>OGYY01000546.1_pt1 | contig 37726 bp, 29 predicted proteins | sample 1576671 | NCBI WGS metagenome assembly OGYY01 (sample SAMEA3541593, study PRJEB24748) | human gut metagenome | biome: human gut; feature: human-associated habitat; material: faeces | place: China | collected 2012 | reverse complement strand
GAGTCCTTCAAAAATTTTGATCTGGCTGCATTTGCCAAGAAAACGTTTGGTATGTATGGCGGTGTAGATGCAGAAGTCACACTGGAATGCAGAAATGAACTGGCAGGTGTCGTGATCGATCGCTTTGGTCATGGTGTATGGATGTGTCCTCATGGAGAAGATCATTTCAGAGCCAGAGTGTCAGTGGCGGTAAGCTCACAGTTCTTTGGCTGGATTACCGGTATCGGCTTCGGGATGCGGATTGTCGGACCGGAAGATGTACGGCAACAGTATAAAGAGTACCTGCAAAGTGTGATTCAGAACTATATGGACTGACAAATTCCGTAACTGTTCACAGGTAATATCCCGCGAGGTGTTTTGTCATGAATATGGCAAAATCCCGAGACATACGGGGTAAAATGCCATCACCGAAGGTGATTTGGAACGCATTTTGACCAAGTTACTGTGAACGGAGTGAACAGTAACGGAGAGAGAAAAGTGTAGAAGTGTATCAGGAGGTACGGAAAATCACCAGGAGAGAAAAAGAAATAATCGGAAATTTCGTTTTTATGATACAATTCATTATAGGAATGATACAATCACCATAGCATATAAAATTGTAAAAAACGGGAGGACGTATATGAAAATTATAATTATTAATGGAAGCGCCAGAAAAGGAAATACATTAACAGCAATCAATGCACTTATAAAAGGTGCTTCTGAGAAGAATGAAATTGAAGTAATCGAGCCGGATAAACTGCAGATAGCTCCGTGCAAGGGTTGTGGTGCCTGTCAATGCCATAAGGGATGTGTAGATAATGATGATACAAATCCAACAATTGATAAGATTGCAGCAGCTGATATGATTCTCTTTACAACACCTGTATATTGGTGGGGGATGTCGGCGCAGCTGAAGCTTGTGATCGACAAATGCTATTGCCGTGGACTGCAGTTGAAAAACAAGAAAGTCGGTGTGATTGCTGTTGGAGGTTCACCGGTTGACAGCATACAGTATGAGCTGATCAACAAACAGTTCGACTGCATGGCTGATTATCTGTCATGGGATATGCTTTTTCAGAAATCATATTATGCCAGTGAAAAAACAGATCTTGCGAAAGATGAAAATTCATTGAAAGAACTGGAGGATATCGGAAAAAACTTATGATATGAAAAAGAGAAAACTTATAATTCTTGCCATCACGATAATCGCTGCGGCGTTATTGTTGGAAGGATTTATTCTAAAGTATGTTAATGACAAAAACTCAGACCGGACGTCAAAAGTACTTCTGGATCGTGTTATCACCGTACTCGATAAAATGATAAGAGTGAAGAAGCGCTTATCAAATCGCTGAAAGACGATTATATAGTAAGAGCTAAGGCGGTTTCTTATATTATCGATGCAAAACCAGAGGTAGAATATGATGTCGACGAGTTGCAGAAGATTGCGGCGTTGATATCTGTGGATGAGATACATTTGTTTGACACAAAAGGTTATATTTACAGCGGTTCTGTGCCAAAATATTTTGGTTATAGCTTTGATTCCGGAGAGCAGATGGCATATTTTAAACCAATGCTTAAGGATAAGAAGCTTACCATGTGCCAGGACGTTACGCCGAATACTTCCGAGGCTAAAGAAATGATGTATGCGATCACCTGGAATGAAGCGGGAAACAAAATGATCCAGGTCGGCATTGAGCCGAAACGCCTTCTTAACGAGGCCAAGCAGAATGAGGTTTCTAATGTAGTTGCGGATATGCCGGTTTACAAGGGAATGGAGATTCTGGTTGCGGATGCAGATACAAAGATCGTAGCCGGAGCTACAGACAGCAGCAAAATAGGACAGGAAATTGACAGCATTGATATGCGGAATTATCGGTGCGTGGAGAAACAGGACGGGGCATATATTGTTGCTGTAATGGTAGAGGATTCTTATTATCTGCAGGGAAGTCTTTTGGCTATTCTTATAGTTGGAATATATCTGACTCTGGCTTCGTGCTGTATGGTATATATGCTGTCGAAGGTCATGAAAGAGAAGTACGAAAAGGAGAAATTCCGTTATACGTTGAATACAGACGAACTTACCCGGTGTTACAACAGACGTGCATATGAGGAGGACATAAACAAGCTCGACCTTACTAAGGAGTGGGTGTATGTTTCTATGGATATTAATGGACTCAAGAACGCTAATGATTCCTTCGGACATGCGGCAGGTGATGAGCTTATACGGGCAGCTGCGGATTGTATGAAGAACAGTTTCAGTGAACATGGCAAGGTATACAGAATGGGCGGTGACGAGTTCGTTGTCATCATTACAAAAGATATACCGCAGTTTGAAAACCTTCTGAGAGCATTTGAGCAGAGAGTGGAAAGCTGGCATGGAGAATTTGTCGAGTCGATGGCGGTTTCGTACGGATATGTCTTCAGTTCGGAGCGCAAGTGGAATAGCATATTTGATATTTCAAAAGCTTCAGATGAAAGAATGTACGAGAGTAAGAAGCAATACTACACCAGAAGTGGAATGGACAGAAGCAGACAGTAAAATCAGAGAAATCGAGTGGAGAAATCCATTCGGTTTCTTTTTTCTGCCACCGGGGACAGTAAAAGAGCCAAAAACATCGTCCCCATATTACTATTACAGTTTCTGAAATAGAAAAAGAGCCTTCATCTCGTAAGAGACGAAGGCTCTTTGCCACTGCTATTGGCGGTACTTTATAAGGTGTCACTAATAGAGAGTAATTCTTTGAATGTAAACGGATTATTCTGCGTAAGGCGCAGGATAGCCTGAAACTCATTGATGCCATTGCGAGAGCAGATTTCGACATAGGGACGGCTGTTTTGCTTTTGGCAAGATTGGAGAGACTTTTGCAGAAAGTGTTATAGCGGTCAGTACATTTTTTACATATTCTATAGCCGTAATCCTTTGATATCTTTAATACGTGATAAGATTGTATTGCAGCTGCAGCTGACAATGCCAGGCAGGGTATCAATGACATTGTGCAGAAAGAGTTCCATTTCATCACTAGATGAGGCAACGGCATGTACATGCAGTTTGTCTCTTCCGGTGACACGGTAAATCTGCGTGACTGTATCATTTTTATATAATATATTTGTCACCTGCGACAGATTGTCTGGTTTTGTTTCAATTTCAAAATAGCATGACACAGCACCACTGATTTTCTGAGGATTTATTATTGTTGTATATTCTTCAATTACACCCTTTTTCTCCAAAGACTGGATTCGGGCTTTTACTGCTACCCTGGAAATACCAATTTTTTCACCAATATCCGAGTAAGAAATCCGTGCATTTTCTATCAGTAACTGGATAATCTTCTGATCCAGTTCATCTAAACCGTTCAGGTACATAAACGTTCCTCCTGTAAAATAACATTCGCTGGATAGCATTTTTTTAAATATCATATCATTCATATTACCAAAAGTAAACAGAAGCTTGACTTAACTGTTATAGCTACCTATAATTATTACATAATGTAACTTACAACTTGCGTTTGGAAGATGCGAAATTGATTCAGATGGAGGAAAGAATAAGATAATGTCAAAAGATGAGTATTTGATCACAGATGCGCCTCTTAAAGCGCTGACGGTTTTTGCAATGCCGATGATTCTGGGCAGCTTTTTTCAGCAAATATATAATATGGCTGATTCCATCATCGTCGGTCAGTTTGTGGGTTCCTCCGCACTTGCAGCTGTTGGTGCCTGTGCAGCACTGACTAATGTTTTCATTTGTGTGGCGCTGGGTGCAGGTGTCGGCGCCGGTGTACTCGTGAGCCGCTACTTTGGTGCCAGGGAGTATGGAAAAATGAAAACCATTGTGTCAACGTCCTTGATTAGCTTTTTAACTCTAAGCATAGTCCTTGGTGTTTTTGGCTTTTGTTTTTCCCGCTCGATGATGAGCGCACTGCAAACCCCTGCCGATATACTGGATGACGCAGTGCTGTATTTGCGTGTCTATTTTGTGGGATTTCCGTTCCTGTTTATGTATAACATTCTTTCAACGATGTTTAATTCTATAGGAGAATCAAAAATTCCACTGGGACTCCTGATATTTTCGTCAATCTTAAATATCTTTATGGATCTTTGGATGGTAGCCGGCCTTGATCTCGGCGTGTTCGGTGCGGCGCTTGCAACTTTGATTGCACAAGGCATTTCTGCCGTGTTTTCACTTTTGATTTTCTTCCATCGGATGCGGCGATATAAAAGTCACTTTGACTGGTTTGACAGGCAGGAGTTACTTTCTATGTTTCAAATTGCTGTGCCTTCGGTTCTGCAGCAGTCTACAGTATCTATCGGCATGATGATCGTGCAGGCAGTTGTAAATCCTTTCGGTACACAGGCACTTGCGGGGTATTCGGCGACGATGCGAGTTGAGAACGTTTTTTCTCTGATTTTTGTATCCATCGGTAATGCGGTTTCACCATATGTTTCCCAGAACCTTGGTGCAAACAAACCACAGCGTATCAAAAAAGGCTACCACGCTGCATTAGTGTTGGATGTGTGTTTTTCAGTCATTGCCTTTATTGTAATTGAAACGCTCCATACGCAAATTTCCTCGCTGTTTCTTGGTAAAGACGGAATAGCCCTGGCCTATCAGGTATCTGGGGATTATATGAGATGGCTCGGTTATTTCTTTATCTTTATGGGAATCAAAATGGCAACCGATGGAGTCCTTCGTGGCCTTGGAATCATGCGCCCATTTCTCATTGCAAATATGGTGAACCTGGCAATCCGTCTTTCTGTTGCTTTGATTTTTGCGCCGCGTTTTGGCATTGCATTTGTCTGGCTTGCTGTACCAGCTGGATGGCTTGCAAACTTTTTAATATCCTATGTGGCTCTCAGAAGGTCATGGCCGACTGATAAATAGATGTGTAAGATGATATTGGAGTGTATGGAGAAATCCATATGCTCTTTTTTTACTCAAAGACTTTAAAATATATGGAATTTCGGAAAATAAGTTAGGCCCCAAAATATTCAAAACTATAAAACTTTTCGGAGAGTTGGGCTGTCTATATAGTAAGAGAGGAGGAACGGCAGAGGTGACGATTCTATGAAAAACAAAATCATGCAGTGGTTTGTCAGACTTGTAAGATTTGACATGGGATATTTTATGGGAAAAATAAAGAACGGCAATGGCGTGAAGCAGATCAGCGTGCCAAGGACTGATACGATGCCCGGACTAATCAATTAAAAGCAGAGTATGATGCTCGTACTGCTGCTGGATGGGGAAAGACAGGTGCGGTACGAAATTTCTGCAATGATGCAGATTATTGGGAAAACAACAGAAAAAATATTAAAGAATTGCAAGACTCTCTTTTTTGTCAGCAGCCAGGCACTGATCAGTGCTGTAAAAGGAGCAACGGTCACAAGGTCGAAGCTTCCGACGAGAGTATCTAATAGTTCAGCAGCAACATATAGGATAGTTCGATATTCGGCGAACTCTTGACTGGACATGATGCAGCGATAAAAGAAACAGCAAGATTAACCGCTGAAAGATTGGAATTGAGTGGGAAAGTGATTGTCTTCATATAGTCATCCGCTTTCAAAAATTGAAGTTTTTTCATTTTTTGAAAGTGGAGACTATGTAAAGGCAACCCGATTCTTTACTGAATTTCAGAGATATATGCAAAATTTTCAAAAAATTGCTCTTGACCACTGTAAAACATGCTCTGAGTGTTTCATTATATGAAGGGACAATTTTTCTTTGTAATAAATTAAGCTTCAGGTCTGCGAATGGATTTTCGTCGATGCTTCTTGGCTTCATAAAGATCCTTATCGGCAAGAGCGATGATTTCCTGTGTGTTGGTATCCGGTTTAGGATGGAATTCTGCAATTCCAAGGGAGATTTCCACAAGGAATGGTTTATCTGATTCAGTATTGAAAACCGTGCAGGCATCTTTAACTCGTTTACGGAAAATATCCTGGAAATTTTCTTCTTCACAGTTTAAAAGAATTAGGAATTCATCACCACCGACACGTGCAAGTGTGTCCTGACTGCGCAGACAGCCTCCGAGGATTCTTGCAACGCTTTGCAGTGCAAAGTTGCCGGCCGGGTGTCCCCAGGTGTCATTGATCTCTTTCAGATGATCCAGATCTCCACAGATAATGTAGGCTCGTTGATTTGTTTCACTGCTGCAGAATTTTTTTATCTGTTCTGTAAAACCTCTCAGGTTCAGAAGACCAGTCAGTTCATCATATTTGGAAATAAATCCAAGCACCCGGTTTCGCTCACGTACGAGCTCCAGATTTCTGGACATTTCCTGTCGGCGTCGAGCTTCTGCTTTACTGATTTCCAGATAATGTAGAGAAAGACCAATCTGCAGGCTGATCACATAGAAAAATGGAAATTCTTCCTGTTGTATATCGCATGCGAGCAGACCATATTGCTTCTCACCGGAGAAGAGCAGGAATATCATAAACTGATGTCGTTCATGATCACTCATCAGCTGACAGATGCCGTTTTGGTCTGTTACAGGCTGCCGGTCATAAAGATGAAAGGCATCTGCTTCTTCATTTCGATAATAAGCGGCAAGTCTCAGATCATGTGGACAGACCCATTCATCATTCTGATGATAGATGATAGGTTCATCCAGAAGAAAGAGGTAGGTACATTTTGTTCGAAGCTCCCGCATATTCTTCATCACTTCCAGGAGAAAAGCATGTTCATCTTCCATGCAGTCATTCAGACTTCTGGCCAGTGAAGGAATAAACCAGGATTTACGCTGAAAACTGATCAGCTCAAGCTTCATATGGGTAATCGTCCGGTTCAGCTTGTGTATCTGTTCGGTAAGATTTACTGGAGTATTGTGAATTTCCGGAAGCTGTTCCTGGCAGCCGCAGGATTCTCTGACACACAGAGAAACAGGAACTCTTCGGGACTGAACATTTTTGCCGTCCAGTTTATCAACAAGGTCGTATATAGCCATTCGTCCCATGAGGACTCCATCCTGCTGAATGGTTGTAAGAGGTGGTTCCATACCAGATGCACGTTCACAGTCATCAAAACCAGTGATTAGGATATCTTTTCCTACTTTGAGACCACGTTTTTCACAAACACGATATCCGGAAAATGCCATTTCATCGTTGGCGAAGACAATAGCCTGGGCGTCTGGGTTGTCATCAAGGAGTTTTTCAATCTGTTTATCTACAAATTCTGAATAATCACCCTGTGCGATCATCTTGGGTTTGACCGGAAGATGATATTTCGCCATCATTTCAAGATAAGTTTTTTTACGTTCATTGGCATCTGTATTTTGTGCAGGACCGGCTACAAAAAGTATTTTCTGACAATTGTGTTCCTGGATCAGATGCTCCATGACCAGCTGGATGCCCTGTCTGTTGTCACAGATCAGAGAATGGCAGTTATGCGCATGGACGATCTCCGTAAGGAACACGGTAGGAATGGAATTGAATTTGCGGGCAAATTTCTCAGCAGTCTCATTTTTTAACTGCAGTCCCAGAGTTCCATAATTGATGATCAGTCCATCAAGACCTCCCATAAGACTGTAATCGTGGATGGTATTGAACTGATAATCAAAAGAATCTTTGTGAGTTCCGCCGAGCATATCTTCGAAGAAATCTTTGGTCTGCGTACCAAGGAAAAAACAGACATTTATATCGAGTTCTTTTGCTGCAGTAGCAATACCACTGATATGTTCTTTGGGAAAATAAGTATGTACGCCACCAATAAGGATTCCAACGTTGTATCGTTTGTGTTTGTTCATGATAAGTCCTCCATGAGTAAGTTAAACGCACATTGTTTTTTGTATAGTATATCAGCGTTATGTGGTAATTGCAAAACTTAATTTGTGAAAATTAGACAAATGGAAGGATTGCGAATAAATAAATAATAAAGCAAGACACATAAATCATACATAATGACCAAAAATAAATGAAATAAATTATAAAAAGACAACAAAATATTGAAAAAAATACATATGTTCTATGAAAAAGGACTAATGTCTTTTATACTTTAGATATAACAAATGCGGGTGACAGAATAAAAATTCGGTGGATCTGCACCGCTTGTAGCATTAAAACTTCCTGGCAGTTTATATTGTTTCTCTTGCCGTGCTTGCTTTTATTTTTCAGAAATCAAGAGCACCGAAGGCAGAAGGAATTCCATACGATAAGGGACAGAGATAAAGAAAGAGAGGAATCAGACATGAAAAATTATTCAGAAGATGCAAGCAAACAGTATCATATTCAGGTTGGAAAAGGAGAAGTCGGACGGTATGTAATCTTACCGGGAGATCCGAAACGCTGCAAAAAGATCGCACAGTATTTTGATGATCCGGTTTTTGTTGCTGATAACAGAGAATATGTAACTTATACAGGAACACTGGATGGAGTAAAGGTGAGCGTAACTTCTACCGGTATTGGTGGCCCATCTGCTTCTATTGCAATGGAAGAGCTTTATCGCTGTGGTGCAGATACGTTTGTCCGCATCGGAACCTGTGGTGGAATGCAGACAGAAGTAAAGAGTGGAGATATTGTCATTGCGACAGGGGCGATTCGTATGGAAGGCACCAGCAAAGAGTATGCTCCGATCGAATTTCCGGCAGTAGCAAACCTGGAAGTGCTCAATGCTCTTGTGGCAGGCGCAAAAAAAGAAGGCTGTGAATTCCACACAGGTGTGGTACAGTGCAAGGATGCATTTTATGGACAGCATGAACCGGAAACCAAACCGGTCAGCTATGAATTGATGAATAAATGGGAAGCATGGAAACGTCTGGGCTGCCTTGCTTCCGAGATGGAATCTGCAGCACTTTTTGTAATAGCAAGCCATTTAAGAGTACGTGCCGGCTCCTGCTTCCTGGTATTAGCAAATCAGGAAAGAGAAAAGTTAGGACTGGAAAATCCGGTAGTACATGATACAGATAAGGCAATCCAGGTTGCGGTGCAGGCAATCCGTGAGCTGATCCGCGCAGATAAGGCCAAGGAAAGATGACAACAAAGACAAAAGCATTTGAGACAAAGGATGCACTTGATCTATATAAAAAGATAATCTATACAGAAGGAAAGGCAGGCAGGAGAATGGACAAAAAACAGATTGAAGAAATGATCGATCTGGCGATAAAACAGCTGGGTTATTCTTATGCGCCATATTCACATTTTCATGTGGGAGCGGCACTTCTGGCAAAGAATGGCACGTATTATACAGGATGTAATATTGAAAATGCTGCTTATACACCAACAAACTGTGCTGAGAGGACTGCTTTTTTTAAAGCAGTCAGTGAAGGAGTAAAGGAATTTCAGGCAATCTGTGTTGTAGGCGGCAGGGATGGAGTTCTGACAGGGTATGCGGCACCGTGTGGTGTGTGCAGACAGGTCATGATGGAGTTCTGTGATCCGGAAACGTTTCAGATCATTCTGGCAGTCAGCAAAGATAAATACGATGTCTTTACTTTAAGGGAACTTTTTCCGCTTGGATTTGGACCGGCAGATCTGGCATAGTTTAACGGACATTCGCCTGATGGGAACAGGCAGAAAGGAGTGTTTATGGAAACTTATAAGAGAGTATTTGTGATCGTTCTGGATTCACTGGGGATTGGAGCAATGCCGGATTCTGAGAAATTTGGCGATAAGGGTGTGGATACGTTCGGACATATCCTGGATAAGATGGGAACTTTGGATATTCCAAATCTTCAGAAACTTGGAATGTTGAATCTGCATAAGGGTGGTACGATGGAAGGCGTGGAAAATCCGATTGGCCGCTATATGCGAATTGGGGAGACCAGCAATGGAAAGGATACAATGACAGGCCACTGGGAAATGATGGGAATCTATACACAGAAGCCGTTTATTACTTTTACAGAAACCGGTTTTCCTAAAGAACTGATCGATGAACTGGAAAAGAGATGTGGCAAGCGTGTGATTGGAAATAAGAGTGCCAGTGGAACAGAAATCATCGAGGAACTTGGTGAGGAAGAAATCAATACAGGAGCGATGATTGTCTATACTTCTGCGGATTCGGTAATGCAGATCTGTGGAAATGAAGAGACATTTGATCTTGCCAACCTGTATCGCTGCTGTGAGATTGCCAGGGAACTGACCATGAAGGATGAGTGGAGAGTCGGCAGAGTTATTGCGAGACCATATGTCGGAAAGAAAAAGGGTGAGTTTAAGAGAACCAGCAACCGCCATGACTATGCGTTGAAACCGACTGGAAGAACAGCCTTAAATGCATTGAAGGATGCAGGTCTTGATGTGATTGGTGTTGGAAAGATCAATGATATTTTCTGTGGTGAGGGAATTACACAGACTTACCATTCAGACAGTTCTGTGCATGGCATGCAACAGACGATTGAGATTTGTAAAGAAGAGTTTCATGGCCTCTGCTTTGTGAATCTGGTGGATTTTGACGCTTTGTGGGGGCATAGGAGAAATCCGGAAGGATACGGACGTGAGATTGAGAAGTTTGATAGTGGACTCGGAACTCTGATGAATGAGTTGCGAGAGGATGATCTTCTGATTCTGACTGCGGATCATGGAAATGATCCAACTTATACCGGAACAGATCATACAAGAGAATATGTACCATTTATTGCATATTCAAAGAAAATGAAAGAAACAGGAGCTATTGAGAATCAGGATACATTTGCGGTGATCGGTGCATCTGTTGCAGAAAATTTTGGGGTACAGATGCCGGAAGGCACGATTGGAAGATCAATATTGAAGGAGTTGCAGTAGGTAAATAAAACTGCTGGTGGGGAGAATATGGGCGAACTGTATTTATATCAGAAATTCCCCTTCTTAAGTCAGAAAAAAAGGAGCTGTCTGAAATATATTTTCGGACTGCTCCTTCTTTTTACTACCTATCGAATGCCTTTGAAAGTGACAGTTTTGCGCATCCCTCGTTTCAGGAATAATTTTTTATAATTTTTGGCCTGTTTTCTTGGAACATAGACTTTCATTTTTGCAGGTGTTCCTTTAAAGGCATTTGAACCAGTGTATTTCTGCGATAATCCTGGAGATTGAATGTTCAGTGTTCTTAATTTCTTACATCCGTATAATCACTGGTGTCAGAAGCTTTTTTGAGAATCTGGGATGCAGGCAGATTGGCTGCGCTGCTGCCAGTGCTGAGATAAGAAGAGACAGTATCTGTACCATCGTCAAAAACCAGAGTTCCGGTATTCTGAGATGAAGAGGTGTCTGTTTTTATTTTACCATCAGACTGGTGTAAAAGCTATTCTTTTCGCAGAAAATGCAATATCATGAAGAAAAGTAAACAGAAACGTAACCTGCCTGTGATTCAGGACAATAATTTGTTCTGCTGGCGATATTGTCTTGGTGACATCCCGTAAATGTTACGGAACGCTCTGGAAAAATGAAGCTGGTTTGGATATCCAACCTGAACGCTGATGTCACCAATGGACAGGCTGGTGCTGGTAAGCAGAGAGGTTGCTTTACTCATTCGATAGCGGATCAGGAAGTCCTGTGGAGACTGTCCAATCATATCTTTGAAAACTTTACCAAAATAGCTTCGGTCAAGATTACAGCGATTTGCCATATCTTCGACTGTGATTGGCAATGTATAATTTTGTTCAATAAAAGAAAGTGCTTCCTGTGCGTAAAATCTTGAAAGCTTTCCGCCCTGAAGTCTTTTTTTATTGGAAGAACCCTGGATAAGGGCATCCATAATAAGATATAACTGACCAATGATCCCAAATGGGCGGGAATTGTCCGGATATTGTGTCAGACGCAGCATTTCATCGCGAAGCTTATCTGCTGCTGTATCGGAAATGGGATGAAAGACCGGATGATCGTTGGACAGTCCGGCTTCTTCCATCAGCTCTTTTGCACGCAGTCCATCGAACTCTACCCAGACGTATTCCCATGGGAATTTCTGGTCAGCACTGTAAAGATTGATACGCCCCGGTTCAATGAGAAAGCCGGAATGTGCTTCCATATGGTAAACAGCACTGTCATCTTTTTCTGTAACACTCAGCATTCCTTTGCCGGAAATAATATAGTGAAAAAGATAATGATTACGTACAAATGGTCCATAAGAATGCAGAGGATCACATTTCTCATAGCCGTATTGGTATACGGTCAGGTCAAGAAAAAGTTCATTGGAAAATATGTGAAAAATAGAATCTGACATGGTTTTTATCATTTCCTCCTATGGGATATAGTAAAATATGCATAAAAACGAGATACAGAAATCATACAATTTTAACGAAATATCGCTATTTAGTACTATTATATACCATAATGAGTAGTAACATCAACATTATTCTGGAAATAACGCATTATGGTATATTTTGATGTTATCCATCTATGTACGAAGCTTTTCTTTTGGTGCTAGAATCGAATCAAACAGAGATGACCGGTCTGAATCTGAACTGCCGGATGGCAGTAAATAGCTGTAAAGAAGGGAGAAACAAATGGGAAAGCATAAAGTAGGTGCTGTTTTCCTTGCAGGCGTTCTGGCAATGGGAATAGTTATGACAGGATGCTCCGGAAAGGACGAAACAGAGGGCAAAACTGTAATTGAAATGGTACAGTATAAACCGGAGGCGGTAGATATTTTTGAACAGTTTCAGGATGAGTTCAATGCAACGCACGATGATATTTATTTAAAGATTGATTCACCGAACGATGCAATGACAATCCTGAAAACAAGATTTATCCGTGAGGATAATCCGGATATCATAGGAATTGGCGGGGATATTAATTATTCCAATTTTCTGGATGCAGACATGCTGATGGATATTTCTGATTTTGAAGGACTGAACGATATTAAAGAGAAATATCTTGAGATGAACAAAGATCTGGAATATGTGCCGAAAGATGGTGTTTATGCCGTTCCGTATATGGCAAATGCAGCTGGAATTCTTTTTAACCGGGATATGTTTGAAGAACATGGCTGGGAGGTTCCGACCACATGGACAGAATTTACGAATCTTTGTGATCAGATCCAGTCAGAAGGAATCCAGCCATTATATTTTGGTTTTAAAGATACATGGACTACACTGGCACCGTGGAATGCAATTGCAGTAAGTCTGTGCGATTCTGATCTGACTTATCAGGTAAACAGTGGAGAAACAACTTTTGCAGAAAATTACAGAGAAGTGGCAGAAAAGGAAAAAGCGCTTCTTGCATATGGACAGAAAGATCCGGTGTCTCAGGGATATAACGATGCCTGCACTGCATTCGCAAGAGGAACATCTGCGATGTTTACAATTGGAAGCTATGCGATCTCTCAGATCAAATCTGTAAATCCGGATATGAATATTGGTTCTTTTGTATTTCCGGCAAATGAAGATGCAGATAAAAATGTGCTGAATTCCGGAAATGATCTGATGTTCTGCGTGATGAAAGATTGTAAAAATAAAGAGGCAGCTTATGAAGTGCTCAGTTATATGCTCGAAGATGAAAATGTCAAAAAATATCTGAATGCACAGAGCGCTGTTCCATGTAAAAAAGGTGATTTTGAGATTACTCCGGAGCTGGAAGAAATGCGTGATTATATCGAAAACGGTATTGTAGCGGATTATCAGGACCATCATTATCCGAGCGAAATGTCAGTAGATGCAATGATCCAGACATATCTGATGGATGACAGTGCTGATGCGACAGATACATTTATGAAACGATTTGACAAAGAATGGATTCGCTACAACAGAGATGTCGTGGCAAAAGTAAAAGCATATGAGGAGGGTAATGATCATGAATAAAAAACATGGTGCGTGGAGCAAAAATGAAAAGATATTTTTTGGCCTGCTGGCACCGATTCTGGTTCTTTTCTTCTGCTTTAATACATTACCGCTGATCAAAGGTTTTTATTACGGACTTACAAACTTCCGCGGATATGGAAGTTATGATTTTGTAGGACTGCGGAACTTTGCAGAAATTTTCCAGGATTCCCGTGTGGGTCACTCATATCTGTTTACATTTAAATATGCGTTGGTTATGACAATTGTGGTCAATCTTCTCAGCCTGATCCTGGCACTGGGACTGAACAGCAAGATCCGTGGAAAAAATGCACTCAGAGGAATCTATTTTGTACCAAATATTCTGGGAGGTCTGGTTGTCGGTTATATCTTCAGTTTCATTTTTACATATATTCTGCCGACGATCGGAGAAGTAACAGGAATTGATTTCCTGAAAACAAGTCTCCTTGGAAGTACAAAATGGGCATGGATCGCAATTGTGATCGTCGGAGCATGGCAGGGAATAGCGATGAATACGATCATTTATATTTCCGGTCTGCAGACTGTTCCGGAAGAAGTTTATGAGGCATGTATGCTGGATGGAGCATCCGGATGGAAAAAATTTAAGAGCATTACACTTCCATTGATCATGCCATTTGTAACAATTAACCTTGTCCTTTGTATGAAAAATGCGCTGATGGTATTTGACCAGATCATGTCTTTGACAAAAGGTGGCCCGTCACAGAGCACAGAGTCCATTTCTTATCTGATCTATAACAATGGTATGAGTGGAGGACAGTTTGGTTTCCAGAGTGCGAATGCATTTGTATTCTTTATTGTGATCGTTGCGATATCACTGTTTCAGATGAAATTCCTGGGAAGTAAGGAGGAGCAGTTATAATGAGCAGAACAAAGAAAAAAGAAGGCGCTGTTCGTGGTAAGACTACAAACAGGATTATTAATATTTTACTGGTACTTGGCTGTCTGACGATTTTATTTCCACTGTATATGACAGTGATCATTGCATTTAAGAAGCCATCGGAAATGACAAATGATGTAGCTGGTGCACTGGCATTCCCACAGAAATGGAGTTTTGAAAACTTTGCAGAAGCAATGCGTGTAACTGATTTCTGGCATTCTCTTGGAAACAGTCTTCTTATTACCGGGGTAACTGTGGTATTATGTATATTAATACATTCACTTGCCGGTTATCTGATCGGAAGAAAGATGAAGCAGCGTAAGATATTTAAGATTTCTTACTATTACATTGTAAGTGGTATGTTTGTACCGTTTGCGGTTCTTATGATGCCGCTGGTAAAAGAAACTGCACAGCTGGGAATCGCAAACCGCTTTGGTGTTATCGTATTGTATGTTGTGTTTTTTATGCCGATGAATGTACTGCTTTATTCCGGATATCTGAATAATATCCCGATGGCACTGGAAGAGGCTGCCTGTGTGGATGGAGCCGGAGTATGGCAGACTTACTGGAAGATTATTTTTCCAAATATGAAACCGATGCATGCAACAGTAGCAGTTCTCACAGCAATGAGTACCTGGAATGACGTTATGACTCCACTGGTCATCATGTCCGGTACAGATCAGAACACACTGCCGCTGGCACAGCTGAATTTCCAGACACAGTTCGGAACGAATTATAACCTGGCATTTGCATCTTATCTTCTGGCATTACTTCCAATTTTAATCTTTTATATCATTTGCCAGAAACAGATTATCAATGGTGTTGTAAACGGAGCAGTAAAATAATTCTTGAAAAAGACAGAAAGGGAAAACGACAATGGCTATCAATATAAAGAATCAGATTTTTACTCTTCATACAAAAAACAGTACTTATCAGATGAAAGTGGACGAGCAGAATATGCTTATTCACACTTATTACGGAAACCGTACGGATGATACGGACTGTTCCTATCTGATTCGTATGGCAGACCGTGGATTCAGCGGAAATATCCCGGGGACTGACAGAGAGCGTGTATATTCTCTGGATTTTCTTCCGCAGGAGTTTCCGGTATATGGCAACGGAGACTATCGTGTAGACTGTCTGAAAGCAGACCTTGGAAGCGGTGTACAGGACGGGATGTTTTTCTTTGACAGCTATCAGGTAAGAGATGGAAAATATAACATTCCGGGGCTTCCGGCATTCTTTTCTTCTGAGAAATCAGAAGGAGAGACACTGGAGATCGTTCTGAAAGATACTGTTGAAGAAGTCTATGTACATCTTCTTTATGGAGTCTTTGAAGAGCTGGATATCATTACAAGAGCAGCAGTAGTCGAAAACCGTACAGAGGGTGATATCCAGATTTCCAGAATTATGAGTGCGTGTCTGGATCTTGGAATGGGAAAATATGATCTGATTCATTTTTATGGAAAACATGCCGGTGAGCGTCAGATGGAAAGAAACAGTCTGCCACACGGCATCACGGAGCTTCGCAGTACCCGTGGAACTTCCAGCCACCAGCATAATCCTTTTGTGATTCTTGCGGATAAAGACACTACAGAGAGTACTGGTGAGTGCTACAGTGCATCTTTTCTGTACAGTGGCGGTTTTCATGCACAGGCAGAAGTAGATCAGTTTAATCAGACAAGACTGGTCATTGGAATTGATGACTATGATTTTTCCTGGAAACTAAAAAAGGGTGAAAGCTTCAGCACACCCGAGGTATGTCTGACATACAGTGCAGATGGATTTTCAAAGCTGTCCCAGACTCTGCATCAGGCAATCGTGTCGAATCTGATCCGCAGCTGCTGGAAAGACAGAGTGCGCCCGATTCTGGTAAATAACTGGGAAGCAACCTATTTTGATTTTAACAAAGACAATCTGATTGCAATTGCAAAAGAAGCGGCAGAACTGAATCTGGATATGCTGGTACTGGATGATGGATGGTTTGGAAAAAGGGATGATGATTTCTCCGGTCTTGGCGACTGGTTTGTAAATGAGAAAAAGCTGTGCGGAACCCTTTCTGAGCTGGTGAAAGAAGTACATGATATGGGACTTTCTTTTGGGCTTTGGTTTGAGCCGGAGATGATTTCTGAGGACAGTGATCTGTATCGGGCACATCCGGACTGGGCACTGGTCATACCGGGAAGACAGCCAATCAGAAGTCGTTCCCAGCTGGTATTGGATATGTCCAGAGAAGATGTGACAGATTATCTGACAGAGCGGATCTGTGATATTGTAGAGAAAGCAGATATCCAGTATATTAAATGGGATATGAACCGTTCACTTATGGCTGCTTACAGTGCGCTCCTTCCGCGTGATCGTCAGGGGGAACTGAGACATCGTTATGTGCTGGGTCTTTATAAAGTACTGGAAGCTGTGACTCAGAGATTCCCGGAACTTCTGCTGGAAGGATGCAGTGGCGGTGGTGGACGTTTTGATGCAGGTATGTTGTATTACTGCCCGCAGATCTGGTGCAGTGATAATACAGATGCGATCGAGAGACTGAGAATTCAGTATGGCACATCGTTCGGCTATCCGATGTCTTCTGTTTCTGCACATGTATCGGTTTGTCCGAATCATCAGAATCATCGCGTGACACCATTCAAGACAAGAGGAATCTGTGCAATGCAGGGAACATTTGGATATGAACTGGATCTCAGTAAGATGACTGATGAAGAAAAGAAGATGGCGGGAGAACAGATTGCGTTCTTTAAAGAACATGGAAGACTGTTCCAGTTCGGAGATTATTACAGACTGACTTCACCATTTGAAAACAGAGACTATACTGTATGGGAATATGCGGCACAGGATGGCAGCGAGGCCTGCATGTCTGTCGTTTATACAGATATGTATGCAAATGCGACATCTGAGATTGTGAAGTGGAAAGGTCTGGATCCGAAAAAGTTTTATCAGATGCAGATAGATGGAGAAGACGCTGGAAACTTCTCCGGCGCGGCGTTGATGCATGCCGGAATCCTTCTTCCATTACCAGAGCAAAATTATGATGCATTCCAGATTTATCTGAAGGCAGAATAGAATAAAGAAAAATTACAGAGAAAGCTCCTATGGTGTCGAAAGGCATTGCAGGGGCTTTTTTTATATGAAAAATCCACAAAATAAAGCACAAAAAAGGAAGAACGGAGTCGGGTTCTTCCTTTTTTGAGATATACTTAATTCGATTAAATTGCGTCCAGTGCCTGAGCGATATCTGCGATCAGGTCGTTTTTATCTTCAAGGCCGCAGGAGATACGGATCAGTCCGGCTGGAATTCCGGCAGCAGCGAGCTGTTCGTCATTCATCTGGCGGTGTGTGGAGGTTGCCGGGTTGAGGCAGCAGGTTCTTGCATCTGCTACATGTGTTTCAATTGCTGCAAGTTTCAGATTTTTCATGAATTTTTCGGCAGCAGCACGTCCACCCTTTAATTCAAAGGAAACAACACCGCATCCACCGTTTGGCAGATATTTCTTTGCAGTTTCATAGTATTTGTTGGATGGAAGTGTCGGATAGTTTACGAATTCTACTTTGTCGTGTTTCTCAAGGAATTCTGCAATTGCCTGGCCGTTTTCAACATGTCTTGGCATACGTACATGAAGTGATTCCAGTCCAAGGTTCAGAATAAATGCACTTTGTGGAGACTGAGCGCAGCCGAGGTCTCTCATCAGCTGAGAAGTACATTTGGTGATGAAAGCGCCTTCTTTTCCAAATTTTTCAGCATAGGTAACTCCGTGATAAGAATCATCCGGTGTGCAGAGTCCCGGGAATTTGTCTGCATGTGCCATCCAGTCAAATTTGCCGCCATCGATGATCGCACCGCCGAGCGCTGCTCCGTGTCCATCCATATATTTGGTTGTGGAATGTGTAACGATATCTGCGCCCCATTCGATCGGACGTAAGTTGACCGGTGTTGGGAAGGTGTTATCTACGATGAGCGGCACACCATGTGCGTGCGCTGCTTTTGCAAATTTCTCGATATCAAGAACGGTAAGTGCCGGATTGGCGATAGATTCACCGAAAACAGCTCTGGTATTTTCTTTGAAAGCTGCGTTTAATTCTTCTTCTGTGCAGTCCGGGTCAACGAAGGTAACGTCTACGCCCATTTTTTTCATTGTAACTGCAAGAAGGTTGTAGGTTCCTCCATAGATGGAAGAGGAGGAAACGATATGGCTGCCGGCTTCGCAGATATTGAAGACAGCGAAGAAGTTTGCTGCCTGTCCGGAAGAAGTCAGCATACCAGAGGTACCGCCTTCGAGAGCTGTGATCTTGGCTGCAACATAGTCGTTGGTAGGATTCTGTAATCTTGAATAGAAATATCCTTCAGCTTCAAGGTCAAAGAGCTTGCCCATGTCTTCGCTGGTATCATATTTGTAAGTGGTTGACTGAATGATCGGAATCTGACGTGGTTCGCCGTTTCCTGGTGTGTAGCCTGCCTGTACGCATTTTGTATTAATAGTATAGTCCATGAATTTGCCCGCCTTTATATAAATTGTAATATCTTTATGTTATACTTTTTTTTGTTATATGTAAAGAAAAAATACATACTTGATCGGTATGAGAAGGAGAAGAAGGTTATTGCTTATTATGTAAACAATAACGAGAGAATTATGGGACAAAGTAACAAAGCATTACACGAGAAATATGAATTCCGCAATATCAGACGGGATGAGATTGAACAGGCAGTGAAAATTGAGGCAATCTGTTTTCCGCCAAATGAGGCTTGTACATATGAGCACATGGCACCACGAATCGAAAATGCACCGGATCTTTTTCTGGTGGCAGTGGACCGAAAAACTGGAAAGATGGCAGCTTTTCTGAATGGTCTGGCAACGAATCGGGAACATCTGACGGATGACTTTTTTACGGATGCTGACCAACATGATCCGGCTGGTACAAATATTATGCTCCTTGGACTGGATGTGCTGCCGGAGTACCAACACCAGGGACTGGCAAGAGAACTGATGGAACAATATAAGGAAAGAGAACAGGTTAAGGGAAGAAAGAAGCTGATCCTGACCTGCCTCCCGGATAAGGTTGAGATGTATAAGAAATTTGGCTTTAAAGACCATGGAATCGGCGATTCTGTGTGGGGCGGCGAAGCCTGGCATGAGATGGATATTGTGTTGGAGTAGAGTAAGATATCCTTCTTTGCAGACTTGAATTTACATTCGTTTGATATTATAATCAAAGGGATTGAAACGAATCCTGAAACAGCGGGAACATTTAATTTTAAGGAGGAATCTTATTATGATTACCTGGAACAACCTGGATACTCTTGAATCTTTCAAAGAGCTTTCCAATGTAAAGAAAGTAAACCTTGTAGAAGCTATGACCGGAGAAAATGGTGCAGAACGTGTAAAGAACTATAGTGTACCGATGGCTGCTGGTCTTGCATATAACTATGCTGCAAAGCAGGTAGATGATGAAGTGCTGGAAGGTCTTAAAAAACTGGCAAAAGAAGCACAGCTTACTGAAAAATACGCAGCTCTTTACAATGGCGAAATGATCAATACAGGTGAGAAACGTCTTGTTCTTCATCAGCTGACACGTGGACAGCTTGGTGATACTGTCACAGCTGACGGTGTTGACAAACGTGCTTTCTATGTAGAACAGCAGCAGAAGATCGCTGACTTTGCCAATAAAGTACATGCAGGTGAGATTACAAACGCAGCAGGAGAAAAATTCACAACTGTTGTTCAGATCGGTATCGGCGGAAGTGACCTTGGTCCTCGTGCAATGTATCTTGCACTTGAAAACTGGGCAAAGAAAAACGACAAATTCAAAATGGAAGCAAAATTCATCAGCAACGTAGATCCGGATGATGCGGCAGCAGTTCTGAATTCTATCGATGTTGCACATTCCATTTTTGTACTGGTTTCCAAATCAGGTACAACCCTTGAAACTCTGACAAACGAATCTTTTGTAAAAGATGCTCTGAAAAATGCAGGTCTGGATGCTTCCAAGCATATGATCGCAGTTACAAGTGAGACATCTCCTCTTGCAAAGAGCGATGATTACCTTGCAGCATTCTTCATGGATGACTATATCGGTGGACGTTATTCTTCCACATCTGCAGTTGGTGGTGCTGTATTATCTCTGGCATTCGGACCGGAAGTATTTGCAGAATTCCTTGAAGGTGCAGCAGAAGAAGATAAACTTGCAAAGAACGAAGACGTTATGCAGAATCCGGCTATGCTGGATGCACTGATCGGTGTATATGAAAGAAATATCCTCGGATATCCAAGCACAGCTGTTCTTCCATATTCACAGGCACTGAGCCGTTTCCCGGCACATTTACAGCAGCTTGATATGGAATCCAACGGAAAATCTGTAAACCGTTTCGGTGAGCCTGTAGATTATGTGACAGGACCGGTTATCTTCGGAGAGCCAGGAACAAATGGACAGCATTCCTTCTATCAGCTCCTGCATCAGGGAACAGACATCGTACCGCTTCAGTTTATCGGATTTAAGAACAACCAGATGGGTACAGATGTAGTGATCCAGGACAGCACAAGCCAGCAGAAACTCTGTGCAAACGTAGCAGCTCAGATCGTTGCATTTGCATGCGGTAAAGCAGATGACAATCGCAATAAGAACTTCGAAGGCGGACGTCCGTCCAGCATCATCATCGGCGAGCAGGTAAATCCGGCAAGCCTTGGCGCACTCCTTGCACACTTCGAAAATAAAGTTATGTTCCAGGGATTCCTGTGGAATGTAAACAGCTTTGACCAGGAAGGCGTTCAGCTTGGTAAAGTCCTTGCAAAACGTGTTCTTGCGCACGAGACAGACGGAGCATTGAAAGTATTCAGCGACCTTCTGAATATCTGATCTTGAAATTAGATTAATTATGAAATGATATAAGCCCTTCATTTACAGATGAGATTCTGCAAGTGAGGGGCTTACTTTATATGTTGTTATCTCCGTTCTACGATATGATAATACGATTTTGCGGTCATAAGATAGATCAGGCCATATACCAGTGCAAAGATCAGCACCGTACCGGCGGTACAGCCGATGAACAATCTGGTATTTGTCATGCCGAACAGCAGGAGCATCCGGCGGATCAGTGGAAATGCCATGGAAATATGAAGCATTGCCATGAGAAGCGGAAGGAAAAATACCATCAGGATCTGACGTCGGATTGAGCTTTTGACTTCGCGATGGCTCAGTCCTACTTTCTGCATGATCTCAAAACGATTCTGGTCTTCGTATCCTTCCGAGATCTGTTTGTAGTAGATGATCATCGCTGTACCGAGAAGGAAAAGTGATCCGAGAAAAATTCCGATGAACAGAAGGGAACCGTTATCTGCGTAGTAGGAATCATATTCCTGTGCACGGATTCCGGAAGTGATCCAGGAGTTATCCGACAGCTGTCCATTATCTTGCAGAGCTTTTATTGCATCCAGTACCGGTGTACCATAGGCAATTTTTGTTTCATCGGAGCCGGTGATATCCAGACCAAGATGAACGGTCAGATCCTGTCCAGCAGGGGTAGCTGAGGTATTCTTATACATTTCTGTTCGCATTTTATCGAACTTTTCAAAATCAGAATCAGTGACAACAAATACTGCATTTCTATAGACGATATCGCGACCGCAGGTCAGAGGAGAATTCTCCAGCCATTTTTTCACAGAGAAAACAGAATCATTGACTGTGAGAGAATCTGATTTTTCAGTCATCTTTGAAGCCCATGCAAGAATCTCTCCATCCTGTAATGCCGGATTTGTACCAGTGAGTTTTTCATATTCAGACTGACGCACAAGTGAAAGTGTCAGTACAGAACCAGACTCCGTTAAAGTACCTGGCTCAGCAATCTGAATCTGCCCGTGATCTATACGACTGATGATTGTGAGATAAATTTCTTCGGCTTTTTTGTCTACAGGAACCTTGTTGTCAGAAATTGCTTTTTCAAATGTTTCTATTGCAGTCTGGCATTCCTCTTCACCGACACCGGTAATGGAGATATCGGTATCGTATGGGTAACGGTTTACCATGATATCATTCATACCAAAATAGATAGAGACAGTCATGGAGATCATGAGCAAAACTCCGGTACTTAAGATACAGATACTGGCCAGCCCGACAGCGTTCTGCTTCATACGGTAAAGCATACCGGAAATACTGATAAAATTTCCAGTCTTGTAGTAAAAGCTTTTTCTGCGGCGAAGAAACTTCAGAATTACAATACTGCCTGCAGTAAAAAGCAGATAGGTTCCTGCCATAACAAGGATTACGGCAAGCAGGAAGATTGTGATTGCTTTAATTGGTGATTCTGTTGTGATGGCAAGGTAATAACCGATACCAAGACAGATAAAACCAAGCAGTGCCATAAGCCATTTTGCTTTCGGCTCTCTTTCTCCCGTGTTGTTGCCACGAAGTAATTCTACCGGACGGCTTAAATGAATCCTTCTGAGATTCAGAAGAAGGATCAACAGGAAAATGGCACCGAACATCAGAAGACAAGTAATAATTCCCTTTGTGGAAATATAAAATCCAAGTACTGCCGGAATATGCAGCAGTCTCAGAAGAAGGAGAAGTGACAGTTTACTGGCAAGGATTCCGATTGCGATTCCACCAGTGAGGGAAAGAATCGTTGTAAAAATTGTTTCCAGTAACAGTACAATGCCGATATGATTTCTTTCCAGTCCAAGAATATTGTAAAGTCCGATTTCTTTCTGCCTTCTTTTCATCAGGAAACTGTTACTGTAGATCAGAAAGATCACACAGAAGATCACAACAACAACTTCTCCTGTAGAGAGAATCATTCGTACTTCTGCGGCATGGCGAACAGCCTGATCCAGCGTTGGACAGTCGCGTAAAAATTCCATCATATAGATCATGGCGATGCAGAAGATACAGGTGATCATGTAAGGAATGTAGGTGCTTTTATTGTTGCGGATGTTCTGAACTGCCAGTTTTGAGAAGATTCCTTTACGCATGATATTCACCGCCTGTCGTCAGTATGGTAAGCGTATCGGCAATCATCTGATACATTTCCTGGCGGGATTTACTGCCCTTATAAATCTGATGAAAAACTTCTCCATCTTTAATAAAAAGGACTCTGGATGCATGGCTGGCAGCCTGTGCACTGTGTGTGACCATCAGAATCGTCTGTCCTTCGTCATTGATCTCGCCAAACATGGAAAGCAGTGCAGATGCTGCTTTTGAATCGAGGGCTCCTGTGGGCTCATCAGCAAGAATCAGCTTCGGGTCTGTGATCAGAGCTCTGGCAACCGCTGCACGCTGTTTCTGTCCACCGGAAACTTCATAAGGATATTTATCCAGAAGTTCTGTGATACACAGTGCCTGTGCAATCGGGCGGATCTTCTGTTCCATTTCTCGGTAATCTTCGCCGGCAAGGACGAGTGGAAGATAAATATTATCTCTTAAAGAGAAGGTATCCAGCAGATTAAAATCCTGAAAAACAAAGCCAAGGTTTTTTCTTCGGAAAGCCGAGATTTCTTTTTCTGTAAGATGTACGATATTTTTTCCTTCGAGGAGAACTTCTCCGGAAGTCGGGCGGTCGAGAGATGCCAGTATGTTGAGGAGGGTAGTCTTTCCGGAACCGGATTCTCCCATGATTGCAACAAATTCCCCTTTTTCTATAAAAAAAGAGACATTGGAGAGTGCCTGCACTTTGTTTCCTCCGAAACGGGTGCTGTATATTTTTTTGATATTAGTTACTTCTAGTAAAGCCATAACCGGGGCTCCTTTCTTTTTTATTGATAAGGTAAGTATAGAAATCTTTCCCGGCTTCTGCCATCGAAGCAGGTTACAATATACGAAAAAACCTTACATTTCTGTAAGGTCGTTTCGAATGGAGGCATAAACTCCTAGGATATTCTAATTAATACATGGTCAGGACATTCTGGGAAAATTCCAGGAATACTTTTGTTCCTTTGCCTTCTTCGGAAGTTACATAGATGCGATGACCGAGACGTTTCATGATTTTCTTGCTGAGATACAGACCGATACCGGTTGCACGGTTGTTTTCACGCCCGTTGACTCCGGTGTAGCCTTTTTCGAAGATACGTGGAAGATCTTCCTTGCGGATACCGATGCCGGTATCTTCGATTATAAGTGTAACGGGAGATGGGCTTATCATGTTTGAAATATTCTCTGTATTTTGTGAGTTACCGGGGACATCTTTCAAAGAAATACGAATCCCGCCGGTACGGGTGTATTTGAGTGCGTTTGACAAAATTTGTCCAATTACAAAACCAAGCCATTTTTCATCGGTCAGGACATTCTCTGAAATTCCTTCATAAGTCAGAGACAGTTTTTTTGAAATAAAGATTCCGGCATATTTATGTATCTGTTCACGGATGATCGAATCAAGGGCACAGCGTGAAAGTTTCAGATCCGAGGACATATCTTCTGTGCGCAGATAACCCAGAACCATTTCTACATACTGTTCAATCTTAAAAAGTTCAGTGAGAGCTTCTTTATTCACTGTCGGATTTTCCTGAAGGAGCAGACGCAGAGCAAAAATTGGTGTCTTGATCTGGTGAGCCCACATCGTGTAATAATCAGTCATTTCTTCCAGTGTCTTCTGGTTAGCAGTTTCAGCATCTATTCGCATTCGGTTCAGGCTGTGCATGATCTCCTGCTGAAGAGCATCGGCTTCGTTGGAAGGAGCATCCATACGGGACAGATTAATATCCGGTGCTGCAGAGATAATCTGAAGATTATGAATGTTCTTCTGGTAGTTATGAAAGCCGAAAGCACACGTACCAAGCCCGGTCAGAATCCAGAGGACCGCAATGTACAGAATGGGTTCCAGTGGAAGTTGGTACAGAAGGAAGATCATTCCTGTAAGTATCGTCGGAAAAAGCATCAGTGAGATTTGTAGTTTTATTTTGTTCAGATAATCCAGAAATAATTTCATAAAGTAATCCTTCATAGGGTGAGTGCTTTTAAGTTGCACATTATACCATGTATCCAAGTCCTTTTTTGGTGATGATAAAGTCTTTCAGCCCTTCCCCTTCCAGTTTTTTGCGCAGACGGGTGATATTTACGGTCAGGGTATTGTCGTCAACAAAGCTGTCACTTTCCCAGAGCTTTGTCATAATGGCATCTCTGGAGACTGCTTTTCCGGCATGTTCCAGAAGTATCTCCAGAATGCGGAGTTCGTTTTTCGTAAGGTCAATATCATGACCGTTCCAGGTCAGGGTACAGTGGGAAGGATTCAGGACAGCACCCTTATGTTCAAGGACATTTCCCGGAGTTCCGAAGGAATAGGTACGGCGCAGGATTGCCTGAATCTTGGCAGTCAGCACATCCAGATCAAATGGTTTTGCAATAAAATCGTCTGCACCACGGCTCATTGCCATGACCATATTCATATTGTCAGATGCAGAGGAAATAAAGATGATCGGTACCTGGGAAATCCGACGAATCTCCTCACACCAGTGAAAACCGTTATAAAAAGGCAGTTTCAGATCCAGCAGGACAAGCTGCGGATCTCTGTGAGCAAATTCCTGTATGATATTGGAAAAATCTTCTGCGCAGGAGACATCATATCCCCAGGAACAGAGATTCTTTTTCAGAAGGTTGGCGATGATCTCATCATCCTCTACGATGAAAATACGGTACATGGGCAGTCCTTTCTGGTAAAATTGTATTTTATGCTAATCATAACATGTCTTTGAAAGATTGCAACAAAATTCACTTTGTGGCATTATAATAGAAGGAAATTATTTGATGTGTATAATAGAAGACTATGAATAACAACAGAAGGGAGATTTTAATATGGATCTGGTGAAAGAGGCAATTTTCCTGGGATTTTCGGGAGCTGCCGTTATGGATACAAAAGAGCTTGTTTTTGTGCCGGAATACCGAACGTTCTGTGAAGAAAACTTATGTGGATGTTATAATGTAAATCCGGCCTGTCCGCCTGAGAGCGGGACGGCAGAAGAGATGAAACAACGTGCACTACAGTATGAAAAGACGCTGGTGCTGCAGACCATGCAGGAAGACATGCATGATTCTGCACAGTACAAGAAGGACAAGTTACTGCAGAACAAAATGACTGAAGAACTTGCAGAGAAGATGAAAGCAGAGGGCAAAACAGATATCCTGATCATGAGTGCCGGACCGTACAAACATAATTCCTGTATGTCTGCATATTGTGTAGATGCGCAGAAAATGGCAGATGCAGCCGGGATGCTCTGTTGGACAGATGACGGAATGGTGCGGTATTTTTCACAGATTCTGTTTCATGAATAAAAGAATTTTCAAAAAGATTTCACAGGTAATATTTTACCGTAAATCAAATTGTATTACGAATGCGGATGTGATAAAATCAGTATCAGAAAATTTGATTTTATAAATCCAGGTGGAAAGCCTGGTGCAAACACATATGACAGGAGGCCTTTTATAATGGAAAGACATGCATTTGCAATGAAAGTAAAATCAGGCAAAATGAACGACTATCGTAAAAAACTTGGAGAAATCTGGCCGGATCTGACCACATTTCTTGATCGAAATAAAGTAAAAAATTTCAGTATCTGGAATGCAGAAGACCTGATCTTTGGTTATTATGAAAATGAAGATGGAGCAAAATTAAGCGCTGAAGAAGTGAGCGTAAAAGATGCAATCACTGCGAAGATCGATGACACATTTGACTGGATTTCCACACCGGGTGAAGATATGCGTCTGATGTATCATAACTTTGGTATTGTAAGAGAAAATAAAGAATTGATCCGTCACAGAATGTTTATGACAAAACTGAAAGCAGGATGTGAAGAGGAATACAAGAGACGCCATGACGGACTGATCGCACAGAGAGGTGACACTGTAGATCCGGGTCCGGACAGTAATTTCAGCATCTGGTGTGCCGGTGGCTGTATTTTTGGATACGATGAGATCGATACTACAATGGAAGTAGAAGAGACTGTTGAATCCAGAGAGCAGACCGTTGAATGGGAAATGCGTCAGCTTGGAATCATGGACTGGATCACAAATGATGTAGACTGGATGACAGGTGATGTACATGCAGATGTAAAACGTCTGGCATGGCATAACTAAGATTACATAAGAAGAACCCTGCAGGTTTAGACAGAGATGAGTTTAAAATTTCTGTAAGAATCCGCAGGGTTCTTTTCTGTTATAATTATTTTTTCATATTCAGATAACCCTGTATGGTATTTTCAATCAGATGATAAGTCAGTCGCGCCACCTGTTCAGGAGATTCACTCTGTGGCGAAGACAGCCAGGTACGGATCAGTCCAACACATCCGTTAAGAATAAAGGCATATGGATATTTGATATCCGGATCATTCTTTGGAAATCTGTCCGGAAGTTGTTTCAGAAAAGTTTCTGCCAGAAGGTTTTCAATCTGTTCTACAAATGCCATGTCACCGTGTGGTCCAAGAAGCGCCAGGCACAAATCACGGTCTTTATCCATGATGGAAAAGAACTGGACAATAAATGGCAGTACGGAATCCGGGTTACCTGGGTCAATCAGGTGGTTCTGCATAACTTCCGTAATATTCTGCATTGCTTCTTCTTCAATTTTGTGCAGCATCTGATAAATGTCTGTATAGTGCAGATAAAAGGTAGAACGATTGATATCGACCTCATCTACCAGTTCTTTTACGGAAATTTCCTTGATACTTTTCTTCTGCATGAGCCGGGCAAGTCCTTCCCGGAGCTGTGCTTTCGTTTTGCGGACACGTCGGTCCATTTTTTCTGTCATGTAAAAATCCCCCAATCTTTTTACCAAAAACAAACAGGTTTTATGTAAAATGTCAAATTTTGACACCTAATAGACAAATATACAAAAAACGTCTATTAATATACAAAATATAAAATGTTTGTCGGTTGTAACTGTTTCCTGTGTTTAGTATAATACGGATTGCAAAGAAAAGCAACATGATGTTGATTAATAGAGCTAAAGACTTTTACTAGAAAGAAAGGGGCACAATTATGATCAAAAATGAGTGGAAAAGCTTATGGAATAATAAGATTCTGATCATTGTCGTGATGGCGATCATTGTTATTCCGGTGATCTATGCGGGACTGTTCCTGAAATCCATGTGGGACCCATATGGAAATCTCGATAAACTTCCGGTAGCAGTAGTCAACAATGACAAATCAGTAGAATATAATGGAAAGACGTTAAGCGTCGGTTCAGATATGGTGGATGAACTGAAAGACAACGATTCACTGGATTTCCATTTTGTAGACAGCGACGAGGCAGAACAGGGACTGAAAAATGGAACCTATTATATGGTAATTACGATTCCGGAAGATTTTTCTTCTGATGCTTCTACACTGATGGATGACAATCCGAAGAAAATGGAACTGAAATATGAAACAAACCCGGGAACAAACTACATTGCTTCCAAAATGAGCGAAACTGCTCTGTCAAAGATTCGTGAGGCGGTTGCTTCCAAAGTAACAGAAACATACACACAGACAGTGTTCGATCAGATAGGCACAGTCGGAGACGGCATGCAGGAAGCTGCCGATGGATCAACAGAGCTTAAAGATGGTCTGACAACAGCCTCTGATGGAAATAAAACCATTACAACCAATCTGAAAAAACTTGCAGACAGCACGCTGACTTTCAAAAGCGGTGCTGAGACTCTGACAGAAGGTTTGAAAGAATATACAGATGGTGTATCGCAGGTTGACAGTGGTGCAGCACAGCTTGATGAAGGTGTTGGTACACTGACTGACAAAGTGCCGACACTGACAAATGGTGTGAATACATTAAATGATGGTGTGAAAAGTTATACAGACGGAGTGGCAACATTAAATGCTAATTCCGCACAGATCACATCCGGTGTGAACAGTCTTGCAACAGGTGCACAGAGTCTGGAGACAGGTCTGGATACATTAAAAAGTGGTACTACTCAGTATGTCAGCGGAGCAAATACACTGGCGGATGGTGTGACACAGTATGTTGCAGGTGCAGAACAGCTTGCAGCAGGTGCGAAACAGTTATCTGCACTGGAAAATCTGGATCAGGTTTCTACAGGAATCTCACAGTTGAATGCAGCAGTTTCTGACGGAAACAGTTCTCTTACAAGTGGAACACAGCAGCTGGAAAGTGGACTTGGACAGCTTGCTTCTCAGTTAAAAACATTGTCAGACAGCACCACTGCGGACAGCATTAAACAGCTTGCAGCAGGTCTGAATACAGCGAAGGCCGGTATGGAAAATGCGAGCAACGGAATGACAAGTGCGGCAGATGGTATGAATCAGGCAGCATCCGGGATGAATACGGCAGCCGAGACAATCAGCGCAGCCAGTGCAGGTATCTCCCAGGCAGCATCCGGTATGCAGAGTGCAACGCAGCCGGTTGCTGCAGCAGCTAACAGCATGACAGGCATCGTCCAGCAGTGTGCACAGGATGCCAATAACCAGATCAGTGCAGCGAACGCACAGGTACAGGCAGCTAATAATCAGACAGCAGCCGCGAATGCGACGATTGCAAATGCTGCAGCAGCATTAAGTACACTGCAGGGTCAGGCTGATGAGAATGGAATGATTTCCGCAGAAAGTCTCAGTGCGGTGATCGGCTCTCTTACTCAGGCAGATGCAGGAGTCGCAGGCGTTGATGGAATCAGTGCAGACAGTTATACAGGTCAGGCACAGGCGGTTGTCAGTGCAGTTTCTGGCCAGCTGGCATCTGCACAGGCATCATTGAATGATACAGCTTCACAGTTAAATCAGGCAGCAGCCGGACTGAACAGTGGAGCAGAGACATTAAAAACAAAATCTTCTGATATGAGCAATGGTGCTTCTCAGATGAGTGCCGGAGCAAAACAGATGGAAGCAGGAGTTTCTTCGATTCCGGAAGTACCTTCTGATCCGATCAATACGGTAACTGCAGCAGTAAATCAGCTTTATGCAGGTGCACAGAAAGTGAATGCAGGCACAGGAAGCGTTTCTTCTGCATTGGATACACTGGAAGCAGGAACAAAAGATTTCCCGAAGGCAGCAGCCGGTGTAAAAGCACTGAACACAGGTTTTGAAACTCTGACAGCAAATGATGAAACTCTGACAACAGGAGCTGCAAGTCTGAAAGCAGCCGGAAGCAGTGTGACATCCGGTATCAGCCAGCTGAGTGTCGGTGGAAAGACACTTGCATCTGGTGTGACAACTCTCAGCAATGGACTGAAAACATATACAGATGGTGTAGCTACTCTTGCCGGCAATAACAAAGCATTGACAAGTGGAACACAGCAGCTTGCAGATGGAGCAAAGACACTCGCAGATGGAGCCGAACAGCTTGCATCCGGTACACAGACACTTCATGCAGGAACACAGAAACTGGTTTCCAATAACAGTAAGCTTAACAGTGGTGCTGACCAGCTTGCAGACGGAGCCGGACAGATTCAGGATGGTTCCTCCAAGCTTTATGACGGTTCCAAAGAACTGGGCGATGGTATCACAAAACTGGAAGATGGTTCTGATACACTTGCAACCAGTCTGAATGACGGTGCAAAAGAAGTAAAAGAAACAAATGCATCTGATGATACGATCAGCATGTTTGCGACACCGATCACGGATGAAGAAACAAAGATCACAACAGTAGAAAACAACGGTCATGCAATGGCACCGTATATGATGTCTGTAGGTCTCTGGGTCGGATGCCTGGCATTCTGCCTGATGTATCCTCTGACAGAGTACAAAGGAAAACTGAAATCCGGATTTGCATGGTGGGGAAGCAAAGCTTCTGTATTATATCCGGTAGCAGTTCTCCAGGGTGTGCTTCTGATTCTTCTTCTGCATGTATTTGACGGATTTACTCCGGTAGAAATGACGAAGACAATCCTGTTTGCGGCACTGACCGGTGTATGCTTTACATCCATCATGTATTTCTTCAATATTACATTTGGTAAAGTAGGAAGTTTCCTGATGCTGATCTTTATGGTAGTTCAGCTGGCAGGATCTGCCGGAACCTATCCGGTTGAGATCTCACCATCCTTTGTGGCGAAGATTCACTATTATCTGCCGTTTACTTATACAGTAAATGCATTCCGCAGCACGATATGCGGAGGAGAGAGCATCCGTCAGGCTGTAATCGTTCTGATCGGACTGACGTTGATCTTCTCAATACTGACGATTCTTCAGTTTAACCATATGGCAAGAAGAAAGAAACAGGGCAAACTTGTGCTTCTTGACTGGCTTGAAGAAAAAGGTGTTGCATAAAGGCAGTCTTATATGCATAATAGAAGAGTGTTCTGATTATATAGAGTCACATCTGTAAAAGCGGATGTGGCTCTTTTTGGATAATGTTGCTTTTGGCGGAAGATGAAGTTTCCAGAATTAACAATTTCATCACATTTTTCCCACAAAGTAAACACAAATCATCTCTATACTCTTAAGCATAAAAGGAAAACAGAAACAGAGATAGCTATTCACGGGAAATGATTTATGAAGTGAACAGTAATGATCCTAAGGAGGGGATTTTGATGAGCGATAAAAATAACAACGTAATGATGAACAATGATATGAATAACAATATGAACAACGACAACGATCCGAAAGAAAGAATGAGAAAAAAAGTAAAGAAAGCAGCAGGTATTGCTCTTTGTGCAGTACTTGCCGGCGGACTTGCAGCAGGCTCCTTTGAAGGAATCAATACACTGACCGGATGGAACAGTAGCACAGTAGAAGCTGCATCCAATAAAGAAAATACAACACTTCTTCAGACAAAATCAAAGAAGAAGAGTTCCGATAAGAAATCAGATGACAAAGAGAAAAGCAAAGATGACTCTGAATCAAAGACAAAAGGAAGTCTGGATGTCTCTGATATCGCAGCAGAAGGAATGAAATCTGTTGTATCTATTACAACAAAATCTGTTCAGGATGTACAGAACTATCTTGGATATTATGGATTTGGCGGAAGCCAGGGATATACAACACAGCAGGAAGTTGAAGGAAGCGGTTCCGGTATCATTGTCGGAAAGAATGATGACAATCTTCTGATCGCTACCAACTATCATGTAGTAAGTGGTGCAGATACCGTATCTGTTACCTGCATTGATGGGGAAACCTATGCAGCAACCGTTAATGGCTATGATGAAGATAAAGACCTTGCAGTTGTTTCCGTACCGCTCTCTGATATTTCTGATGACACGATGGATCAGATCGAGGTAGCTACGATCGGAAGTTCTGATGATCTGAAAGTCGGTGAACAGGTTGTTGCAATTGGTAATGCACTTGGTTACGGACAGTCCGTAACAACCGGTATTGTCAGTGCAAAGAACCGTAAAATGAACGATCAGGGCATTGAGCAGGATGAAGATTCTGATGCAACAAATCTGATTCAGACAGATGCAGCAATTAACCCTGGTAACAGTGGCGGTGCTCTTCTGAATATGGATGGAGAAGTGGTAGGTATCAACTCTGCAAAACTTGCTTCCACAGAAGTTGAAGGTATGGGTTATGCGATTGCAATTTCAGATGTAACAGATACTCTGGAGCAGCTGATGAATGAAACGCCTAGAGATAAAGTAGATAACCATGGTGTACTTGGTATCACAGGTATGTCTGTAAGTGATGAAGCTTCCCAGTATTATGGAGTTCCGGAAGGTGTTCTTGTATCCGAAGTAACAGATGGCGGAGCAACAGACAAAGCCGGAATCAAAGAGAAATCTATCATCACAGAATTTGATGGTAAGAGAGTTCGCAGTATTGATGAACTGGTAAGCCGTCTTGAGTACTATGAACCAGGTGAAGAAGTAGAGGTAACTCTGGAAGTTGCAGATGGTGATTCTTATAAAGAGAAGAAAGTTACAGTAACACTCGGTGAGAATCCGGATGCAGATTCCAGCGATTCAAAGGATACATCATCTAAAGATGATGCGCAGGCTGAGGATTCTCAGGACGATTCACAGGATCAGGAAGACCAGAGTACGGACAGCCTTCTGCAGGATTTTGAGAATCAGCAGGCGGATGGAACTGCTTACGAACAGTTCTTTGGATTCCTTAATTAACTGTCATTAAAAGAGGTTTCTTGCGGGAAAATTTGTTTCCGTAAAAATATAATATTATAAGCAGGAAAGACCGGTGCAGAGAATTGTACCGGTCTTTTTCTGCTTGTGTTGAAAGAAAAGAGTCTGTCTGTTATACTAGACAACAGAGTAAATCCAAAGTAACTGTTTAAATAAAAAGAAGGAAATACTGTATGAATTATATTGTTTTTGACCTGGAGTGGAATCAGAGTCCCGGTGGAAAAAAATATTCCAACAGTCGTCTGCCTTTTGAGATCATTGAGATCGGTGCTGTGAAAATGAATGAGCAGAGGGAAGTTGTGGATGTTTTTCAGAGACTTGTGAAGCCACAGGTATATAACTGGATTCATGACAGCATACATGAAGTGATCCATGTGGATTATAAGGATCTTGCTGATGGCGAGCCTTTTCAGCAGGCGGTCAGAGAGTTTCTGAAGTGGTGCGGAGAGGAATATGTTTTCTGTACCTGGGGAAATCAGGATGTTATGGAACTACAGCGAAATATGAAGTATTATGGAATGCTTTCGCTGCTTCCAGGACCGGTCACATATTATGATGTGCAGAAAATATACGGAATCTGTCATGAAGAGGCCGGCGGACGAAGGAGCCTGGAATTTGCCATTGACCAGATGGGAATCCCGAAGGCGCAGGATTTTCACAGGGCATTAACGGATGCCCGGTATACCGGGGATATTTTTAAAACACTGGAACCTGCAGCAGTCTGTGTGAATTCATCTATTGATGTTTATCAGAATCCAAAGAATAAAAAAGAAGAGATTTTTATTTCGTATCCCACGTATGATCAGTATGTGTCACGTGAGTTTGCAGACAAAGAAAAGGTAATGAAAGACCGGGAGGTTGCAAGTACCCGTTGTCCGGTATGTCATATGCCGGCCAAGCGTAGGATCCGCTGGTTTATGAATAATTCTCGTGCATATGAGAGTGTATCACTTTGTCAGAAGCATGGATATATCAAAGGAAAGGTGCGAATCCGCCATACGGACGAGGATGCATATTATGCAATCAAGAAGTTAAAGAGGATAGAAGAAAAAGATGCGGAAGAAATCCGTGAAAAAAGGGATTCCCTCCGCAAGAAGAGACAGGCGAAACGTCAGTCAGAGAAGCTGGTCTGAAAGGAGTCTGGTCTGGTAATATCTGGCAGAGCCGACTACATGATCGTTATACGTATACGTAACGGTCAGAAGTGGGAGACCTGCCGGATTTTTTGTTATAGAGTAAGTTTTTTCCAGAGCATTGCTATCAACTCCGGATGGGAGAGATACGCTGGCGGTGCGTCTTGTTTCAAAGAGCATATCGTCTTTATAATCTTTTAAAATATATTTTTCAGCCGGAAGAAGATGTCTTGTTATTTTTGATGGAAGATCTTTTACCGCAGTTCTGGAAAAATTATTAAAACCATAATCCAGAAGAGCCTTTGTATCGGAGTAAGCACCGTTCACAGACTGCAGGACGACCGAAACCAGATAAGTATTGTCATTCTTTGCATAGGTAACAAGCGTATTTCCGGCAGCTTCGGTGTAACCGGTCTTTCCTCCTAAGACACCGTTATATGCATATGCCTGATTCTTCATCATCTTATGATGGTTCAGAAGATAACGTGTCTCTGCAAACTTGTTAGTCGGAGGAATTTCATAATACTGCGTGGATGCAAATTTCCGAAAGGTTGGGTTAAACCATGCGGCACGCGCGATTTTGGCCATATCGGAAGCTGTCGTATAATGGATTTCATCCGGAAGTCCGTTCGGGTTGTTAAAATGAGTGTTGGTACAGCCAAGCTGGCGTGCCTTAAGGTTCATCTGTTCTACGAATTTCTTGGTGGATCCGGTGGTAAGTTCCGCAACTGCCAGTGTCATTTCATTGGCGGACTGAAGCATGACAGCCATTAATGCCTGTTCAATCGTGAATTCTTCTCCGGTGTCTGCATAAATACTGGAACTGTTAGAATCAGAGATTCCATAAGCCGCGGACTGTGACATGGTAAATTTCTGGCTTGGATCCAGGTTTTCACATCCAAGAAGCGCGGTCATGATCTTTGTAATGCTGGCTGGATACTGTGCCTTATCTGCATTTTTTGAGTAAAGAACTGCTCCGGTAAACATATCGACAAGGATTGCAGATTCACCTTCAATCTGAGGACCTTTGGCCCAGTCCTTGATGGAGTCGGTGTCTGCAGGCTGCTTATAATATGGAGTGTGCGGATCTGGTGTAGGAGTTGCCGTCACCAGAGGAGCACCGTATTCGTCTGTGGCGAAGACCGGAACTGCCTGTGTGATGATAACCGCAGAGCAGAGAACACCGGTCAGTAGCCGCCGCAGAAAATGTTTCTTTTTTATATTCATGTAATTACCTTTCTGCACATATTTTCTTACAGTATATCATTCTTTACAATTATACTGTAATCATTTTCTGCATACAAGGGTTAAATCCATGCAAAATCCTTATAAAACCCCGTGATTCTCATAAAAAGACCTTGACATATGGAAAAATATAACCTTATAATAAAACAGCACAAATAGATATAAGTAAAAACTTTGATGGAGACAGTAGATCGGAACCAAATCTGCAGAGAGCCGGGAGAAGGTGGAAGCCTGGTGAGAGTAATTTCGATGGAAGATCACTCCGGAGTTTCTTTCCTGAAATTTTGAATAAGTAAGGAGAGACGGTGTTTCCGCCGTTAAAGGGAACATGTATCGGCATATATGATTATACTACCAGCCCGTACAATGTAACAGGTGGTGCGAATGTGGAAATTGCTTTCGTCCTTTTACAGGACGGAAGTTTTTTTTATTTCATTTGACTATTGATGAAAATTTTTCTGAAGAATTTAAAGGAGGAATCTGTTGTGTATCAGAAAGTAGATACGAACCTGAATTTCGTAGATCGTGAAAAACAGGTAGAAAAATTCTGGAAAGAAAACCATATCTTTGAAAAAAGTATGGAGGACCGTAAAGACGATCCTACTTATATGTTCTATGATGGACCGCCGACAGCAAACGGCAAACCGCATATCGGTCATGTACTGACCCGTGTTATCAAAGATATGATCCCGAGATACCGTACTATGAAAGGCTACATGGTACCTCGTAAAGCAGGATGGGATACCCACGGACTTCCGGTTGAGCTGGAAGTAGAGAAGAAACTTGGTCTGGATGGCAAAGAGCAGATCGAGGAATATGGTATGGAGCCATTCATTCAGCAGTGTAAAGAAAGTGTCTGGAAATACAAAGGAATGTGGGAAGACTTTTCTTCAACCGTTGGTTTCTGGGCTGATATGGAAAATCCATACGTTACCTATCATGATGACTATATCGAGTCAGAGTGGTGGGCACTGAAAGAAATCTGGAACAAGAAACTCCTGTACAAAGGATTCAAGATCGTTCCTTACTGTCCGCGTTGTGGTACACCACTTTCCGCACAGGAAGTTTCACAGGGTTATAAAACAGTCAAAGAACGTTCTGCGATCGTTCGCTTCAAGGTGGTAGGCGAAGACGCGTATTTCCTTGCATGGACTACCACGCCTTGGACATTGCCATCCAATATCGGCCTTTGCGTAAATCCGCAGGAAGACTATGCAAAGGTGAAGGCAGCAGATGGATACGTATACTACATGGCAGTCGCGCTTCTTGATACGGTCCTTGGCAAACTGGCGGAAGAAGGAAAGCCAGCTTACGAGATTCTTGAGACATATAAGGGACAGGATCTGGAATACAAAGAATATGATCCTCTGTACCAATGCGCGGCAGACTGCGCTGCAAGGCAGAATAAGAAAGCCTTCTTTATTACCTGCGACTCCTATGTAACATTGACGGACGGTACAGGCGTTGTCCATATCGCGCCGGCATTCGGTGAGGACGATGCAAAGGTAGGACGCAAGTATGACATGCCTTTCGTTCAGCTGGTAGACGAGAAAGGGCGCATGACAGAGGACGCTCCATGTGCAGGAGTATTCGTAAAGGATGCAGATCCGGAGATTCTAAAAGATCTGGATGCAAGAGGCCTTCTGTTTGACGCGCCTAAGTTCGAGCATAGCTATCCACACTGCTGGAGATGTGATACGCCTCTGCTTTACTATGCGAGGGAATCTTGGTTCATCAAGATGACGGAGGTAAAGGATGATCTGATCGCAAACA
>OGYY01000545.1_pt1 | contig 37807 bp, 33 predicted proteins | sample 1576671 | NCBI WGS metagenome assembly OGYY01 (sample SAMEA3541593, study PRJEB24748) | human gut metagenome | biome: human gut; feature: human-associated habitat; material: faeces | place: China | collected 2012 | reverse complement strand
CGTGAAGGCGGGACCTTTGACGATGGGAACGAAGACGATATAAAAAGTGAAGGCTTTGGTACGCCTATAATAGTAGGCGGTTTTTCCCCGAAGAAGATGGAGGAAAAGCTGACTAAGGCGGAGGCTGAGAAGAGCATGCTGAAGGAGGAAGACTTCAATGTCACTGTGTCATCGTCGGAAAGCTATCGATTCCCACCTATAGATCTGCTTAACAAACCAGCCAGGAAGGGGAGAAATCCTGCCGAAGAGGAGAGCTCTCTGAGGGCCAAAGCCATGAAGCTGGAAGAGACTCTCCACAGCTTCAACATAGATGCTCAGGTCACCAATGTGACTCAGGGACCGGCTGTCACCAGATATGAGGTCCATCCTAACAGTGGTGTGAAGGTCAAGGGGATCAAGAACCTGTCCGACGATATAGCTCTCAATATGGAAGCCAAGAGCATAAGGATAGAAGCTCCTATCCCGGGAAAACCGGCGGTGGGCATAGAGATAGAGAATGAGCGGATAAATATGGTGACTATCAGAGAGATCATAGATTCGGCGGCTTTCAAGAAGTCCCCGTCCAAGATCACCTTCGCTGTCGGCAAGGACATCGCCGGCAAGGCCATCGTAGCGGATCTGAAGACTATGCCTCATCTGCTGATAGCCGGTTCTACAGGTTCGGGAAAGAGCGTGTGCATCAACAGTATAATCGCCAGCATCCTCTACAAGGCACGCCCTGACGAGGTGAAGCTGGTGCTGATAGATCCTAAGGTAGTGGAGCTGGCTAACTACAATGGTATACCGCATCTGCTGATACCGGTGGTCACTGAACCGGCCAAGGCTGCGGCGGCCCTCAACTGGGCTGTGGCTGAGATGACCGAGCGGTATAATAAATTTGCAGAATTTGCAAGAAAAGGAAAGGTAGAAGAAATTATGGATGAAAAAGAAAAATTTATCATGAGTTGGGAAATGCTGGATGGATTTCGCAAGTATCTGGAGGAACGGGAAAATACGGAAGCGACTGTGAGGAAGTATATTTCGGACATAAGAGTATTTATGCAATTTATGAGGGAGGACAGGGAAGTAAATAAGGAAAAGCTGATCGGCTATAAGCAGTGGTTGTCTGAAAACTACGCATTGAGCAGCGCAAACTCTATGATTGCAGCCTTAAACCAGTTTTTGATTTGTTTTGGGGTGGAACGGTGGAAACTTCGGAGATTTAAAGTACAGACGCAGTGTTTTCGGGAAGAAGAAAAAGAATTAACTCAGAAAGAATATCGGCAATTAAGAATGACAGCAGAACAATTGGGAAAGCAGAAGATAGGACTTATGATTGAGACTATTGCGGGAACAGGAATCCGAATTGGAGAATTAAAATATTTTACGGCAGAGGCAGTAAAAAAGGGGAGAGTTTTCGTGAAGAATAAGGGAAAGCAAAGGATGATATTAATTCCTGAAAAACTACAGCATAAGCTCAGATATTTTATAGAAAGAAACGGGATTGTAAGCGGAACGGTATTCCGGACCAGGACAGGCCAGCCAGTGGATCGCAGTAATATATGGAAGCAACTAAAACGGTTGGCGGAAGCTGCCGGAGTGGATACGGACAAAGTATTTCCCCATAATTTCCGGCACCTTTTCGCACGGGTATTTTATAATGCGACAAGGGACATTGTCGGTCTGGCAGATTTGCTGGGGCACAGTAATATAGCGGTTACAAGATTGTATGCGAGAAGCGGAGTGGAATATTATCAGAAACAACTGGATCATCTGAAATTAGTGGAAGAATAAAAAAATCACACAGAACGTGTGAAAATAATTACAACATAATATACATTAAATGGTATCGGTCATTCTGACAACCATTTAATCAAAAGAATAGTAACACAAAAATACATAAAAATCAATGACTTAAACGGGCAATTATCGGTTGTTGCTTGGTTTTTTGCGTCTTTTTTCGACTTTATCGCATGGGAAAAAGACCCTCACAGATCATTCTGATCAAAAAGTCGATTCTATCTAGTCTTCGATCTCTCCCTAATAGAAAAAGAAAGCTATTTTATCATCGGTCCTTAGGAGGATCATAACATAATGTATATTATGTTGTAATCCTGAACGGTATGGAGGAACATCCATACAAATAAGAAAAGGAGGGGATGAAAGGAAATGAGGCAGAAGAAAAAAAGGTCGTTTCTTAAAAGAGCGGCGGCCGGGCTGCTTACGTTTCTTCTGACGGTATCCTTGATTCAACCCTATTTTGTCTCCGCGCAAGAAGAAACTACGGTAACGACAGAAAGTGGAGAAGAGGGACAAGACCAGGGAAATGAATCAAAGCCGGTTGAATCAGAAGAAGCAGCGTCAGTGGCGAGTGCAGGAGAGCAAAACACAGCGTTAAATCCGGCAGAGATTTCCGAACCGGCGGCGCGGATATCTTTCCAGGCAGTGCGGAACAGCCTGGAGGATGTGGAGGTGACGCTTAGTATTGACGGGAATGAAGAAAATATCATATATCCGGCCGGATTGATAGAAGATAATCTGGACAGCCTGAATCTTTCGGAAAATACGGTGTTCCAAAAAGCAGTTGTGCGGCTGCAGGATGGAAGCGAGAGCGAAATTGTAAGAGTCGGGAAATATAATGATGAAATCTATTACTCTCTGGGAGAACAGGAGGATGTGGGTATCCTTTTAAATGAAGGGGCTTCTATTGTCCTGCTGTGTGCGAGTCAGTATGAGGTGAATTATATTTGTACTCCAGAGAATGGAGGAAATTATTCGGGGCCAGAGGTGCTTGTAAAGGGAAATGATCTGAATGTAGTAATCAATGCAGCTCCGTTATATCACATTGAGGAGATCACATGGGAGTGTGATGATGGAACTGGCGGAAATGGTACGATTACAGACTTGGACAGCATGACATTGAATATACCATCGTCTGAGATTAAAGATGATATTACCGTAAATATCCGGTTTGGCGAAGACGGGACATATAGGATTTTTGAAAATGAAGACCCTAATAATGCAGAAAATACAGGAATCCATCATGGAGATTTATGTCTGAATGATGATGCGGAAGTTATACCGGATGTTGAGGCAGGAGGTACTTCTACTTTTTGGATGTATTCCGAATCTAATACCGGAGGAAGTGATTTCCACCTGACCCAGCTGACGGTAAACGGAGAAGATGTAGGATTCCCGGAGATAGCCCCCAATGACGATACAGATGTTGAGGCGGTGGAGCCGGTTGCTACAACATTGTCAAACGGAACAAAAATAACGGTTAAACTTCTTTATGTGGATCATCAAATTGGCTGGAAAGGTGATGATTCGTTTTTGCCAACGAATGATAAATATCGAACTATTTATGAGGTCAAAGCAGAAAAAGTGATGTCAGATCTTTCCTTTGAAGGGTATTTCAAGCAAAGGGATGACAGAGAAATGTTGATGATTCCCAAAGAAGGAATTGCCAGTGTTGGGGCGGTAGATGAAGAGATAAGAGGAGTTGCGCTTGAGGGAAATCATTATTACTACACCCTTCAAGAAAATGATGGAAATACTTCTTATAATGCCTTTTTTAATGAGGGGAGAAATATATGGGGAAGTTTAGCAACAGCATATAATATCTATCTTTATTCTGTTCTGCCGGGTTACAACCCATATACTGTTGATTTAAAGGTTTCTTATGACTGGATCGAGCAGGACAATGTAGATGATTTGTTTGAAACACGGATGGGGGATACCAGCAGAAGGCCATGGGTCACTGTGGATGAATTAGAAGAAATACTCTTTACAAGTGACCACAGACATTATGACGGGTTATTGGAAGCAATCCAGCAGGCTGGATACCAGTATACCTTCGTCCTGAAGCAGAATGAATCTTATAACCAGAGGCTGGAGCTGGCGGCGCATCCCTATCTTTATAACATGGTCTTTGACCTGGGCGGAGGAACTTATGACGGAACCGGACTGGATACATCAAAGTATCAGGTCAGTGATGGGAAAGTTACAGAAAAAGATGAAAATGGCGATCTGCTTACCTACACGCTGCAAAACGGGGATACATTTTCCAATATGCCGATTGCGGAACCGGTAAAAGAGGGCTATGTATTTGCCGGTTGGAAATTGTGTCAGAATGGAACGCCGGTAAATGATACGATTTATACTTCGAATCAGCAATTTGTTATTGATTCCGAAAGTATTCAATATGCAGAGGGAGACGTTTATGCTGACGAAGGGCACACGTTCACGTTTGTCGCACAGTGGAATGATGTGAAAGCCGATCCTGCGACGGCGGGAATTACGATTAACTATTATAAAGAAGATCCACAGGGAGATATCGTTAAAGACCAGAAAAGTTACAGCAAATATCGCACAACAGTGGATGCGGGTGTCGTAGGCGACACTGCTGTCATTTTAAATGAGAATCCTCCAGAAGGAGATTATGCAGTAAATGAAGATATATCTGTGCGGTCTGTGAAGTTAATTGACGAACTGGATCCGAGTTATGAAGCAGGAATATCTAATGTTCTTGAACTCTTCTATGATCTTTCCACCTACACGCTCACCGTAGGCAAGGATGTGCAGGAAGATGGAGATCTGACCCGTGCCTATGAAATCCAGATTTCCTTAAATGATACAGAAGGAAATCCGGTAAGTGGGAAATATGGCAATGTGACATTTGAAAATGGTACTGCGACAATAAAGCTAAAGGATGGAGAGAAGGCAGAACTTACCGATATTCCTTCGGGATATCAATATTCTGTAGAAGAAATCGAATCTCTGCCGAATGGCTATACCACTACCTATCAGACAGGAGATGGAGAACCGTCTGACAAAGCGCCGTCTGATGTGGCATTGGAAGGACATACCACAGTAACAGTGATCAATTCCCGGACGGTAACGCCGGACAGCGGAATTACCCTGGGAGGAACAGCGGCTGGAGCCGGAATTGGACTGGCAGCCGTCGGCGCGGCGGTTGTCTTCTTCCTGAGAAGGAGAAAAAATGCCTGAGAAACAGCCGTCTCTTCTTCAGGATGTGTTGTTCCTGCTGGCGAAAATGGGGATCATTTGCCTGATTATCTTCACGCTATTTACGTTTATTTATGGGATTTTCCGATGCGGAGAAGGCGGTATGACACCGGCGGTCAAGGATGGCGACCTGGTGATTTATTACCGCCTGGATAAGAACTATGTAGTATCAGACGTAGCTGTCGTGGAATATGAAGGGGAACTTTCCCCCAGGCGCGTGGCGGCAGCTGCCGGAGATACGGTGGATATTACAGAGGAAGGACTTATGGTAAACGGGGCGCTCCAGCAGGAGACGGAGATATATGAAGAGACATTCCGGTATGAGGAAGGCATTGAGTTCCCGGTGACACTGGAAGAAGGAGAAATCTTTCTGCTGGGAGATGCAAGAGAACACGCTACAGACAGCCGTATTTATGGACCGGTTAAAGCAGAGGATACGAGAGGCAAAGTAATGGCGGTCCTGCGGCGAAGGGGGATATAAATTCCGGGAAAGCCCAGAATTTATATAGATTCATTAAAGAAATTAAGGAGGAAGAACATGAAACTTAGAAGAAAAATGCTGGGTGTATTATTAGCCGGCACAATGGTTATGGGAATGGGCGCGACAGCGATGGCACAAGAACCGCAGCCACAGGAAGGAACAGAAGCAAATCCTGCTAAGGCATCGGTTACAAAGGAGCTGCAGTTCGCAGAAGGAGTAGAAACACCGGATGTAGATTTTACCTTTGACTTTACAGCAGATACCTTTGAAGGAAGCACTGCGCTTCCGACAGGAACTCCAAATCTGGATACGACGATTTCTTATGATGGAACAGAGCCAGGGTCTACGAGTGATGGGCTTACAACAGTAGTGAAGGAAACTGGAAATATTTTTGCGGGCAAAACTTTCCCGGCGGCAGGCGTTTATGAGTATTCCGTTGTCGAGACAGCTACCGGAGTAGAAGGGATGGATGATTCTCAGGCTGAATACACAATGAAGGTTTATGTAAAAAATGGCGTAGATGGCACTTATGTTTACAGTGTAACCGTAAACCAGGATAAAAATGACGAAGGCGAGACAGGCACTGGTAAAGTTGATCCGGAGCAGCCAGAGACTCCGGGAATCGGAAATGGTTTCAGATTTGTGAATGTTTATACAGAACAGGGAGGAAATCCGGATGATCCTGATGCAAAAGCATTGACTATCAGCAAAACGGTAGCAGGAGAATATGGTGATCATACAAAAGACTTTACGTTTAGCGTTACCCTTACAAGGGCCGCAACAGCCAGCGATGAAAGCTATACAGGATACGTAGGTGATGAAAGCTATACATTTGAACCGGGGACAGCAAAAGAAGTAACGCTGAAGCATGGGGAATCTCTTACCTTCGACAGCCTTCCGGTCGGAACGAAGTATACGGTTGTTGAGACCGGAACAGCGAAATACACTGGATCAGCAGTTGTAACAGAGGGAGAAGATGTAACAAATGTAAATGATGCGCAGGAGGGAGCAAACCTCACTGTCTCTGATAAGTTGGTAAAAGCAGGGGCGAACAACAGCACTGCCGTAACCAATACATACGATGATGCAAGTGTAACCCCGACTGGTATCATTATCAATAACCTTCCATTCATTCTTCTCATTGTCGCAGCGGCAGCGGGAATCGCGCTTTATGCAGTGAGCAGAAGAAGATTTAACCGTTAATCGAAGTGATCATGACAGATGTATTCTGAAAGGAAAGGCCCGTCCGGGGGACGGACGGGCCGAAGAATTGTCAGGCTGGTAAACAGCGCTCTGGATACGGTGATGCTCCTGGTATTCCTGCTCTTTCTTGCGTTTGGGTGTTATGCCTTATGGGATACCCGGCAGGTGGAAAGGGAGGCGCAGAGTGAGTTTTATACAAAATACCGGCCGACAGAGGAAGACACCCGCTCCTTTGAAGATTTTCAGAGACTGAACCCGGAGGTTTTTGGATGGCTTAATGTTTACGGAACCAACATTGATTATCCGCTGGTACAGGGAGAGGATAATGATAAGTATCTCAACACTGCCGCGGATGGCAGTTATTCGCTGTCGGGTTCGTTGTTTCTGGATTATCGGAACAGCCGGGACATGTCGGATTTTAACAGTATCATCTATGGCCACCACATGAAGGATGAAGTCATGTTCGGTGAGCTTGGTTATTTTAAGGAGAAAGATTATTTCGACCGGCACAGATACGGACAGATTTTCTATGGCGGGAAATATTACGGACTTGATTTTTTCGCATTTCTGGAAGTGGACGCCTATAATTCGGATATTTATGATCCGGGAGCAGCAGAGGGGACTGAGGAGGCTTATCTGGAACTGCTACGCCAAAATGCAATGTACTGGCGGAATGTAGCTGTGACGGATAGTGACAGGATTGTACTTCTTAGTACCTGTACATCGGATATTACGAACGGACGCCACATCCTGGCAGGAATTTTGACGGATGAAGTGCCGGAGGATCCATTTCAGGAAACGGATGACGATCGTGGGCAAGGAATTTCCAGGCCGGAGCAGAATAGCCGGATGATCCTGGCGCTTTTGACAGCGGCGCTGATCGTCATGGTCATAACTCTGGTAATCTTAATCCGAAAGAGAAGAGAAAAGTGAAGGGAGGGAACAAGCGGGATATGAAACAACGAGTGAAATGGAAAGCGGCAGGGATTTTGCTTTCGTTTGCAGTGCTGCTTGCTGCGGCAGTTCCGGCACAGGCGGCAGGAGAGCAGGTGAAAGCTTCGATACCTGTGGCGCAGAAGTTTTCGGTCAGTGGGGGAGATGATTCCGTAAACAGTGAATTTACCTATCAGCTTACCCCTCTGGAGAAAGAGAATCCGATGCCGGAAGGAAGCGCGCAGGGGATGTGGAGCTTTCAGATGGTTGGAAATATAGAAACAGAGACAAAAGCGATCACGTTTGATCATGCCGGGGTATACGCATATCAGCTACGGATGGCAGAAGAGGCAGAGCAGGAAGGATATTTCTTTGATGAAGAAGTATACAAAGCTACGTTTTTTGTGAGAAATACGCAGACGGGACTTGCGGCGGAGCTGATCCTTCAGAACAGCGCCGGTGAAAAAGTTTCCAGCGCTGTATTTGAAAACGGCTATGAGTATAAAACCGGGACAGGCGGCAGCGGTGATCAGGAAAAGGCATCCACGGTAAAGACGGGGGATCCGGTTCAGGCACTTCCGTTTTTCCTGGCAGCAGGAGCTCTGGCAGTGATAGTGCTCGTAACAGTATATAAAAAGAGAAGTTCGGATTCTGGAAAAATGAACTAATAGAAGCGCTGATATACAGATGGAGTATCCGGCTGTAAGTCAGCGCTTTTAATCTGGCGCGGAAATGGGTCAAAGAAAAGAGGTAGGACACTTGGGTGGGAAATGCGATCTGACAGGCAGAAAATTTGGAAAACTGACTGTGGTGGAAAAAACGGGAGAAACACAGGAACACTACAGGGTATGGCGGTGCAGATGCGATTGCGGGGAGGAGATTCTGGTTAACACGAAGCGGTTAAAAAACGGAACTGTAACAAACTGCGGATGTATTCCTAAAGCGACTGCAAGAAGAGGACGGACTGCAGAAGATTTAAGCGGCCGCAGGTTTGGCTCGCTGACTGTTTTATATAGAGTAGAGAATAGAAATGGAAGAACCTGTTGGATGTGCAGATGTGACTGTGGAAAGAAAAAGACTGTGACAGCCAGAGATCTGAAAGCAGGGAAAGTAAAGAGCTGTGGATGCCGTACGCATGATGGAGAGGGCAATAGGGTAGACTTGTCGGGAAAGTTATTTGGAAGGTTGACAGCAGTAGAGCCAATAGCAAGAAGAGACCGAAAAGGCTCGATATACTGGCGGTGTGTCTGCAGCTGTGGGAATGAAACGGAGGTTACCGAGGATTGTCTTGTGCAGGGAAATGTTATGAGCTGCGGATGTCTGAAGAGAGAAAACCAGAAGCGGATTAGCGGCAGGCTTCACCGGGTTGACGGAACCTGTGTGGAAATATTGGAGAAGCGAAAATACCGTAAAGATAATTCCAGTGGTTTTCGGGGTGTGTTCAAAACGAAAGAAGGAAAATACCGGGTAAATATCGGGTTTAAAAGGCAAAGGTTTTATCTTGGGAGTTATACAGAATATCAAGAAGCGGTAAAAGCAAGGATGGATGCGGAAAAGGTGATCCATGACGGCTTTTTGAAAGCTTATTATGAGTGGAAAAGGAAAGCGGAGCAAAATCCGGAATGGGCCAAAGAACATAAACTAAAGTTTGATGTTGTAAAAGAAAATGGAAAACTGATAGTCATAGAGCAGTCGTGATTTTAGAACACAGAAATGTCAGGGGAAACAGAGCGTTCTCTGACATTTTTTTAATATATTGAAATATGCATCTAAAAAGTCAGAAAACAATAACTTAACACTTGAATTTTCTGTGCTAAAGCGGTAAAATAATTACAGTATCACTGTAATTATTTTATAATGAATGAAAAAATTAGTCATATAAATATAAAAACACAAGAATAAGAGGGAGATAAATGGAGTCAGTCAGCAATAGAATACGAAAAATACGCAGAGCAAATAATATTACATTAAAGGAGTTAAGTGAGAGGACAGATCTGTCGGTCAGCTTCTTGTCTCAGTTTGAGAGGGGCGTTTCATCAATTACGCTGGTATCTCTGAAGAAGATCGCTGAGGCGTTAAATATTACGATGAGGGAGCTTTTTGATGATGGACCGGAACCTGACGGTCGTTTTGTACATCGGGAGAGCGATGGAACAGGAATCATGGGGCTGGAGAAAAAGTATGCGGGCTATGAGCGCCTGAGCGGCAGGTTTGAAGGGCGAAAGCTGGAAAGCCTCCTGCTCCGCATGGAGCCTTTGCGGAGTGATTTTGAACCCTGTACCCATGAAGGCGAGGAATTTATCTATATATTGGAGGGAACGGCAAAATTTACCGTTGATGGAAAGGAGTATGTGGTTACCGAAGGAGAATCTATTCATTATCCTTCTACGCTGCTGCATAGTATTGTGAACATAGAAAACCGGGAACTGGTTTTTTTATGTATAGTAACACCGACTATATTTTAGTACGTGATTGCTGTATAGGCGGAGAACTGAAAGAAGAAGGAAAGGTGGGATCATATTGCGAGTTGCGACAGACATTGGCGGAACATTTACTGACCTGGTGGCAGTGGACGACCAGGGGAAGACGATTTTGACAAAGAGTCATACGACGCCGCCGAATTTCGAAGAAGGAGTGATCAAGGTCATTCAAAAGAGCGGGGTATGCCCGCAGGAGATCAAAGACTTTATCCATGGGACGACGACGATCATCAATGCGCTGACAGAGCGGAAGGGAGCAAAGACGGCACTGATCACCACAAAGGGATTCCGGGATGTGCTGGAGATCGCCAGATGCAACCGGCCGGATCTCTTTAACATGGTATTTGCAAAGCCAAGACCGTTTATACCCCGCTACCTCAGGAAGGAGGTTGAAGAGCGGGTCAGCTTTGACGGAAAAGTAGTGACGCCTCTGAATGAGGAGGATATCAAGGCGGCAGTAGAATATTTTAAGAAGGAAAAGGTAGAAGCCATTGCCGTATGCTATATTAATTCTTATGCAAATGACGAGCATGAGAAGCGTACGGTGGAATTGATCCGAAAGCTCTGGCCGGAGGTCTTTGTCACATCATCCATAGAAGTGACGAAAGAGTGGAGAGAATATGAACGGACGTCTACGATTGCTCTGAATTCTTATGTCATGCCGGTAGCGTCCTCCTACATAGATAATCTGGACCGGAGGCTTAAGGAAGCCGGATGTCATGCCAAGGAATACATTATGCAGTCCAACGGAGGGACGACTACCTTTGAACAGGCAAAGCAGACGCCGATCAATATGGTGGAGTCCGGCCCGGTGGCGGGCGTGTATGGCTCTGCGATCCTGGGAAAGATGATCGGGGAGCGTAATATCATCGCATTTGACGTGGGCGGGACCACGGCGAAGTGTTCCCTTATCGACAACGGGGAAGTAAAGGTGACGACAGAATATCGGATCGAACGGACGGAAAGCTACGCCGGATATCCGATCATGGCCCCTGTAGTGGACATTGTGGAGATCGGAAACGGCGGTGGTTCCATCGCCTGGATCGATGAGGCCGGCTCTCTGAAGGTAGGTCCGCAGTCGGCAGGAGCGGTTCCGGGGCCCGTGGCTTACGGTATCGGCGGAACAGAGCCGACCACCACAGACGCATGTCTGGTGACGGGACGACTGTCAGCGGAAAATTTTGATAATCAGGTTGATATGGATGCGGTTCGTGCGGCCATTCAGGAAAAAGTAGGAGATGCCTTTGGAATGGATACAGACGAGGCAGCCATGAGTATCCTCAGGGTGGCGGAGGCCAATATGTATAATGCGCTGAAGCTGATCTCTGTAAGAAGAGGCTACGACCCAAGAGACTTTACTATGGTAGCCTTTGGCGGCGGCGGACCCATGCACTGTGCATATCTTGCAAAGGAACTGAATATACGCAAGGTTATCGTTCCGATCGCGGCTCCGGTATTCTCTGCATGGGGAATGTTGATGACGGATGTGCGGCATGACTATATCCAGACAAACATCCGCAGGATGAATGAAGTCAGTGCAGAGGAACTGAATGATATGTGGGAGGGCCTTCTTTCCCAGGCACAGGAGCAGTCTGAAAAAGAAGACATCCCGAAAGAAAATATTGTCTGCAATTACATTGCGGATATGCGGTATATGGGCCAGGAACACACTGTGAAGGTGAATGTACCGCCGATTCCGTGGAGTGAGGAGACGAAGGAAGAGATCATCCAGAGATTTCATGACACCCATGAGCATTTTTATACATTCCGCCTTACAGATACTCCGACAGAGATCGTAAACCTGCATCTGGTGGCGTACGGCCGTCTGACGAAGCCGGAACTGGCGAAGATTCCGCCGCAGGAGGGTCCCGTAGAAGATGCGAAAAAAGAAATCCGGAAAGTTTATTTTGCAGAGGACGGCTGGATGGATACCCCGGTTTATTTAAGAGAGAAACTGGGAAGAGGAGCGGTACTTGACGGCCCTGTGATCGTAGAAGAAGCGGCTGCATCTGCGGTGGCGGCAAAGGGACAGCGCATCACGGTGGACGATTACGGAAATCTGATCATTGAAACGGAGGTGCAGGAGTGATGGCAGAAGTAAAAGTAAGTCCGGTAACACTGGACATTGTAAAGGATTCCCTGATCGCTGTCAGCAATGAGGTGTTTTATGCGTTTGCCCGGACGTCTATGAGCCCCATCATCTATGAAACGCTGGACTATGCCAGTGGAATTGCGGATGTAAATGGCAAGCTGCTGACACAGGGAAACGGTGCCTGTGGATTTATCGGGCTGATCGCACCGATGATCCAGGAAATTATTCAGAAATACGGAAAAGAAAACCTGCATCCCGGGGATGTGTACCTGATCAATGATCCTTACATGGGAGGCGGTACGCATCTGTCAGATATCGGGATGGTCATGCCGGTATTTTATCAGGATGAGCTGATTGCGTTTATCGGGAATAAAGCCCATTGGTCAGACGTGGGAGGCATGGCGGCAGGATCCTTCACAACAGACTCCTCGGATGCATTCCAGGAGGGCTTAAGGTTCTCGGGAGTCAGGCTTCTGGACCGTGGAGAAATCTGCCAGCCGCTACTGGAGATGATCAAAAGCAATGTCCGGTTCCCGGAGACCTCCGAGGGTGACATGTGGGGACAGATCGCATCCCTTAGAACCGGCTACCGAAGGATTGGGGAGCTGTGTGACAAATACACGGTAGATGTGGTAAAGGAATCGATGAAGCGTCTTCTGGCCCAGGGAGAAAAGATTGCCCGCAAGAGGATTGCGGAGCTGCCAAAGGGAACCTGGGAGATGGAAGAGTATATGGACGATGACGGCTACGGAAATCTGGTGAAGCTAAAAGTGAAGCTTACCATTACGGAAGATGAATTTATCGCTGACTTTACTGGGAGCAGCCCTCAGGTGGCAAGTCCGATCAACACGGGATACAGTTCCCTGTGTGCTGGTGTAAAAGTAATCTATATGTCAATCTTAGGACCGGAGCTGGCAGTAAACGATGGTGTGTTTGAGCCTATGCGTATCTTTGCGGAGGATGGCTCTGTACTCAGATGCCATGCGCCGGCACCCACATCCTGCTATTTTGAGAGTATGATCTATTCTTCGGATGTGGTATGGCGGGCTCTGGCCCCGGTATTTCCGGAAATGCTGGGAGCCGGACATATGCTGTCGGTGTGCTCGGTAGTCCTTGCGGGAACAAAGCAGGGAAGCGGCGAACCCTTCCTGATCGTGGAGCCTACCGGCGGAGGCTGGGGAGCAAGCGCTGGAAAAGACGGCGAAGTAGGACAGTTCTGTGTTGGTGATGGAGAGACCTATAATGTGCCGGTGGAGATGGCGGAAAACCGGTATGGGATCATGGTGGATGAGTACAGTCTGCATACGGACGGCGCCGGTGCCGGGGAATACCGGGGAGGAAGCGGCGCGGTGCGTTCCTACCGGGCCATGACGGACGGGCAGCTTTTTACGGCATCCTTTGGACGGAATAAGTTTCCTGCCTGGGGAGCGGCCGGAGGAAAAGACGGCTCCTACAACTATTTTGAATTCCATGATGCAGATGGCACGGTAGAAGGCCCGATGGGGATCACGGCCAGACGTGTCATGAACAGGGGCGACGTGGTGCGTATGGTGACCTGTACCGGCGGAGGATATGGAAATCCTCTGAAAAGAGCGCCGGAGCGCGTAGCCTGGGACGTAAAGAACGAATACATTTCTTTAGAACAGGCTGAAAAGGATTATGGTGTAATTGTGGATCCGGAAACATTTGAGGTCAGAGGCTTTACCGAAGAGCGAAGGCAGGTGATGGATGTATGATCGTCAGAAAGAAAGAAGAAGTGCCGGTACATGTACGGGCGGATCATGTAGAGATGACGGACTTTTTCGGAGGGGCATGCCAGACGGACGGCAAAGTGTCTATGGGGTATGCAGTGTTCCCGCCGGGAACAGTGGTGCCTCCTGCCTCCCATACCGGGGATGAATATTCTTACATTATATCCGGAAGAGTCAAGTGCGAGAGCAATGGGAAGGTTCATGAAATGGCGGCGGGGGATGCTTCCTTTATCCCCGCCGGCGAGATGCATAAAAGCATGAATGATTCCGGGGAAAATGCAACCCTTGTGTGGATGCTGATCGAGAAAGGTTAAATACAGGGAAAATGAAAAGACGGTGTTTACTCACAGAGGTACACCGTCTTTTCATTGTGAAAGTTATATAAATATAATAAAGAAATTAAGTGCAAAATGTCGAATTTACAAATATAGCAAGCTGTGATAATATTAACACATAAAATGAATACGTATTCAAAATGAAAAATACATGTACTTCATTATTTTTTTTGAATAAAAATGAATACGTATTCAAAAAAACGGACAGGAGGAAGATACAGTGGGTTATCAGGAAGAAAAGAAATTGGTAAGAAATTATTATGATGCTATGGAGAAGGCTTCGCCAGATGAAGCAGAGAGAGTATTGGCACGTTTTACATCAGAGGATTATAACTGGAAAGGGGTATATCCGTTTCGGGAACAGAATGGGGCCGGGGCAGCAGCAGAAGTTTTCTGGACACCATTGAAAAAATCTTTGAAGCATATGCAGAGAAGAATGGATATTTTCCTGGGCGGTGAAAATGAGATTGATGGAGATCGCTGGGTCATGAGCATGGGGCAGTTTATGGGACTTTTTGATGAGGATTTTCTGGGGATTCGACATACGCGTAAAATGCAGCATCTCCGTTATGCAGAATTTAACTGTGTGCAGGATGGAAAAATTACAAAAACAGGTCTTTTTGTGGATTTGATCGGATTTATGATGGAGGCCGGAGTAAGTCCTATGCCGCCGCAGACAGGACAGTTTTTTGTTTATCCCGGACCGAGGGATCACAACGGTTTGCTGTTTGAGGACGCCCCGGCGGAAAAAGGAGTAAAAACACTGGATCTTGTCAACAAGATGGTAGATGACCTAGACGAATTAAATAAGAGTGGTTCTATGGGGTGTCCGCCGGAGGTGCTGGAAAAGGCATGGGCAGAAGATATGATCTGGTATGGGCCTGGCGGAATCGGAGCATCTTATACAATACCGCGTTATCAGGAACAGCATCAGCTTCCGTTCAGGAATAATCTGAAAGGAAAAACTTTCCATGGACATGTGTGCCGTTTTGCGGAAGGAAATTTTGCATGTTTCTTTGGATGGCCAAACCTGACGAATACACCGATCGGAGGATTTCTTGGAATGCCTGGCGGCGAGGTTCCTTCTGATATGCAGGTGGTTGACGTCTATTACCGGAAAGGGGATAAACTGTCTGAGAACTGGGTGTTTATTGATCTGCCGTATTGGCTGAAGCAGCAGGGATTAGATGTACTTAAAAGAACAGCAGATATTACAAACAGATAGAAAGGAAAAGAAATGTGATGGAACAGATGGGAGAAAAGGCAGAAGAAAAGATGAAAGATCAGGCAAAAGAGCAAAAAAGAACAAAAAAGGAATCAGTGACAGTTTTTTATGGGGATACCCGGGAAGTAACACCGGTCGGGCATCTTGATTATAACGATTTTAAAAACAAGACCAAACGGGAACAGAAAATGGACGGTTTTGATCCGCAGTATCGGGATTTTGTAGATTATATTATGCGGATTACGCATCAAATCTGGGAAGAAAGGGGAATCGGGGTAATTTATGATACCTATCATAACAATATCGTGATGCATTGCGGCTCTTCCAATCTTGTGGGAATTAAAGATGTGGTCAGCAATACGCTCCAGACTCTCCATGCGTTTCCGGACAGACGCCTGATCGGACAGAATGTAATCTGGTCTGAACATGGTGCGGACGGTTATCTTTCTTCTCACCGGGTAATGTCGACGGCTACGAATCTGGGAGACAGTAATTTTGGCCCGGCAACCAAAAAGAAAATCCATTTTCGGACGGTAATTGACTGTGCAGTGTCTGAGAATAGAATATATGAAGAATGGCTGGTAAGAGATAATCTGTGGATTGTGATGCAGCTGGGGCTGGATCCGCATGAGACAGCTCGGAAAATGGCAAAAGCAGCCGGTAAAGAATATGCTGGGATACAGCGTACTTACGGACTGTGCGAAGCAATGGAAGGCCAGTGTGTTCCGAAATACCATTCCGCACGGGATGATTCCGTAGGAGAATGGATACTGGAAATGGCTGGAAGGATTTATAACTATAAGTACATTAATGAAGTGAAAAAATATTATCATGAAAATGCGGTAGTGCACTTTATCTGTGATAAAGATCTGAATGGATATGACGAGATCCAGGGAATGATCATCAGCCTGCTTTCTTCCGTGCCAGGAGGCAGTTATGAGGTGGAGCGTGTGACGGTAAATGAAAGACAGGGCGGCGACGGCCAGGATGTTGCCATGCGCTGGAGGCTTCGAGGGCTTAACGAAGGAATAGGGTTTTTTGGAAATCCTTCCGGAAAACCGGTGGAAATCATGGGAATCAGCCACTTCCATGTCCTCAATCATAAAATCAAAGAAGAATGGATTACATTTGACGGACTGGATGTATTGAAGCAGATGTATATAGAAGACAATGATAATATCACGGAGGAGGAAAAAAATGGATAATAATGATATCATTCTTGGGAAAAATGATTCCTATGTAAAAAAGTGGATTGCTTTTCTGGCGATTGCGGTGATTTATTTTTTCTACTGCTATAATTTTATGATTGGGACGTTTGTAAAACCAACGATGATTGCGGAAATTGCAGACGGCGGCTTCGCATTTTCTCTTCAGCAGACGGAGGAGATCTTTGCAGTGATGTCTTTTGGAACGATTCCCGGAACGTTTTTGTTTGGATTTATTTCAGCAAGGGTCGGGAAAAAGCGCACACTGATTGCGGTGGCGCTGCTGATCGCATTGACCACGTATTTGCCGCTGCTGTCACCGACAAACATTCTGTTATGGAAAGCCGCAAGATTATTCTGCGGTGTTGTACTGGGCGGTGTGTTTGGGACTGCCATGCCGCTTGTGGCGGATATGTTTCCAGGGAAATACAGAGGAAAGCTTGCAGCAATACTGACCTCCTTATATTCTCTGGCGATGATCTTCGGAGGATGGCTGTACGGGCTGATGGGAGACACCAACTGGGAGGTGCTGGTGTATACGGCTGTAATTCCACCCATTATAGGAGCGGTTCTGGCATTTATTTTTGTACCGGATGATACGGCATATACAAAAGAACTGTTTGAAAAAGGAAAGGAAAGCGGAGAAAAAATCAGCTACCTCAGCATGTACAAAGGAAAGTATCTGTGGATCGGATTAGGGGTCATTCTGCTGTCAGGAGCGAATTTTACGGCTTATTCTGCATTTTCCAATAATGCCACTACATACCTGGTGACAGGAGTAGGCATGAGCGCTGCCACGGCTGGAGCAATCTATAGTATGCAGGGAACCGGACAGCTGATTGGTTATCTGATCTGGGGAGGGATTTCCGACAGATTTGGGCGAAAAGTGCCTCTGATCGGAATGGCTTTAAGCGCAGTCGGTGTGTTTATCTATACACGGCTTGGCGGAGACCAGACGGCGGCCTTCTATGCAGTCTCTGTGCTGATCGGATTCGCTGTGGGATATTCAGGTCCATGGGGCGCTTATTATTCGGAATTATTTCCCAGCAAGTACCGGGCGCTTTCGGCAGGAATTTCATTTAATGGCGGGCGCATTATCTCAACATTTGCAATCCCGGCCATTGCGGGGACAGCAGGAGGAGCGCTTGGCATGATGCCGATCTTCTATATTTCTATTGCAGTGTTTATCGCAGGAACTGTATTATGGGCATTTTTGCCGGAGACCTTGAAAAGAGGAAAGACAAAGGAAGAGAATGATTAAGAAGAAGGGGGCAAGAGAAAATGTCGGGAATTGATGTTGCAGTTATAGCAGGATATTTTGTACTGATGCTGGCAGTAGGGTATCTGACCGGAAAAGACAATCAGGATACGGATGACTATTTCCTGGCAAAGAGGTCAATGCCCTGGATTCCGATCGCACTTTCTGTGGCGGCGACGATGATCAGCGCCAATGGGTTTATCGGCGGCCCGGGATGGGCTTACACAGATGGGATGTATCCGGTCATGGCCAATATTGCGGTACCGTTCGCCATATTTGTCGCTTTGTACATTACGACACCGGTGATTTACCAGCTGCAGGTGACTTCGGTTTATCAATATATGGAGAAGCGTCTGGGAAATAAGACCAGAATTTTGGCAATCATCCAGTTTTTTGTCAATTCGCTGATCCAGGTAAGCTCCATGGTCTATATACCGGTCCTGATTATTCATACAATCACGGGCTGGCCGATCCAGGTGCTTACCCCGATTGTGGTAGTGATTACACTTATTTATACGCTTATGGGAGGAATTAAAGCGGTCATCTGGACGGATACGATCCAGATGATCGTGGTGATCGGAGGAGTATTTCTTGTGGTGGTTACTGCAATCAAGGGCCTGGATCTTGGTTTTTTCGAGACGCTGTCCCAGGCGAAGGCGACAGGAAAGCTGGATGCTCTGGATTTCCGTACCGATGTTACAATCACTAATACATTCTGGGCGACTTTGATAGGCGGCAGTTTTATGTGGATCCGGTACTTTTGCTTTGACCAGGCGCAGGTACAGCGGGTTTTGACGGCGAAATCACTGAGACAGACGAAAAATTCCTTTGTAGTCAGCGCTTTCATTATGAATATTGTTTATTATTTTATGCTTTTTGTGGGAGTGCTTCTCTTTCTGTTTTTTGGCGGGAGAGAATTTACAGACTCCAATACGGTTATGATTACATTTATCCTGGAAGAACTTCCGGTGGGGATCATTGGACTGATTATAGCCGGGGTCTTTGCGGCGGCAATGAGCAGTATTGATTCGTTGATGAACAGTATGGCGGCAGTGTTTACAAAGGATATTTATGAATACTATTTTGCAAAAGAAGGAAAGGAAGCATCTCTTAAGGTCTCTCAGATAATTACACTGGTAATCGGAGCAGTCATTACGGTGATTATATACATTGGCTTCAATGGAACAGTGGCGTCGATTATTGACGTGGTCGGGAATTATATTTCCTATTTTGCAGGTCCGGCAGCAGGAGCCTTTATGCTTGCAATGTTTACCAGGAAGGCAAATGATAATGGAACAGCAATCGGATTTGTCATCGGGCTTGCGGGAGGATTTGGAATTGCTTCAGTCTGGCATACAAGCTGGTTGTGGAATCCGGCTATCGGTGCTATAATAACGATAATTACTGGGTATATGGCAAGCTGCTTCTGCAAAAGCAACCGGTCCGGAGAAGAGACAGAACAATATACAGCTTTAGGTATGCGCCGGAAAATGATTCGAGAGGGAAATACTCATCAGGATGGAGCAAGTATCCTTCCATTCAGTTTTGGCTGGCAGGAAGGAATCGTGCTTGCATTCTTTTTGATACAGTATGTCGTGCTGGCTCTTATCCAGTATATGTAATTGGAGAAGATAGAGGATAAAGCATTGACGAAATTTCAGTATAATAAGTCTGTTACATCCAGAGATGTGGCAAAGCTTGCGGGAGTTTCCCAATCAACAGTTTCCAGAGTGTTTGGAAATGGAAGCGTGAAGACCGAAGCCAGAGAGAGGGTTTTGAAAGCCGCAGAGCAATTAGGGTATCGGCCCAATTTTATGGCCAGGAGTATGATACGGGGAAAAACCAACATTATAGGTATTGTGGTAGGCGAGGGGATGGGGCCCTTTTATCATTCGATTTTAAATGAACTTATTGATAAATTTCAGGCGGCGGGGAAACAGTGTTTAATGTTCCGGGTTACAAAGCGGGATAATATAGATAATATTGTTTTAAAGGTATTACAGTTTCAGGTGGAAGCAATTGTGATTACGGCGCCTGCGATTAAAAAGGATATAAAGCAGATTAGTATTTCAAGTGATGTGCCGATTGTTTTGTTTAACAGATATATTGAGCAGCCGGACGTGGGGATGGTATATGTGGATTCGGTGATGGGAGCCCAGCTGGCGGCAAAACATTTATGCGGTCTTGGTCATAAAAGGATTGGTTATGTCTGTTATGTGAATGACACAAGGGAGGAAATTGAAAAGCGAGCTGGTTTTTCTTCGGTGCTTCAACAAAATCATATTTTTATGATGGCCTGTGAAAAAGTGGACTATACTTATGAATCCGGGTATGAAGCAGGAAAGAAACTGTTGAATCATGAAAAGAAGAAAAGGCCAAGCGCGGTTTTCTGCACCAGTGATGTAACGGCGCTCGGATTGATAGATGCGGCAAAAAAAGAATTTGGATTAACAATTCCGAAAGATCTTTCTGTAATAGGATATGATGATATTCCAATGGCCAGATGGAACGCATATGATCTGACAACGGTGAGACAGGAGTATGGAAGACTGGTGGAAGAGACAATGGGATTGATTGAACATTTTGCTGAATTAAAAGAGGAAAGAACAGTCCGGAGAATAGAACCCAAACTGGTTGTAAGGAGTTCGACGGCGCAATATACAGATTTATAAAAAAGAGATAAGTTAATTTGGCGGCTATAAATAGCCGTCAAATTTTTGTTGGCGATAGCAAAAACGAATTGTTCATAATACGTCACGGGTATTCGACAATGGGAAGAAAAGCAGGTATAATATATATTGAGGTGTTATTTATTCTGGCAGTAATATTCGAGTGTATGGAAGACAGAAAGGAGAAGATACGATGATTTACAGAGATTTTCAGGATATGAAGCTTTCAGCCCTTGGACTGGGCACCATGCGTCTGCCGGTCATCGACGGAGACGATGCAAAGATTGATGAAAAGGCGGCGGCGGAGCTGATCGATTATGCCATGGAACAGGGCATTAATTATTATGATACGGCCTGGGGCTACCACAACGGCAATTCAGAGCTGGTAGTGGGCCGTGCGCTGAAAAAGCACCCGAGAGAGAAATTTTACCTGGCCAGCAAGTTCCCGGGATATGACCTTTCTAATATGGATAAGGTGAAGGAGATTTTCGAGAAACAGCTGGAGAAATGCCAGGTAGAATACTTTGATTTCTATCTGTTCCACAATGTATGCGAGATGAATATTGATGATTATCTGGATGAGAAACATGGCATTTATGATTATCTGATGGAGCAGAAGAAAAACGGACGGATCCGTCATCTTGGATTTTCTGCCCACGGCGGGCTGAAAGTTATGAAGCGTTTTCTGGAAAAATACGGAAAAGACATGGAATTTTGTCAGCTTCAGATCAATTATCTGGACTGGAAGTTCCAGCAGGCAAAGGAAAAAGTGGAGCTTTTGAAGGAATACGATATTCCGGTGTGGGTCATGGAGCCGCTGCGGGGAGGAAAGCTTGCTGTTGTGGGCGAGGAGTATGAGAAGGAACTAAAGGGACTCCGGCCGGAAGAAGGAGTGCCGGCGTGGGCGTTCCGCTTTTTGCAGTCGCTGCCGGAGGTTAAGGTGATCCTGTCTGGCATGTCCAGCATGGAACAGTTAAAGGATAATATCCATACCTTTGAAGAGGATCATCCGTTAAATGAAAAGGAGATGGAAGCAATCCTTCATATTGCGGACAGGATGCTGGAGAAAAACACGGTGCCCTGCACGGCCTGCCACTACTGTACAAGCCATTGTCCTCAGGAACTGGATATTCCGGAGCTGTTAAAGCTGTATAATGAGCATAACTTTACCGGAGGCGGTTTCATCGCACCTATGGTTCTGGGCGGATATCCGGAGGATAAGCGTCCGGGTTCCTGCGTTGGGTGCAGAAGCTGTGAAGCTGTCTGTCCGCAGCAGATCAAAATTTCTGAAGTGATGTCAGATTTTGCGGGCAAGCTGGCTCTGTAAAAGGAATAAGGGAATCAGAAAAATCAGGGAAAGAGGAGGTGTGAAGCATGTTGACCGACAGGATTGAAAAAATCCGGCAGAATTATGTGAATGCGAAACCAGCCATCTCCTGCGAGCGGGCGTTTCTGTGGACGGAGTCTCATAAGAAAACAGAAGGCCAGCACGTAGCAATCCGCCGGGCCCAGGCCTTTTATGATACCTGTGCCGGGATATCGGTACATATCTTTGAGGGAGAACTGATCGTAGGCGTGGTAGGAGAGTTCCGTAAATGCGGCATCCTGACGCCGGAGTTTTCCTGGCTGTGGGTAGACCGGGAGATGGATGATTTTGACAAGCGTTCCCAGGATCCGTATGTGATGACGGATGAGCAGAGGGCGTTTGTCAGAGAAAAGATATTTCCGTACTGGAAGGGGAAGTCTCTGGAAGAAGCATTTCTTGCCAGAGTGCCCGAGGAGACCAGGAAGATTGCAGTGGACACGGGAGTGATCGACAATGACTCCAAATGGCGCCAGGCGGTGGGTGAGATCACGCCGGACTATCAGGATGTTCTGTTTGTGAAAGGCTTTGGCGGGATCATCAAAGAGGCCAGGGAAAAGATAGAAGCGCTGAATGAGGCGGTTCCGGAAGAAATGGATCAGATTACTTTTTACCGGTCAGTGATCCTGACGTCCGAGGGGATCATACGCTATGCCAACCGGTATGCGGATGAGGCGGAACGGATGGCGGAAAAAGAGGAAGATGAAAAACGCAGGAAGGAGCTGCTTCGGATCGCCGGAAACTGCCGGCGGGTACCGGAATATCCTCCCCGATCCTTCTATGAGGCCATGCAGTTTATCTGGTTTACCCAGATCGGCGGGATCCTGTCGGAGAATCCTCTGGCGCTGAATCCGGGAAGATTTGACCAGTATATGTATCCGTATTATAGACAGGATATCGATGCCGGAGTGATCAAAAAGGAAGATGCGCAGGAACTGATCGATGCTCTATGGCTGAAATATTCAGAATGGGTGTGGACGATCTCTGCAAACACGGCGGATTATTTTGCCGGATACAATCAGTTCCAGAATCTGACTGTGGGCGGAAAGACCAGGGAAGGCCTCAATGCAGTAAACGAACTGAGTTATATGGCGCTGAAGGCGACGGAAGAGGTCAAGACTCATCAGCCGGGCCTGAGCGTGCGGATTCAGGCGGACTGTCCGGAGGAGTTTATGGCGGCTGTTACAAACCTGGTGAGCAAGGGTACCGGATTCCCGGCGATCCACAATGACAGCGTAGGATACCAGATGCTGATCAACGCGGGGTATGAGCCGGAAGACGCCAGGGACTGGAACAACTGCGGATGTGTAGTGCCCCATTATCGGAAGACCGGGGAGTGGACGGCTGCTGTTAATGTGAATTTCGGAAGTGCGCTGGAATATGCACTGAATGAAGGAAAGAGCCGGATGACCGGAGAACAGATGGGACTTCCGGAAAAGCCCAGCCGTGAGTTCGTTTCCTACGAAGAAGTAGAAAAGGCATTCTACCGGCAGTTTGCGAATTTATGTAAACATTCGGTGATTGCAACTATTGAGGCGCAGAAGCTGCATCAGGAAATGGTGCCCCGTCCGTTCCTTTCCTCCTGCATTGAATCCTGTCTGGAAACAGGGAAGGATCTGAGCCAGGGAGGGGCCAAATATAACGTGGGCCCCGTGATCACGGGGATTGGTCTGGCGGTGGCTTCGAATTCTCTTGCGGTCATCAAAAAACTGGTGTTTGAAGACAAGGAAACGACTATGGAAGAGTTAGACCGTGCTCTTTCGGCTGATTGGGAAGGATATGAGGAGCTCCGGAAGAAGGCCAGGGAGGTCCCCAAATATGGAAATGACGACGATTATGTGGATGAAATAGCGATCAAAATGGCAAACTGGTATTACCAGGAGATCCATCAGTATAAGGATGTATTTGGATCGCCCTTTAACACGGCGTTTATGGGAATCTCAAACTATATTCCGATGGGAAGAGTCCTGGCGGCGACTCCCTGCGGACGGAAAAACGGCGAGCCGTCCAGCGAAGGGGTATCCCCCTATGTGGGCAGTGACAAGTCAACACCGCTAGCAGCCATGCGGTCGGCGGCCAAAGTCAACCAGGAGATCCATTCCGGCGGGACGCTTCTGAACCTGCGGCTGAATCATGAGCTGGTGGCGACCCGCAGAGGACAGGCCAACTTAGGAGCTATGATCCAGGCGTTCTTTGCGCTGGGAGCATTTCATGTGCAGTTCAATACCCTGTCATCCGAGGTTCTCCGCAGGGCCCAGGAAAAGCCGGAGGATTATAAGGATCTGCTGGTCCGGGTAGCAGGATACAGCACACAGTTTGTGAATCTGTCGAAGTCCATGCAGGATGCGATCATTGCACGGACAGAGCATGCGGAGTTTTAACGTATGGGCGGCTATATTATGCAGATCCAGAATTATTCTGTTAATGATGGAGAGGGGATACGGACAACGATTTTTCTTGCCGGATGTCCTCTCCGGTGCATGTGGTGCGCAAATCCGGAGGGACAGACCCTTAGGAATCCGATGACCAGATATGTCAGGACAGCGGAGATTCTTGCAGCGGTCAGAAGGCAGATGATTTTCTATCGGAAATCCGGAGGAGGGGTTACGTTTTCCGGAGGAGAAGCCACGGTGCAGACGGAATTTTTGAGAGAGCTGGCCGGAGAGATTTACGACATGGCGGTGCCGATGGCCATTGAGACCTGCGGCGAGTTTTCCTTTGAAGAGATAAGAGATATCCTGGAAAAGATGGATCAGATCTTTTATGATATCAAGCTGACAGACCGTGAGCGGCACCGGTATTTTACCGGAAAAGACAATGACAGGATACTGGAAAACGCAAAACGAGTGTACGGGCTTGGGATCCCGATGGTCATCCGGATGCCGGTGCTCCTCGGCGTCAACGGGGATGAAAAAAGTATCCGGGAGCTGATAGGGTTCCTTGCGCAAAATTGTCCGATGGCAAAGCTGGAATTTTTGCCCTACCATACCTTGGGAGAGGAGAAGTACCGGCAGCTTGGCCGGGAACTTCCGCCGGAAGAGTTCCAAAGGCCCTCGGACAAAGATATAGAAACATGGTGCGAGATGGCAGAACAGGCAGGAATAGAGACTGTTTCCTATCGTTAAAAAAATATTAAAAAAAACCCCCTTTTCTTTTCTGCGGTTTTAGTGTATGATGATACCTGTACAATATCTAGTGTTTGAGAAATTTATATATCGCAATATTTGGTAGAAAGGAAAAGGGGATACATGAACTTAGACGTAAAGACTAAAGTAATCAAGAGAAATGGGGAAGAGGTTTCCTTTGATATTTCCAAGATCGTCAATGCGATCACAAAAGCAAATGCAGAGGTGGACAGGATCCATCAGATGAACGAATATCAGATCGTGGCGATTGCCGAGAAGATTGCTGAAATGGTGATGGAGTCCAGACACGCGGTGAATGTGGAGGACATCCAGGATCTGGTGGAAACCAGCATCATGGAGATGAGAGGCTACGAGGTGGCGCAGAAATATGTGCGGTATCGTTATAAAAGAGAACTGGCCAGAAAGTCCAATACCACAGACAACGGGATCCTGGCGCTGATCGAGCACATCAATGAAGAAGTAAATCAGGAAAATTCCAATAAAAATCCGGTGATCAATTCTACGCAGAGGGATTACATGGCCGGAGAGGTCAGCAAGGATCTGTCCAGACGTGTGCTTTTGCCGGAGGAGATCGTGGAAGCGCATGAGAAGGGGATCATTCATTTCCATGATTCGGACTATTTTGCACAGAAAGAACACAACTGTGATCTGATCAACCTGGAGGATATGCTGCAGAATGGCACTGTGATCAGCGAAACGCTGATTGAGAAGCCGCACAGCTTCTTCACAGCCTGCAACGTAACCACCCAGATCGTGGCGCAGGTAGCCAGCAACCAGTACGGAGGTCAGTCCTTTACGCTGGCGCATCTGGCGCCGTTTGTAGATATCAGCCGTCAGAAGATCAAGAAAAACGTGATTGCTGAAAGAAAAGAGTGTGGAGAGTCCCTGGATGAAGAGATCATCAGGAAGGTGACGGAGAAGCGCCTGAAAGACGAGATCAAAAGCGGTATCCAGACGATCCAGTACCAGCTGATCACGCTGATGACCTGTAACGGACAGGCGCCGTTTGTAACGGTGTTCATGTATCTGGACGAAGTGCCGGAAGGGCAGACCAGAGACGACCTGGCAATGATCATCGAAGAGGTGATGATCCAGAGGATGCAGGGTGTCAAAAATGAAAAGGGCGTGTGGATCACGCCGGCGTTCCCGAAGCTGATCTACGTGCTGGACGAGGATAATATTACCGAGGATGCTCCGTACTGGCATCTGACAGAGCTGGCGGCAAAATGTACCGCTAAGCGGATGGTTCCGGATTATATTTCCGCAAAGATCATGAAAGAGCTGAAGCAGGGAGAGGTATATCCGTGTATGGGATGCCGTTCCTTCCTGACGGTAGAAGATTCTCAGAGAAATGCTGACGGAAGCCACAAGTTCTATGGAAGATTTAACCAGGGCGTAGTTACCATCAATCTGGTGGATGTGGCGTGCTCCGCGGAAGGAGACATGGAGCGCTTCTGGAAGATCCTGGATGAGAGACTGGAGCTGTGCCACCGGGCGCTGCGCTGCAGACATGAAAGACTTCTGGGAACCATTTCAGACGTGGCGCCGATCCTGTGGCAGTATGGCGCGCTGGCAAGACTGAAGAAGGGCGAGAAGATCGACCGGCTTCTTTACAATGGCTATTCCACCATTTCTCTTGGCTATGCGGGGCTTTACGAGATGTGCGTGCGGATGCTGGGCAAATCCCACACCGATCCGGAGGCGAGACCGTTTGCAATGCAGGTTATGCAGAGGCTTAATGATAAATGCAAAGAGTGGAAAGAGGCAGAGAACATCAGCTATTCCGTATACGGTACTCCGATGGAGTCCACCACTTATAAATTTGCAAAATGCCTGCAGAAACGGTTTGGCATCATTGAAGGTGTGACAGACAAGAATTATATTACCAACAGCTATCATGTACATGTGGCGGAAGAGATTGACGCTTTCCACAAGCTGTCCTTTGAGGCGGAGTTCCAGAAACTGTCACCGGGCGGAGCCATCAGCTATATCGAGGTTCCGAACATGCAGAACAATCTGCCGGCAGTGCTTTCTGTAATGCAGTATATCTACGACCACATCATGTATGCGGAGCTGAATACCAAGAGTGATTATTGCGAGTGCTGCGGATATGACGGAGAGATCCTGATCAAGGAGGACGAATCCGGCAAGCTGATCTGGGAGTGCCCGAACTGCGGCAACCACGATCAGGATAAGATGTTTGTGGCAAGAAGAACCTGCGGTTATATCGGAACCCAGTTCTGGAACCAGGGAAGGACCCAGGAGATCAAGGACCGGGTACTGCATTTATAAAACAGTATTTGTAAAAAGTAAGGCGCTTAAGTCTTTGAAAGACTTGGCGCCTTTGTTATACTAAAGACAGGAAATGCGGAGCGATCCGCGGCAGTCATAAAAACAGGTAGTTGGGAGAATGGTTTATGAATTATGGGGAAATCAAAAAATATGATATTGCAAATGGGGAGGGGGTCCGGGTCTCCCTGTTTGTATCCGGGTGTACCCATCACTGTCCGGGGTGCTTTAATCAGGAGACCTGGGATTTTGGATTTGGGAAGCCTTATACCGAAGAGACAGAGCGGGAGATCCTGGAAGCTTTAGCGCCGGGCTATATCGCTGGTTTAAGCCTCCTTGGCGGCGAGCCTTTTGAGCCGGCCAACCAGGAGGTGCTGGTGGGGCTTCTGCGGAAATTTAAAGAACGATTTCCGAAAAAAACGGTATGGTGTTATACAGGGTATCTGTTTGACAGGGAACTTTTGGAAGAAAGCCGGGCCAGGTGCCGGTGGACGGACGAAATGCTTTCCATGATCGATGTACTGGTGGACGGAAGGTTTGTGGAGGCAAAAAAAGACATCACGTTACTGTTCCGCGGATCCTCAAATCAGCGGCTGATCAATGTGCAGGAGAGCTTAAGGAAGAAAGAGGTGGTATTGTATGAACCAGGTGTATGAGAAACTCATGCGGTGCTATGCATCAGTGCGGGAAAAGGTGGATTTTAAGCCCCGGGTAGCGCTGGTGCTGGGATCGGGGCTTGGAAACTACGGAGAGCAGATCAAGATCTCTCAGGTGCTGGATTACCATGAGATTGAAGGATTTCCGGTGTCCACGGTGCCGGGGCACAAGGGACGGTTCTTGTTCGGATATGTGGATGATGTGCCGGTGGTGGCTATGCAGGGGCGGGTTCATTATTATGAAGGATACCCGATGACGGACGTGGTACTGCCGATTCGCCTGATGAAGCTTCTGGGAGCCGGGATCCTGTTCCTGACCAATGCGGCGGGCGGCGTGAATCCGGAGTTTTCAGCAGGAGATTTTATGCTGATCAAGGATCAGATTGCAAGCTTTGTACCCTCGCCCCTGATCGGAGAGAATCTGGAGGAGCTGGGGCCAAGGTTCTGTGATATGTCGGAGGTTTATGACAAGGATCTGCAGGAAATCATCCGAAAGACGGCTAAAGATCTTGGGATCCCTCTTCAGGAAGGCGTTTATATCCAGCTGACCGGCCCGAATTTTGAGACGCCGGCAGAGGTTAAGATGTGCAGGACTCTGGGGGCGGATGCGGTAGGAATGAGTACGGCTTGTGAAGGCATTGCGGCGAACCATATGGGGATGAAGATCTGTGGGATCTCCTGCATTTCAAATCTGGCCTGCGGGCTTACGGACCAGCCGCTTTCTCATCAGGAGGTACAGGAGACGGCGGACCGGGTGGCGCCGCTGTTTGAAAAGCTGGTAACGGCATCAATCGTCAATATGGCAAAGGGGGAGTAGCCTTGAATATACGGTTTTACAACGCAAGGATCCTGACTATGGCGGACGAGGCGGACCGGATGAAGATCACGGAAGGAGAACTTCATGTATGCGGGAACCGGATCGCTTACGTGGGCAGCGGTGTCAGCGGCGCCTGTGCCGGTGAAAAGGCAGGCTGGGACAGGGAGATCGATGCATGCGGGAATCTGCTGATGCCGGGCTTTAAAAATGCACATACCCATTCCGGCATGACGTTCCTTCGCTCCTATGCAGATGACCTGCCGCTGCAGTCCTGGCTTACGGAGCAGGTGTTTCCTATGGAGGCAAAGCTTGACGGGGAAGATATTTATCTGTTGTCGAAGCTTGCGATCCTGGAATATCTGACTGGAGGGATCACGGCGAATTTTGACATGTACCTGACGCCGGACACGATCGCCAGGGCATCGGAAGACTATGGATTCCGGACGGTGCTGTGCGGTGCGGTCAATGACTTTACCCAGTCGGCGGAAGAACTGGAGGAGTGGTACCTGAAGTATCGGGAGGAGAAGGAGCCGGGAGGGCTTATCAGTTTCCGCTTAGGATTCCACGCAGAGTATACCACTTCAGAGCCGCTGCTTCGGAAGATTGCCGGACTGGCGCAGAAATATCAGGCGCCGGTATATACCCATAATTCCGAGACCCGTACGGAGGTGGAGCAGTGTATTGCCCGGACCGGGATGACGCCTACGGCATATCTGGACAGTCTTGGGATGTTTGAGTATGGCGGCGGAGGCTTTCACTGTGTGCACATGACAGAAGAGGATCTGAGGATCTTTCAAAAGAGAGGGCTGTCGGTGGTGACAAATCCCGGCTCCAATACCAAGCTTGCCAGCGGGATCGCGCCGATCCGGAGAATGATGGAGCTTGGGATCAATATCGGCATCGGGACCGACGGACCGGCCAGCAACAATTGCCTGGATATGTTTCGGGAAATGTTCCTGACCACCGGACTTGCAAAGCTAAGAGAGAAGGATGCGGCTGTGGTGGATGCGGGCCAGGTGCTTTACATGGCGACGGCAGGCGGGGCGAAGGCCTGCGGACTTAACGAATGTGATGCGCTTGCGGAAGGGAAGCTGGCGGATCTGATCATGATCGATCTGCATCAGCCAAATATGCAACCCTTAAATAACATTGCGAAAAACCTGGTGTACAGCGGGAGCAAGCAGAATGTAAAGCTTACCATGGTAAACGGGCGTATTCTATATGAAAACGGAGAGTTCTTTGTTGGGGAGGATCCGGAATATATTTATGAAAAAGCAAATCAGATCATCCGGCGCTGCAGAGAGGAGGCATAAAGATGGAGACTGTCGTGAAAATAAGAAGCAATCTTGCGGATAAGATCATGCAGGGACTTGGTCTGGCGCTGATGGTGGGAGTGTCGCTGTATCTGATCATCGGCTGGTCTTCCTTTCCGGATAAAGTGCCGATGCACTACGGGGCGGCGGGAGAGATCGACCGCTGGGGAGGAAAAGGAGAGATACTTTTCCTGGTAGTGCTATGGTGGATCATGTATCTTGTGATCAGCGCAGTGGAAAGGTTTCCTCAGATCTGGAACACGGGCGTTAAGGTGACGGCCGCAAATCAGGCCAGGGTTTACCGTACACTGAAATACATGGTGGTTTCACTCAAGCTGATCGTAACCGCGGACTTTGCGTATATGATCGTAAACATCACCCTCTGCCGGCCGCTGGGAGGATGGTTCACCCCGGTATTCCTGGTGCTGGTCTTCGGAGATATGGCCTTCTGGATCATACGGCTGGTGCGGTGCCGGTAATGTGCGAAAGGGGACGTACACTTTTTGCAAAAGTGTACGTCCCCTTTCGCATTTCCCCCTGTCCCCCTTGAAAATATTTTTGTGGTTTTTGGAGAAAATAGACGAAAAATAGCGAAAATACTTGTGAAAACAGCCTGGAAAATTAGGGGAATTTACCATATGGAATCAGAATGTCGTCGTTATTCACAGAAGAGACGGGGGAATTAAGTGAAAAAATATTAAAATTGCATAAAAAATACGGAAAATAAAATGACAAAACCTCTTTGTTAAGAAATATTTTGGAGTTCTTGACTTTTCTTTCGATTAGCAGTAATGTTTAGAAAAACTTATTGAAGGAAGGGGATAGTACGGAAGAATTAACGAATGAGCTGTTGGAACAACTGACTTGCCAGACAGTCTTTGAAATTCCCATTTTTGGCGGGATTGCCGTGGATGAAGCGGTCGTTGTGACATGGATCATTATGGCGGTCCTGACGGTCCTTTCTATCGTTTTTGTGAGAAATCTGAAGGTGGAGAATCCGGGGAAGGTGCAGCTGGCACTGGAATCGGTAATCACATGGGGAAGCGATTTCTTTGAAGGGATTATCGGGAAGTCGAACAGACGCTATGTTCCGTGGCTGATGACGGTAGCCCTGTATCTTGCAGTGGCGAACCTGATCGGGCTTGCGGGCTTTAAGCCGCCGACCAAGGACTTGAATGTTACGGCGGCGCTGGCGATCATGAGTATGATCCTGATCGAATATTCCGGAATACACAAAAATGGACTGAAGCACTGGTGTGTGCATTTTGCCAAGCCGGTGCCGGTGGTCGCGCCGATTATGTTGATGGAGATAGTTATCCGTCCGTTGTCGCTGTGCATGCGTCTTTTTGGAAATATGCTGGGCGGATTTGTGGTCATGGAACTGGTAAAAGCGGTGGTGCCTTTCCTGGTGCCGATCCCGTTAAGCTTTTATTTTGACATTTTCGACGGCTTATTACAGGCATATGTATTTGTGTTCCTGACAGCATTATTTATGAATGAAGAAATGGAATAATCAAAAGAGAGAAAGAAAAGGAGATTAAACAATTATGACAGGTACAATTATTGCAATCGGAGCAGCAGTAGCAGTTTTGACAGGTATTGGAGCAGGTGTCGGTATCGGTATTGCCACAGCGAAAGCAGCAGATGCTATCGCAAGACAGCCGGAGGCAGAAGGAAAGATCAGCAAGACCCTGATTCTTGGATGTGCATTGGCAGAGGCAACAGCGATCTATGGATTTATTATTGCCATTTTGATCATCTTCTTCCTGCAGTAGGAGGATCCGAAAAAGCAGTTCGAAGGAGAAAGGCAGGTAAAAATAAGTGCTGAGAATAGATTTTAATCTGGTTCTTACCATGATCAATCTGGTCATCCTGTTTTTGATTCTGCGTAAATTTTTATTCCGCCCGATCATGAATATCATGGAAAAGCGGGAGGCGATGATCTCTGACGGCCTGAAGAATGCGGAAGACAGCCAGAACCAGGCGCTGGAGCTCAAGAGCCAGTACGAGGAGAAATTAAAGGGAGCAGGGGAGGAATCCTCTCAGATGATCGAACGCGCCCGGCAGGAAGCCAAGGCAGAGTATGACCGTATCCTGCAGGATGCGGGGGCAGAGGCCGACAGGCTGATGAAGAGTGCCAGAGAGACCGTGGATATAGAACGGGAACAGGCATTAAGAGATATGAAATCACAGGTCGCATCTCTTGCAATGGAAGCTGCAAGAAAGGTCCTGATGGATGAAGGTCCCGGCGCGGGCGGCCGGACAGCTTATGATCAATTTCTGAAAGAAGCAGGTGATCCGCATGACAGAACAGAAGAATAGGGCCGGCTACTGTTCGCTGGCGGCACTGCGTTATGCAGAGGTCCTGTATCAGTTGAAAGTGCCGGAGGAGGCTATCGGTGAGACAAAGAGGCTTTGGGAAGTTTCAGAGGAGCTTCCTGAGGTGCTTTCTAATCCGGCGGTTTCGAAAGAGCAGAAGCATGGGATCATTGACCGGATCTTTCCGAAGGAAATGAGAAGTTTCCTGAAGGTGCTGGTGGACCACGAAAAGGCCGGGATCCTGGAAGAAATCTTCCAGGGCTATGAAGAAAAAAAGCAGGCAGCAGAAGGTATCGTGACGGCAGTTTTACGCTATACGACATTGCCTTTAGAGGAGCAGAAGGAAAAAATGGAAGCATGGATCAAAAAGACGATGCATGCAGGAAAAGTCAGCTGGGTGCTGGAGGAAGATGCTTCTCTATTAGGCGGTTTTATTTTGTCTATAGGAGACAAGGAATATGACTATAGCGTGCAGGGACGTCTGAACCGGCTGGAAGAAAAATTAACCTGGAGGTGAGAGGATTGCGAGCAATCAGTTCGGATGAGATTATCTCTATAATAAAAGAAGAAATAAGTAACTATGACGAAGTCAGCCGGAATCAGGAGGTAGGAACAGTTGTCTCTGTCGGAGACGGTATCGCCACGATCTATGGTCTGGACCATGCAATGTATGGAGAGATCATTACCCTGGAAAACGGACTGAAGGGTATGGTTCAGGATATTAAGCAAAATGAGATCAGCTGCATCCTGTTCGGAGATGACAGCGGGATCACACAGGGAACGAAGGCTTCCCGTACAAAGAGGCGCGCAGGAATTCCGGTAGGAGAAGGATATATCGGAAGGATCGTGGATGCGCTGGGTTCTCCGATCGACGGACGGGGAGAAATTAAGGCGGAGGATTACAGCCCGGTAGAGCAGGAGGCTCCCGGCATCGTAGAGCGTAAATCCGTCAGCGTACCGCTGGAGACTGGTATTTTGTCTATTGATTCCATGTTCCCGATCGGACGGGGACAGCGTGAGCTGATCATTGGAGACAGGCAGACGGGAAAGACATCGATTGCGCTGGATACGATTCTGAATCAGAAGGGAAAAGATGTGATCTGTATCTATGTGGCAATCGGACAGAAGGCATCTACGGTGGCACAGCTGGTAAATACACTTCGTAAAAATGACGCACTGGATTACACGACAGTATTTTGCTCAACGGCCAGTGAGTGTGCGCCGCTGCAGTATATTGTTCCTTATTCGGCGACAGCCCTGGCAGAGTATTTTATGTATCAGGGGAAGGATGTCCTGATCATTTATGACGATCTGTCCAAACATGCGGTGGCGTATCGTGCGATTTCGCTGCTGCTGGGACGTTCTCCGGGACGTGAGGCTTATCCGGGAGATGTATTCTATCTGCATTCCAGACTTCTGGAGCGCAGCAGCCGTCTGAATGAAGAAGCGGGAGGCGGTTCGATCACGGCACTGCCGATTATTGAGACCCAGGCAGGAGACGTGTCAGCTTATATTCCGACCAACGTTATTTCTATTACTGACGGACAGATCTTCCTGGAAAGCAGCCTGTTCAATGCAGGTATGCGTCCGGCGGTCAACGTAGGACTTTCCGTATCCCGTGTGGGTGGGGCAGCGCAGACAAAAGCCATGAAAAAGGCCAGCGGAAGTATCCGTATCGATCTTGCACAGGCAAGAGAAATGGAATCGTTTACACAGTTTAGTTCTGACCTGGATGATGCGACCAGGGAACAGTTGAAATACGGAAGCGTGCTGACAGAACTTCTGAAGCAGCCGCTGGGACATCCCCTGTCTATGCATGAGCAGGTCATCACGCTGTGCGCGGCAACGCATAAGCTGATGATGGATGTGGAAACGTCCAAAGTCAAAGAGTTCCAGAAAGAGATGCTGGCATTTTTTGACCGGGAATATCCGCAGATCGGAGAAGCTCTGGAGAAAAAGAAAGTTCTGGATGACGAGCTGACAGAGCAGATCATTGATGCAGTGAAGAAATTTAAGGAAAGCAGATAAGCAGGTGTAACTATGGCAAATGCAAGAGAGCTGAAAGAAAGGATGGCCAGTATCCAGGAGACCAGAAAGATTACGAATGCCATGTATCTGATCTCCTCTTCGAAAATGAAGCAGGCCAGAAAAAAACTTGCGGATACGGAGCCCTTCTTTTTTGCAATGCAGGCAGAGATTTCCAGAATACTCCGGCATGTTCCGGATATGCACAGCCATTTCTTTGACATCAGGGAGAAGATCCCGGCGGAAGAGCGAAAGATCGGGTATATTGTTATTACTGCGGACAAGGGTCTGGCGGGCGCCTATAATCACAATGTGATCAAAAAGGCGGAGGAGATGCTGAAAGAACCCGGGCGCCACAAGATGTATGTGCTGGGCGAGCTGGGAAGGCAGTATTTTTCCAAGAAGAAGGATTTGGAGCTGGATACTTCATTTCGGTATACCGTGCAGAATCCGACGTTGTACCGGGCGCGTGTGATCGCGGAAGAAATGGTGTCTCTGTTTGAAGAGGGCGAGCTGGATGACGTTTATATCATTTATACAAAAATGGAAAACGCTATGCAGGCAAATACAGAGGTGATAAAGCTCCTGCCCCTGCACAGAGTGAGCTTTGCCCCCAAAAATATGCCGTCCCTGGCGGGAGTCTATCAGGAGGGAATGACTCTGTACCCATCAGCCCATAGTGTTATGGACAATATCGTACCGAACTATGCGGTAGGGATTATTTACGGGTGCCTGGTAGAATCTTACTGCAGTGAGCACAATGCCAGGATGCAGGCAATGCAGAATGCGACAGACAGTGCATCGGATATGCTGGATGAACTGACAATAACATATAACCGTGTGCGCCAGGCTGATATTACTCAGGAATTGACTGAGGTCATCGGCGGGGCGAATGCACAGAAAAGGAAGTGAGCAGGAACGTTATGACAAAGGGAAAAATCATACAGGTTATGGGACCTGTCGTGGACGTAGAGTTTCAGAGCAAAGAAGAGCTTCCGTTTATTAAGGATGCGCTGGAGGTAGACAACGGCGGAAAGCGCTGTGTAATGGAGGTTGCACAGCATGTTGGAAATAATGTGGCCCGTTGTATCATGCTGGCGTCCAGTGACGGGCTTTATAAGGGAATGGAAGTAACCGCAACAGGCGCCGGAATCAAGGTGCCGGTAGGAGAACAGACTTTGGGCCGTCTCTTTAACGTACTGGGGGAGACGATCGATGACAAAGAAAAAATCCCGGAGGACAGTGAACACTGGGTAATTCACCGGAAAGCGCCAAGCTTTGAGGAGCAGAGCCCGGCGGTAGAAGTACTGGAGACGGGGATCAAGGTTATTGATCTTCTGACTCCCTACGCTAAGGGAGGAAAGATTGGTCTGTTCGGAGGTGCGGGTGTTGGAAAAACCGTATTGATCCAGGAGCTGATCCATAATATTGCGACAGAGCATGGCGGATATTCTATCTTTACAGGTGTAGGAGAGCGTTCCCGTGAGGGAAATGACCTCTGGACCGAGATGAGTGAGTCTGGAGTCTTAAATAAAACAGCCCTGGTATTCGGACAGATGAACGAGCCGCCTGGAGCACGTATGCGTGTGGCGGAGACCGGACTTACGATGGCAGAGTATTTCCGTGATGAAGAGCATCAGAATGTGCTGCTCTTTATCGATAATATTTTCCGTTTCGTACAGGCTGGCTCAGAGGTGTCAGCGCTGCTTGGACGTATGCCTTCCGCAGTAGGATATCAGCCTACGCTGGCGAATGAAATGGGTGCGCTGCAGGAGCGTATCGCATCTACCCGGAAGGGTTCGGTTACTTCAGTGCAGGCAGTTTACGTGCCGGCCGATGACCTGACGGACCCGGCGCCGGCCACTACCTTCTCTCACCTGGATGCTACTACGGTTCTTTCCAGAAAGATCGTGGAGCAGGGTATTTATCCGGCGGTGGATCCGCTGGAGTCCACATCCAGGATCCTGGAGGCAGACGTGGTAGGAGAGGAACATTACCGGGTGGCAAGAAAGGTTCAGGAGATTCTGCAGAAATATAAAGAGCTGCAGGATATCATTGCGATCCTTGGTATGGAAGAGCTGTCAGATGAAGATAAAATGACGGTTAACCGTGCCAGAAAGGTGCAAAGATTTCTTTCCCAGCCGTTCTCAGTGGCAGAGGTATTTACAGGCACACCCGGAAAATATGTGCCGCTTGAGGAGACGATCCGTGGATTTGCGGCTATCATTGATGGTGAGATGGATGAGTATCCGGAGAGCGCATTCTTTAATGTGGGAACCATTGAAGATGTGAAGGAGAAGGCAAAAGCAAATGCTTAAGGCGCAGGTATAAGGAGTGCGGTAAGCTATGGAAACATTTTCGTTAAAGATCATATCCAGTGATAAAATATTTTATGAGGGCCCATGTCAGTATCTGACGGTTCCGGCTCCGGATGGGCAGAAGGGTGTTCTGCCCCACCATGAGAATATGGTGATCGCGGTAGATCCGGGAGAGCTTCATTTTAAAACACCTGACGGTGAGTGGGTGACGGCCGCGGTATCCATGGGATTTGCGGAGATCATGAACAACCGTGTGTCGGTGCTGGTAAATACAGCGGAAAGACCGGAGGATATTGATGTGAAGCGGGCGGAAGAGGCCAAAGAAAGAGCGGAAGAACGCCTTCGTCAGAAGCAGAGCATCCAGGAGTATCATCTGTCCCAGGCATCACTTGCCCGGGCGATGGCAAGGCTAAAGGCGTCCAGAAACAAACATGGGGATATATAGAATACAGGAAATCACATATAAAAAGCGCCGGAAATCGGCGCTTTTTTTGTATGCTATTTTTTATCCTGCTTTGAGGTGAGTTTTACCATATCTGAAATAAGCAAAGACAGATGCGTTCTCTCTTCTTCGGGTAGCTGCTTTAAATTTCGGGCTAATTCAATGTATTCTAAGTCAATGCCAGGATCGTCATCGAAAAATTCTTTTGGTGAAATATGAAAATAGTCACAGATATAAAAAAATACAGTCAAAGAAGGCAACATTTGATTATTTTCTATTCGGTTGATATACGCTTCGCTTTGTCCAAGAGCCAGGCTCATTTCGCGAGCAGAAACGCCTTTTTCAAGTCTTAACTGGGTTAGTCTTTTGCAAAAAAATGGTTCGTACATATATAACCTCCTGCTTTGATATTGTAATATATACAATCTCTAAAAATATGCATTTTAAATAAAGAAAAGTATTGACAATAAATATTTAAAA
>OGYY01000542.1_pt1 | contig 38020 bp, 44 predicted proteins | sample 1576671 | NCBI WGS metagenome assembly OGYY01 (sample SAMEA3541593, study PRJEB24748) | human gut metagenome | biome: human gut; feature: human-associated habitat; material: faeces | place: China | collected 2012 | reverse complement strand
CACCATATTCTAACTTTCCTGCAGGTATTTCTAGAGTGGTTTTATTGATGGTTTAAAATTGCTGGAAGCGCCTTATGAACCGACGGTGTCGGCTAAAATAGCTATGTACCTGCATGTTTCGTTAACAAGCCATATAAAATATAAACGGTTTGATGTGGACTGCGAATACAATCATGCGGCTATGGACAAAAAAACTCCCCCAAAACCATATCCACATAAAACGATGCGGCCGGATATTCTTATCCATCATCGGGTGCCAAAAGGAGGGGATCCATACAACCAACAGGCTAATATACTGTTTTGTGAATTGAAAATAGGAAAGATAAGCCACCGCGACATTAAAAAAATAAACTGTGCTATTGTAACTTATCATTATTGTTTAGGCTTATCCATTCATTACATTGAAAAGACCGGCGTTACTCTGCGTTGGGTTACGGACGGGCAGGATGCAAGTGATGTGAAGTTTGATGAAAAGTACAATTGGGACGCCAAGAGTAAACAATTAGTGCTCGCAAGCGAAAATTAGTATAACAGCCCCGTTGATCTTTGAATCAACGGGGCTGTTTTTTGCAATATGGTTACTTCCGGCTTTCCTCCAGCATATCGTCGAAAATCGCGCCGGTGGAGCCGGCGGTAACATGCTGCACATAGCGGCGGGCGTAGCCGGTCAAAGGCTTCACCGGCGGTTTCCAAGCGGCTTTGCGGGCCGCCAGCGTGTCGTCGTCCACCAGCAGCTCCAGCTTGCGGTTCGGGATGTCGATGGCTACCGTATCGCCCTCCTCAACCAGCGCGATCAGGCCGCCGGCCGCCGCTTCGGGCGATACATGGCCGATCGACGCGCCGCGGGTGGCGCCGGAAAAGCGTCCGTCCGTAATCAGGGCCACGCTTTCGCCCAGCCCCATGCCGGCGATCATCGAGGTGGGGGTGAGCATCTCCCGCATACCGGGGCCGCCCTTGGGCCCTTCGTAGCGGATCACCACCACGTCGCCGGGCTGTATTTTGCCGCTGCCGATGGCGGCGGTTGCGTCTTCTTCACTGTCGAACACCCGCGCCGGGCCGCTGTGAACCATCATTTCTGGCAGAACCGCGCCCTGCTTGACCACCGCGCCCTCTGCGGCGAGGTTGCCGAACAGGATGGCAATGCCGCCGTCCTTGCGGAAGGGCGCGTCCAGCTTGCGGATGATCTCCCCATCCGCATCCAGCGCCGCGTCGATCCGGTCACCCACTGTGCCGTTCACCGTAACCAGGTCGCGGTGGACCAGGCCGCCGCGATCCAGTTCCTTGAGCATAGCCTGGATACCGCCCACCTCGTCGAGGTCGGTGATGAACACCTGGCTGGCGGGGTTGAGCTTGCAGATCTGGGGAGTCTGGCGGCCGATGGCATCGATCTGCTTCAGGTCGATCGGGCAGCCCGCCGCATAGGAGATGGCGATGATGTGCAGCACCGTATTGGAGGAACAGCCGATGGCCATATCCGCGCGCAGGGCGTTTTCAAAGGCCTGGGGCGTAAGGATATCCCTGGGGCGGATATCCTGCTCCAGCAGGTTCATAACCTGTTCGCCGGTGTTTTTAGCCAGCCGTACCCGCGCCGCGTGGACGGCCGGGATGGTGCCGTTGCCCGGCAGGGCCATGCCGATGGCCTCGGTCAGGCAGTTCATGGAATTGGCCGTGTACATGCCCGAGCAGGAACCGCAGGTGGGACAGGCGTCCTCCTCCAGCTTGTGAAGCTCCTTGTCGTCGATCGAGCCGGCGGCATGGCTGCCCACCGCCTCAAACATCTCGGACAGGCCCATCCGCACACCCCGGTGCTTGCCGGGCAGCATCGGCCCGCCGCTGACAAAAATGGAAGGCAGGTTCATCCGGCAGGCGGCCAGCAGCATGCCGGGCACAATTTTGTCACAGTTGGGGATGAACACCACCGCGTCCACCGGATGGGCGGTGAGCATCACCTCGATGGAATCGGCGATCAATTCGCGCGAGCACAGCGAGTATTTCATGCCGGTATGGTTCATGGACAGGCCGTCGCACACGCCGATAGTGTAAAAGGTAAAAGGGACGCCGCCGGCGTTGCGGATGCCGTCCTCCACCGCACGGGTGATGGTGTCCAGGTGGACGTGACCGGGAATAAAGCCATTTTTAGAGCTGACCACCGCCACAAAGGGGCGTTTTTGTTCGTTTTCGGTGATGCCCAGCGCGTTTAGCAGCGAACGGTGCGGCGAGCGGGAGGGTCCTTTTTTCATCAGGTCACTGCGCATGGGAGAATCATTCCTTTCCAGTATCTCGAGCCATCAGCGATTCAACCAACTTCAGGCATTGGTCGTGTGTGTCGTTGCCACCGGCGGTGCCGGTGGCGTTGCGTACGCCGACGTATAACTCCTTAGTGGAGTCGCCTATTTTCGACTTCCAGCGGTAATAAGGGCTGCCGTCGGACAGGGGGGTGAAAAATTGATAGGTGTCCGATAATGAGAGGATTTTACTCTCATAATATTCCGGCTCCATGGCAAAAAGAAGCACGTCGCCGGCTGCAAAATGCGCATACAGCGTGTTGTCATTGGCGATTTTCTGGTTAGAATAGGCGATGCCCAGCGCGAGATTCTCAATGAGTACCTCAACCTTGCCGTCTCCATCGATACCCCCCCCGCCGCTGACAAGCTGCTCCTCCAGCTGCTCCACCGCTTCCCGTGTCAACGGGTCGGCCGTGAGCAGAACCACGTTATAATCGGGGGCGTCCCGGGTAACGAGCTGCTGGATGCCGATTACGGCCAGCAGCACCAGGAACGCGCCTGTAATAATATGCCATTTATAATGGTACCACAGGTTTTCCCACCAGCCCGCCGGTTTTTCCGGCGGGGGAGGAGGGGCCGCCTTCAGCTCCTCCGGATCCACGCCAATCAGATAGCGCTCCCTTGCCACTGCGGCCTCACTCCTTCGCTTTATGATAGGGAACAGATACGTCTTATGCATCAGCTGTACATTTCCTGTGAAACCGTTGCGTGTACGTTTTACAAATCGACGAGTACATCCGCAATGCGTTGGCAGGCATGGCCGTCGCCGTAGGGATTAGATGCGTGGCTCATGGCCTGATAGGCAGCGGGATCGTCGAGAAGCTGCCGAAACGCGCTGTAAATGGGTGCGGTGTCCGTTCCCACCAGTTTAAGCGTGCCGGCTTCGATTCCCTCTGGCCGTTCCGTCGTGTCACGCATCACCAGAACGGGCTTGCCCAGCGACGGGGCCTCCTCCTGGATTCCTCCGCTATCGGTCAGGATCAGATAGGACCGGGCCAGGAAATTGTGGAAATCAATGACCTCCATTGGTTCCACCAGCCGAATCCGGTCATGGTCGCCAAAAATGGCGGCGGCCGTCTCCCGTACAGCCGGGTTCATGTGGATGGGATACAGCACTTTGATATCCGGTGTTTCCTCCACAATGCGCTTTATGGCCTGAAACATGTTTTTTAAGGGCTGACCCAGGTTCTCCCTTCGGTGAGCCGTAAGCATAATCAGCCGGGATCCGTCGGCCCAATCGAGAAGGGGATGCCTGTAATCGGCGGATACGGTGGTTGTCAGCGCGTCGATAGCCGTGTTGCCTGTCACATAAATTGACGAGGGGTTCTTGCCTTCCCGAAGCAGATTGTCTTTCGCTTTTTCAGTGGGAGCAAAATGCAGGCTGGCAATAATGCCGGTTGCCTGACGGTTAAATTCTTCGGGAAACGGGGAATATAGGTCATGGGTACGCAGTCCCGCTTCGACGTGGCCGACGGGAATCTGCATATAAAAAGCCGCCAGCGACGCAACAAACGTCGTGGAGGTGTCGCCATGCACCAGAATGATATCCGGCTTTTCTTTTTCCAGTACCTCGCGAATTAACGACAGGATATTGATGGTGACGTCGAACAGGGTCTGGCGGTCTTTCATTACGGACAAATCATAATCTGGTTTTACCTGAAAACAATCCAGCACCTGAGTAAGCATTTGCCTGTGCTGCCCGGTGACGCAGACGACCACATTCAGAGACGGCCGGGAGCTCAATTCTTTCACCAGTGGACACATTTTAATAGCTTCAGGACGGGTACCAAACACAACGAATACTTTTTTCATAATACGTGTAACATCCTTATAAATGCAAATGCTGTTGTAAAGTGTTGAACCTAGTGATATAATATCAAATTGTCATGAAAAAGTAAAGGGGAAGTAGAAAGTGGGTTGGATGAAGGAGTACGTAAAGCAGCATCGTGCGTTTGTGATTTATCTGGCTATCAGTATAGCGGTAACCTTGGTTGATGTCACCGTTTCCCGCGTTGGCGAATTTTTTATCAGCAATTTAGTGGTGACCAATACGCTCGGCGTGGTAATTGGGTTTATTATTCAGTATTTTTTAACCGCTCGGCATGTGTATAATAGCCAGAACATCCGCACGCTTCTGATCTTCTTTGCCACTTTTTTAATGGGACTCCTTTTGGCCAACGGAATCGTTTACCTGAGCCGGGAATTCCTGTTTCATAACTCGAATTCCTTCTGGGCCTTTGCCGTCAGCAAAGGGTTCTCTATTGTTATCCCTTTCTTTTTTATGTATTACCTGCGGAAATGGTGGATCAAGCCGTCAGAGGAAGAGGAAAAGAAGAACTAAAGATGGAGGAAGGATGACGAGGACATGCCAAAACTATTTGCGATACTGCCCTGCTATAATGAGAGCCTGAATATTGTGGATTTGATTGGAGAATGGCTCGAGCAGGCGGACAAGCTGCAGACAGAGGGATATACGCTGCAGGTCGTCGGTATCGACGACTGCAGTACGGATGAAACCAAGCGGCGGATTTTGGAGCAATGCGCCCAGCACGATAATGTGCAATTGGTGGCGCATGAGATAAATAAGGGACTTTGCGGCGGCCTCAACACAGCCATCTCCTATTTTCTGGAACACGGGGACGCGAAGGACTTGATGGTCCTGATGGACGGGGATAATACCCATAATCCGAGCTATATTCACGCCATGCTGGAGAAACTGAAGACAGGAAAGGACTGCGTAATTGCGTCTCGCTACTGCGAAGAGTCCAGCATTGTCGGTGTAGCCCGCCACCGGGAATTTATGAGCGACATGGCTAAACACTATTATAGCTTGGTGCTTCGGGTGCCTGGGGTAAAAGACTATACCTGCGGCTACCGCGTGTATACCTATCCCAGTATTCAAAAGCTGGTTGCCGGCTTCGGGAAGGATCCGATAAAAGAAAAAAGCTTTGCCTGCATGATGGAATTCCTGTACAAACTGTATTTGACGGGCGCTCTTTTCGGAGAGGTTGGTTTCGGGCTTCGCTATGACAACAAAAAAGGCGATAGCAAAATGAGGGTGTTCAAGACTATGCGCAGCAGCTTAACGTCGGCCATCAAATTGCGCAGGATCAAAATGGGGGGGGACGATCATGCTTCAAATACGGCGTTATAAATGGCGTGAACACGCCATACCGGTGTGCCTCCTGCTGGTGACCGCCCTGGCATTTTCCTTTTCAACGTATTTCTTTTTCTATTCCAATGGATCCTATGGACATGACGCCGGTATTTTCGCTTATGTAGGGTCCGCCATGAAGGAAGGCCGGACGCTCTATACGGAGGTTTGGGAAAATAAAGGCCCGCTTTTGTATTTCATCAATATGCTGGGCGTCACATTGAATTATGATCATGGAATCTATTTTCTCGAGTTGGCGGCCCTCTTTGTTGCGGCGTTGTTCGCTTATAAAACCGCTTTGATGCTGACAAATCGTTGGATAGCTACGATTGCGGCGATTTTTTGCATGCTGCCGCTGGCATATACGCTGCAAAGCGGCAATTTGAGCGAGGAATATGCACTGCCGTTTATGTGCGTGGGCCTTTATTTTGCCACTAAGTTTTATGCGCAGGACCATTCGCTCAAAAATTATGAAATGATTATTTTTGGCGCGTGTATGGGGGCGGTTTTTCTGCTCAGGGCGAACATTTTAATGCTGTTCGCCGCCATAATTATCGTAACGGTTGTGGTTTTGATTCGGGAAAAGTCGTTTAAAATGCTGGGCCGGCTTTTCGCTTTTTCACTTATGGGCTTTGTTCTGTTTATTTTGCCGTTTGCCCTCTATCTGATCCTGCGCGGCGCCCTGTCTGCCTGCTTGGATACCGCATATTTCGGCATACTCAATTCATTTGTTGAATTACCGAAAGTTACCGTTCTGCGCAATATACGGTATATGATCGAAACCTTTGGAAAGTCCGGTGCCTATTACCTGGTTATTGTCTTCCTGGTATCTTTTATTGCGGTGCTGGCCACCAAGCGGATCAAAGATAAAAACATGCGGTATATGCTATATATCGCGGCCCTGGCGCTGGTACTGAACCTGTGGGCTAACAGCCTTGCCGGCGTTGCGCAGATGCATTACTTTATGTCCTTCCTTCCCATTCTTGTCATACCGGCGGCCTGGTTGTTCCATCTGCTGTATACGGCTCTAGGTAAAGTATCGAAGGAGCGTGTGGTCAGAGTGCTGGGAACATTCGCCGTAGTGTTGTTCCTGTCTTTTAACGCTATATCGGAGATCCCCGGTATCATTCTCAATAATATCCGTACGGTGGAAACGCCGGATGCGCTGTATAATCGTGTTGCGAAATATGTGGAGAAAAATACGCAGCCGGATGAACTCGTGCAATTTTTTGGGGGCGCTGAAAGCGTTACGGCGAATTACCGGACAAGGCGGCTGGCCGGGTCAAAGTATAGTTATTATGCCAACGGGTCCTTTACGCCTGAAACAAAAGCGAAGTTTGCCACCGAAATCGTGGAGGATTTGGAAAAATCAAAACCACGGCTTATTATCTTTGACAATCGCGCAAAATATGAGGATTTTGTATCCAATATGCAAAATAAGGATCTCTGGGATCGGCTCGTGGAGGATCATTATTCGCTTCAAAAAGAGGTCTTTGCATCCGTCGTATATAAACGCAACGACTAATTCTATAATGATGGCAAAAAGGGCCCCGCGGAATGGCGGTAGCCCATAAGGAAATATCGCAAAACTTATGACTTACGCCAGGTAAACGGGAAAAACAAAAAATGCTGTGCAAAAGGTTCGCCGATTGCATGGCATTTTTTCTTTTCAAAATAGTAAATGTGAGTTTTTCAGCGTTCCAACGGAACGCGCAGCCATTGCCACCGGCAATGATCTCAGGGGTTTGGGGATATGTCACCAACAAGCATTAGCAGGAATTCCGGAAACGGGATTTCTGCTAAATACGCAATCTTACGTAAGATTGCATTGCTTGCGTGCTACACAGTTATACAAACAAGGCATATCTATCAGACAGATATATTGAGATATTCTTTTGTTTCTGATATAATTTACTCGGAGGTATGGACTATGGAACTTCGTGTATTAAATTATTTTTTGGCAGTTGCAAGAGAAGAAAATTTTACAAAGGCGGCCGCACAGCTTCATGTGACGCAGCCTACATTGTCAAGACAAATCGCACAGCTTGAAGAAGAACTCGGCGTAGAACTGTTTGTGCGGAGTAATCACAATATCATTTTAACCGAGGATGGAATGATACTCAAACGCAGAGCGCAGGAAATTTTATCTTTGGCAGACAAAACAAAACGGGACTTTCTGCATAAAGACGAAAATCTGGAGGGTGTTATTTCCATCGGAAGCGGTGAATTTTTATCTACCCGTTGCCTAACGGATTGTATTGCGGAGTTTCGTAAAAAGCACCCCCTTGTACGCTATGAGTTTTACAGCGGAAATGCCGGAAATATCCGTGATCAAATTGAACGAGGTCTTTTGGATATAGGTCTGATGTCAGAACCGATCGACATACGGAAATATGAATTTATCAGTATGCCCATAAAAGAAGAATGGGGTGCTTTTGTAAGAGAGGATTCTCCGCTTATTGATAAAGATTTTATTGCGCCACAGGATTTGGTTGACATTCCTCTTATTTTACCTTTAGGAGATTTTGCAGAAAGCCATATCGGAAAGTGGTTTGGAGAATATATTTCACAGATTGATGTCATTGCTAAAGGAAATCTACTATACAATGAGGCAATGATGGCTCAAAGCAATATCGGTGCAGTAATCGGTATCCGCTTAAATTCCAACTATGATCGACTGAGGTTTATACCGCTAAATCCTTCTCTTAAAATTGATACGGCATTGGCGTGGAAAAAGGAACAGATTTTTTCTGCTGCTACTACGGCATTTATTGATTTCTCTAAGCAATACTTAAAAGGCATTTCTGATGATGAATTATAAGTATTAGACATTAAACATATACAAGTCTATAATAAAGGTGTTCCGAGAGGGAGCACCTTTATTTTTTTAGGTAGGAAAGGAATTGCAAATGACAATACAAGAGGCAAGCGAAAAATACAACATCCCCATTAAAATCTTGCGGGAATATGAACGTTGGGGATTGTGTGGGGAAGTAAAAAAGGTCATGGGATCATGGCACTATGACAACAGCGACATTGAACGGCTGAGTACAATTATGACACTTCACGACATCGGGTTTACCAATGATGAGGTGGAAAAATATATGCGGTTGCTCTTAAAAGGAAAGCCAACCGAGAAAGAACGGCTGAAAATGCTGAATGATAAAAGACTGGGGACACTGGATGAAATTCATTTTAAGGAAAGGCAATTAGATCGTCTGGATTATCTCCGGTTTGAAATACAAAAAGGAAACAAAAAATAATCAATATATTTTAGGAGGTTTCAAAATGAAGAAAAACATCGGAACGAATTTAGCTCTTTATCCCACACCGCTTGTAGTGGTGGGAACAATGGTTGACGGTAAACCGAACTATACTTTGGTAGGACATCTCGGTATCATCGGGCATGACCGTATTATGATTAGCTTGGCAAATACCCATTACAGCAATCAGGGAATCAAAGAAAATCATTCTTTATCGGTCAATCTTGTAAGTGAGGATATGCTCAAAAAGGCAGATTATGTCGGCTGCGTAAGCGGGCATAAAGCCGACAAATCAGCGGTATTTTCCTATCAAACCGCCCAAACCGGCTCCCCGATTATTGAAGAATCACCTTTGGTTATGGACTGCATAGTTGACGATATTTATAAAACAGACGGCTTCGACAGCTTTATCTGCAAAATTTCTGCGGTTTATGCCGAAGAATCCATTCTGAATAAGGACGGAAAAATCGACTACGGCGTACTCAAGCCAGTATTGTTTGAAATGCCGACTTATCAATATATTCGCACCGGTGAAATCATCGGAAAATGTATGCAAATGAACAAGTAAAGGAGATTTTAACAATGAAAAAAATAATGTCAATCCTTATGATATTTGTCCTCCTATTCTCTTTGGCAGCGTGCAGCAACAATGGGGCGAATGAGGAATCGTCCTCTCCCGCACAGCAATCAAGTAATCAAAGTTCTACACCTGCGGAAGGCTCAAATAGTCAAAATGATTCTTCCGAGCCTGCCGAATCGAGTGAGCCAAACGCTTCTTCCGTACCTACCGAAACAGGCTCTAAATCATTAGTCGTTTATTTCTCTTGGTCGGGCAACACCGAAAATGTTGCAAAGTCTATTCAGAGCCAAACAGATTCTGACATTTTTGAAATCGTACCCACCACACCGTACAGCGACGATTATGATGCCGTTGTAGATTTGGCACAGGAGGAACAGCAAAACAATGCCCGTCCTGCAATCTCCGGAAACATCGAAAACATTGAACAGTACGATGTAATCTATGTAGGCTTTCCGAACTGGTGGGGCGATATGCCTATGATTCTTTATACATTTTTTGATACTTACGATCTGTCCGGCAAAACGGTTGCTCTGTTCTGCACCAGTGGTGGCAGCGGTCTTTCAGGGACAGTAAATGAGGTGAAATCCCTTGAACCGAACGTCATCGTAACAGAGGGACTTCATATCGGCAGCGGTTCATCGTCAAATCCCGATAATGCAGTCAGCGAGTGGTTATATGACATTGGGCTTGCGAAATAGGGGGTTATTTTATGAAAAAATTTGTATCTCTGCTTTTAACCCTTTCGCTCATTTTCTCTTTGGCGGCTTGCAGCCAGTCGGAAAATTCTGATAAAAGTTCAGAACAGTCACCCGCAAGCAATTCTTTGGAGGCAACGGATATGCAGATTCCAGAAAACTTTGTTTTAATTAAAGGCGGCACATTTCAGATGGGCAGCCCCGATTCCGAAGCATGGCGCAGCGCCGATGAAACACAGCACTCGGTTACAGTCAGCGATTTCTATATGAGCAAATACGAGCTGACGCAAAAGGAATATGAAGAAATCACAGGCAGTAATCCGAGTAATTTTTCGGGCGAAGATTTGCCGGTGGAAAATATCTCTTGGCTTGACGCAGTAGCTTATTGCAACGCCCGAAGCGAAAGGGACGGCCGAATTCCGGTCTATACCATCGACGGGCAGAATGTTTCTTGGGACAGAAGCGCAAACGGCTACCGCCTGCCCACCGAAGCCGAATGGGAATATGCCTGCCGAGCCGGAACGACAACGCCGTTTTATATGGAAAACTCTCCCAGCGCCGAGGAAGCAAATTATTACGGTCATTACCCCTATGAGATTGAGGGCAACTATTTTTCACAGGGAAATTTAGAGGTAAAACCCGGCGAGTACAGACAAACCACCGTTGCGGTGGATAGCTTTTCGGAAAACCCCTACGGTCTTTACAATATGCACGGAAATGTAGGCGAATGGGTATGGGACTATTACGGCGAATACCCTGCCGAGGAACAGACCGATCCTGCCGGTCCCACTTCCGGCACGCTGCGGGTGTATCGTGGCGGCGGTTGGAACGATTTTGCGAAAAATATGCGCTGCGCTTACCGGGCCACACTGGAACAGAATAAAGGCAGCTTTAATCTCGGTATTCGCTTGGTATTAAACGCGGCTCCCGGTTCGGGCAGCGTGTCGGGTACAGGGACGCAAAATACCGCCCAAAACGGAAACGGCAAAATTCTGATTGCATACTTTTCTTGGGGCGGAAATACCGAGGGTGTTGCCGAAGAAATCCAGCGTCAGACAGGCTCAGATTTGTTTGAAATTACATTGGTAAATCCGTATTCCAACGATTACAACACCGTTTTGGACGAAGCGCAGCGGGATCAGAACGCACAGGCTCGCCCGGAGCTTGCAAGCCATGTGGAAGATATGGAGCAGTACGATATTGTGATGATCGGCTATCCGAACTGGTGGGCTTCTATTCCTATGCCAATCGCTTCATTCCTTGAAGAATATGATTTTTCGGGTAAAACAATTCTTCCGTTCTGCTCTCACGGCGGCGGTCGTTTCGGACAGAGCTTAACGGCTATCGCCAAACTTGCGCCGGACGCTGCAATGGGCGAAGCCTTGTCAATTCATTATTCGGGCGGCTCGGAGCTTTCCAGTGATGTTTCCGACTGGCTTGAACAGAACAACATAAAATAAAATAATTTGGAGGTAGTGCATTATGAACACCGTAACACTAAACAATGGAGTGAAAATGCCTATTTTGGGCTTTGGCACATATCAGATCACCGACGACGAATGCGAAAAAGCCGTGATTAGCGCAATTCAGGCAGGCTATCGCTTAATTGATACCGCACAGGCTTACGGAAATGAAACAGCAGTTGGAAAGGCGATCAAAAACTGCGGCGTTCCGAGGGCTGACCTTTTCATCACTACAAAGGTATGGTTTCACAATTACGAAACCGGCGACTGCCGAAAGAGCGTGCTGGAATCTATGGAAAAATTAGGAGTGGACTATCTTGATATGGTGCTGCTTCATTGGCCCTTTGGCAATACCTACGCCGCTTGGCGAGATTTGGAGGCGCTTTATGAAGAAGGAAAGATTCGTGCAATCGGCATTTCCAATTTCACCCCCGACCGCATGATTGACTTTATAAAATTCAACAAGGTTACTCCTGCCATCAACCAAATTGAAACCCATCTGTTCTCTCAAAGAGCAGAAGAACACAAATGGCTGGAAAAATACGGCGTTGCACATCAAGCCTATGCACCTCTTGGACAAGGCATGGCAAACGAAATGTTCCAGACGCAAGCTGTACAAAATGCGGCTGCAGCTCACAGCAAAACACCGGCGCAAATCGCCCTGCGCTTTCTTTTGCAAAGTGGTGTATCCGTAATCCCAAAATCTGTTCATACGGAGCGTATGCAGGAAAATATCAATATTTTTGACTTTGAACTTAGTGAAAAAGAAATGGCAGAACTTCGTAAACTGGACACCGGAAAACCAATGATCGGCAATGCCCAAAATCCTGAATTGGTTGAATTTGCAATGACTTGGTAGAAAGGAGCAGAGATGAAATACTTAACCCGTGAAGAATTTGAAAAGGAAAATATATTTGGCTTGGGTAATCCCAATGAAGGCTTTGCCCAATATTTTACAGGAAATTCTTATTTGAACCCACTTACACATCCGCAGGAAACCATTTTTCTTGCCAATGTGACCTTTGAGCCGGGCTGCCGGAATAACTGGCACATTCATCATGCTGCAAGCGGCGGCGGACAGCTTCTTATCTGTACGGTTGGCGAGGGCTGGTATCAGGAGGAAAACAAGGCGCCTGTTTCTTTAACCGCCGGGATGGTTATCACCATACCGCCGGAGGTCAAGCACTGGCACGGTGCAAAAAAAGATAGTTGGTTTTCGCATATTGCGGTGGAAGTACCGGGAGAAAACATCTCGAACGAATGGTGTGAGCCTGTAACCGATGAAGAATACAACGAACTGGAGGGAAGATAAATGAGCAAAAAACTGGTAGCATATTTTTCGGCAAGCGGTATTACAAAATCTGCCGCTCAGAATTTAGCAAAGGCGGCAGGTGCGGATTTGTTTGAAATCAAGCCTGAAATCCCATACACCCGCGCCGATCTTGACTGGACAAATAAAAAGAGCCGCAGCAGCGTTGAGATGAGCAATCCGAACTCTCGACCAAAAATTGCAGAAAAGGCAGTCAATATAGAGAACTACGACACCGTCTTTATCGGTTTTCCGATTTGGTGGTATGTTGCCCCTACCATTATCAACACCTTTGTGGAAAGCTACGACTTTTCAGGAAAGACGATTGTTCCCTTTGCCACCAGCGGAGGCAGCGGGATGGGCAGAACTGTCGAAGTGCTAAAAGCTCTCTGCCCCAATGCTAATTGGGAAAAAGGCAAAATGCTGAATTGTGTCTCCGACAAGGAGCTGAAAGATTGGCTCTCTCAATATGAAAAATCTTGAAAGGAACATAGCTTATGAAAAGAATTTTATTATTAGGTGCTACTGGCACAGCCGGAAGTGCTATAGCAGAAAAATTGTTGTCAGATACGGACTGTTATATCACCTTATTTTCCCGACACGCAAAAGAAATCTTTTCCAACAGTTCCCGTACAGATGTAATCAACGGTGATGCTGAAAAGATGGAAGATTTGAAAAAGGTTATGCCGGGACAAGATGTTGTATATTGTGCCATATCTGGAGATTGTCTGCCTCAGATTGCAAAAAATATCGTTGCGGCAATGTCCGATTGCGGTGTAAAAAGGCTTATCTTTATGGGAGCAGTCGGTATTTACAATGAAATTCCCATAGAGATTGACGGAGATGACAATCTTGATAATGAGCCGGCACAGATTCCTAACCGACAGGCAGTTGATGCTATCGAGGCAAGCAGCCTGAATTATACGGTTCTTAGACCCGGCTATCTCAAAGAGGGATTGGAAAATGACTTTGTTCTGACTGTAAAGGGCGAACCGGCCAAAGGATATATTACCACGCTCCCCTCTCTTGTTCAGTTGGCGGTACAACTTATATTAGATGAAAAACTGTATTTAAAAGAAAGTGTGAGTATCACACGGGATGCAACAAAAAAGGAGATGAAATAATGGAATACACAAAATTGGGAAATTCAGACCTCAATATATCCCGTATTTGCATGGGCTGTATGGGCTTCGGTCAGGCAGGAAACGGCCAGCATAGCTGGACGATTGATGAAGAACATTCCCGTGAAATCATAAAGCAAGGATTGGAGCTTGGCGTTAATTTCTTTGATACGGCGATTGCTTATCAAAGCGGCACAAGCGAGCAGTATCTCGGCAGGGCAGTCAAAGATTTTGCCAAGCGTGATGATGTGGTCATTGCTACAAAATTTCTGCCCCGTACCAATGAGGAAATCGAACAGGGCATTTCCGGGCAAAAGCACATTGAACGAATGTTGGATAAAAGCCTTCAAAATCTCGGTATGGATTATGTGGATTTATACATCTATCATATGTGGGATTACGCCACGCCCCTTTACGATATTATGGAGGGGCTGAATAAAGCCGTCAAATCGGGAAAAGCCCGCTATATCGGTATTTCCAACTGCTTTGCCTATCAGCTTGCAAAAGCGAACGCACTTGCAGAAAAAGAAGGCTTTGCAAAATTCGTATCGGTACAGGGACACTATAACCTGATTTTCCGTGAAGAAGAACGTGAAATGGTAAAGCTCTGCGGGGAAGAAAACATAGCTTTGACGCCCTACAGCGTACTCGCAGGAGGGCGGCTTGCGAAACATCCCGGTGAAACCTCAAAGCGTTTAGAACAGGACAGCTATGCACATCTGAAATACGACGCCACCGCCGAGCAGGACGGTATCATCATTGACCGTGTGGCACAGCTTGCCGACAAGCACGGCGTGTCTATGACTGAAATTTCTCTTGCGTGGCTGCTTACAAAGGTTGCTGCTCCTGTTGTGGGTGCAACGAAACTCCGCCATATTGAGGGTGCGGTAAAAGCTACAGGGCTTACTTTGACGGCTGATGAACTTGCTTTCTTGGAAGAACCCTATGTTCCTCACAATTTGGTGGGCGTAATGGCACAAAACACTCCTGCCGCCGCAAAGGAAAAGCACGTGTGGTCTACCGGCAGTCAAAAAATCTGAAAGGAATAAAAATGGATTTGTATAGAACAGACCCCGAATTTGCAGAACGCTTTGAGCATTTTGTATTTGATGAAGTTATAAAGGAAGAAAATCAGCAATTAGAACCCTCTACCCGCTATATGACGATTTTGGCAACGCTGATCGGCTGCGGAGGTGTGGAAACATATAAAGAAATGCTATCCCAAGCGTTAAAAAACGGTATTACTCCGATAGTCGCAAAGGAGATCGTTTATCAAGCGACCGACTATTTGGGTTATGGCAGAATGTTGCCTTTTTTGAATGTTACCAATGAAATATTGACCGAGAACGGAATAGAGCTTCCCCTTGATGGGCAGGCAACTACTACCCTTGAAAACAGACTGGAAAAGGGAATTGAATTACAATCAGAAATCTTTGGCGAACATATGAAAGAGGCTTGGAAAACAGGGCATATCAACCGTTGGTTGGCGGCAAACTGCTTCGGTGATTACTATACTCGAAAAGGTCTTGAACTTTCCGAGCGTGAACTCATTACCTTTTGCTTTCTTATGGCGCAGGGCGGCTGTGAATCACAGCTTATCGCTCACGCAAAAGGAAATATGAATATGGGAAATGACAAGGACTTTTTGATTCGTGTTGTTTCGCAGTGCCTGCCGTATATCGGCTACCCCCGCAGCTTAAACGCTATTGCCTGCATTAACAAGGCGGTGGAGAAATGAAACCAAAGGTCATTATAAAATTAGCCGTTGATGTTTTAATGACGCTGGCAATGCTTTTTTTAATGGGCTATCATTTTTGGGGAGAAATACTGCACGAATGGGTGGGCGCTGGAATGTTTCTCCTTTTTATCTCTCACCACATTCTAAACGGATATTGGTACAAATCACTATTCAAAGGGAAATACAATGTGCTGCGTATTTTAACGCTTTGTATTGATTTGCTCGTACTTATTTCTATTCTGGCTCAAATGTATAGCGGTATTTTGATGTCTCGCTATGTGTTTGATTTCTTGCCTTTCAACGGAGGTATATCTCTGGCTCGCCGGCTTCATATTCTCGGAGCATACTGGGGATTTCTTTTAATGAGCCTGCATTTGGGACTTCATTGGAATATGATTTTGGGAATGTTCCGTAAAGCGGCAGGGATAAAAAGCAAAGCAAAAAGCCGCAGTATGATCGCTTTCGTAATAGGATTGGTTATCGCCGGATATGGCTTATGGGCATTTATAGGCAGAGATTTTCCAACCCATCTTTTTTTGAAAAGTGAATTTGTATTTTTGGATTACAGCGAACCGAAGATACTGTTTTATATCGACTATCTTGCTCTTATGGGACTTTGTATCTTCATTGCCCATTACAGCACAAAATTCATACGGAAATTTCATAAGAAAACGGAGGAATTATAATGGAATTTAAGACTTTAAGCAATGGTAAAAATATTCCTGTATTGGGACTTGGAACTTGGTTTATAGATGATGGCAAAGTAGCTGGTGCAGTTGTTTCGGCTGTGAAAATCGGCTATCGTCACATTGATACTGCACAGGCCTACGACAATGAAAAAGGCGTTGGCACGGGAATCAAAGCCTGCGGTATTCCGAGAGAAGAACTTTTTGTTACAAGCAAGGTAGCGGCAGAAGCAAAAACTTATGACGCGGCGGCAAAATCCATTGATGAAACGCTTGATAAAATGGGGCTCGGATATATTGACCTTATGCTGATACACAGCCCCCAGCCGTGGGCAGAATGGCGTAATGATAAACGCTACTTTGAAGAAAACATACAGGTATGGAAAGCCCTTGAGGACGCTTATGCGGCAGGTAAAGTTAAGGCAATCGGCGTTTCAAATTTCCTTATTGACGATCTCGAAAACTTGATTGCTCATTGTGAAATCAAGCCAATGGTAAATCAGCTTCTCATTCATATCGGAAATACCCCAGCTGAACTGATTGCGTATTGCAAAGAACAGGATATCGTTGTTGAAGCCTACTCTCCGATTGCTCACGGTGAAGCTTTGAAAAAAAAACCATTGTGGCTATGGCTCAAAAATACGGGGTTTCCGTTCCGCAGTTGTGTATTAAATATGTTCTGAATTTAGGGACGGTTGCGTTGCCGAAAACTGCCAATGTGGAGCATATGCAAAATAACGCAAGTTTGGATTTTGAAATTTCAGATGAGGATATGGAAACATTAAAGACGCTGAAATTTAAGGATTACGGCGAATACAGCTTTTTTCCTGTGTTCAGCGGAAAATAACCGTGATGCAAAACGGAGGTGCACGATGAAAAAGAGCATTTTGATTGTTTTAGGTGTATTGCTGTGCTTTGGTCTTGCTGCCTGTACGGAACAAAAAGACCCGCCGATTGCTCCCGAACAAAGTTCTGGGCAAGAACAGACGCCCCCTCAAAGCGATACTGAAAACCCAGAGCTTCAGCCGACCGATTCACAGACGCAGGAATCATCTCCAAGCAATACAGGCACACCCGAAACAGGAGAGCGGAAATTGAAGCTGGTTATAGACGGGCAGGAATTTGATGTGACCTTATATGATACTCCTGCCGCCAACGCACTTTTTGATATGCTGCCGCTTCACCTGAACTTTGAAGATTTCAACGGGGTTGAAAAAATCGCTTATCTCGATAACGAATTGCCGACCGAGGGAGAGCCTGACGGCTGCGATCCCGATATAGGCGATCTCTGTCTGTATGCTCCATGGGGAAACCTCTCAATTTTTTATCAGGACTTTCGGTATTCAGACAGCTTGATTATATTGGGACATATTGATGAAGGAATGGATATTATTTCAAGTATGGATGAGAATACTTTAGTGATTCTTGAAAAAGTAAATTAAAACATAGCTTTTTAGAAAAAGTATATTGTCTTCCAGCTACATGATCTTTCGAGAAATATATTAGAGAACTACAAGGCGGTGATAACATGGGAAATTAGTTGTTTTGGATATATCCGAATCCGGCAGACAAATTGGTGAAAAGCTGTTTGAGGTCCTTAGTGCTGGCAAGAAAAAAGAGTTAGCAGAGTTTATCCGAGAATATGAGGAAACTTGTGTCCTATGTCCGCCTTCATATCTCCGTGGCGGAAACAACGGTCAACGATTGACCGAGTTTCGGGAAGGCAACCTGTATGTATGCCTGGAGCAAAGACTTGTACGGGTGCAAAATCAAGTTATCGATTTGACAGCTAAGGAATTTGATATACTGGCATTGCTGATCCGAAATCCCAAACGGGTATTCACTTATGAAATGATTATTGATCTTGTGTGGAATGAGGATTATTCTTACTACTCACGAAAGGCCGTTAACAACCATATCAGCAATATGAGGAAGAAGCTGAAAGTCTCGCCAGATGTGTCCAGTTACATCAAAAGTGTTATTGGTATTGGATACAAATTTGAATACCCGCCAAATCCCTAAAATCCGTTGCAGAAAAATCTGCGGCGGATTTTTTTGTAAAAACTTATGCACAGACAGCAACTTTTCAGAGAAAAATGAACGGATATATAGAAGGGATTTTGTTCTGTAGTGAGTATTTGCATACTTCAAATGTGAATTTTTCAAACAGCCCCCCAATATTTGCCCTAAAATGTACTGAATAGTAGAGGAATATTTTTTGCTGTTAGGAAGGAGGCGTTTTTTATTCACAATCAGATTCCGGTTATGAATTATCCGCAGTATCGCCGGATGCGCAAGCTGGTACATGAATGCTGTAACTATGACGGCGGCAACTGTATCGCTTTGGATGACGGTGAGGAATGTATGTGCGTCCAGAGTATTTCCTATTCACTTCTCTGCAAATGGTTCCGCTCTGCTGTCTTACCACTGGATAAGCCCTTGGAAACGGCACTCTTATTTCGGGAAGAATTAAAACGCTGTGCCGTCTGTGGGCAGCCGTTCCGCCCCGGTTCTAACCGAGCCAAATATTGCAAGCCCTGTGCAGTGAAGGTTCACCGCAGACAGAAAACAGACAGTGACCGGAAAAGGCGGCTGTCATGCGGACAATTAGAAGCGAAAAAGTATTGAATTTGCTGCTGTTTTAAGCTGCTGTCAATGGGTATGATGGATAAATCCCCTGTTCTCCTCAAAAACCTGTTTTTAACTGTCCGCAGAAGGCTTTTCACTTAAATTGGGAAATCCAATTTAGGTGCGGTTTCTATTCTGCCGGTTTATCGGTTTGTTACATATCCTGCCTGTATGGGATTTTCCAATACTGGATTTTCAGAGACTGGAAAACCTGACGTTCCAGACAATCCTGTCCCTCTTTTTCAGACGCTGGATTTCCAGACCTTTCTGACAGCCCATATTTAGACGGAAATAAAAGAAAAGAAGTTAATAACAAAATAGTCAATATCAATCAAATCAATCTAAGGGATGGATTGATGGAAGGGAGTGTGCTATGCAAAACCATTTTTTGATGCCTTACAAGGAGGACAGCGGCGTACCGCCCTATCTGCCCTTTCCACGTTTTCTGATACCATTGGATTTATCCAATGACGCAAAGCTTCTGTACGCCCTGCTCTTTGACCGGGCAGGCATTTCTAGGGAGAACGGCTACATAGACCCGGACGGCCGGATCCGGCTTTATTTCACGGTGGAAGAAGCAAAGGAAAAACTGCACCGTAGCCGCCAGGTAGCGACAAGGGCTTTTCAGGAACTGGAGCGCAGCGGCCTGATTATCCGCAGGAAACAGGGGCTTGGCCGTCCGGCAGTCATTACGCTGAATATTTTACCTGCAAGGAAGGAGGGGGATGTGATTGCATAAACCTACAGATATGAGTGAACTTCCTAAATATCTGAAGCCGGAAATTGCCGAGCGGGTGGCAGAACATTTTAAGGACGGCGTATTTGAGTTTGAATTCAGCCGGGAAGAACTAATTGAAATTGAAGGAAACACCGTCTACCATACAATTCCCCATTATGCGGAGGAAGGGGCAGAAAGTGTGCTGGATAAACTGCGCCGTATCATGGCCGGGAATTTGGAGGAAACAGAATGAAACCTGCTGAAAAAAGAAAAGCAACGCGATATAATATAGGCAACCGTTTACCTGGCTGTTATCCCGGATTGCGGGAAGAAAGGAGCTACTATGAACCAGCAGCCAGATAAAATTACAGCTTTATACTGCCGTCTGAGTCAGGATGATGCGCTTGATGGGGAGAGCAATTCCATTACCAATCAAAAGGCGTTATTGTCCAAATATGCGGCAGAACACGGCTTTAGAAACACCATGTTTTTCGTGGACGACGGATTTTCAGGGACGAATTTTCAAAGGCCCGGATTTTTGGAAATGATGAAATATGTGGAGGACTATTCGGTCTCCACCCTGATCGTTAAAGACCTGTCTCGTCTGGGCAGGGAGTATTCTTACATGGGACGTTTGCAGGATTTTATTTTCCCCGCCTATGACGTTCGCTTTATCGCTATCAATGACGATGTGGACAGCGCCAAAGGCGAGAATGATTTTGCTGTATTCAAGAATGTTTTTAACGATTATTACGCAAAAGACACCAGCAAGAAAATCCGTGCCGTTGTGAAAATGCGCAGGGAGGCTGGGGAACACATTGCCAGCAACCCGCCCTATGGATATGTGAAAGACCCACAGAATAAAAAGAAATGGGTTGTGGACGAAGAAGCGGCAAAGGTGGTACGGCGTATCTTTGGCCTGTGCATTGCAGGGAAAGGCCCCATGCAGATTGCAAAAATTCTGACCGCTGACAGAGTATTGACCGTTACTGCGTATCATGCGAAGCAAAAGGGATGGACAATGCCAGATAACATGTACCAGTGGTGTTCCAAATCTGTCGCCGGAATATTGGAGAGACCGGAATACACCGGCTGTACCGTCAACTTCAAGACCTATACCAAATCCCTGAAATTCAAAAAGCGCATGATGAATCCGAAAGAAAACCAACGAGTATTTGAGGACACACAGCCGGCAATCATTGAGCGCGGACAGTGGGAACGGGTGCAAGAATTACGGACAAACAAACGCAGACCGACAAAGACAGGAAAAACAAGTATTTTTTCTGGCCTTGTCTATTGTGCTGATTGCGGTGCAAAACTTTATTACTGCACCTGCAATACCTACAAAGATGATTCACAGGATCATTTTGTATGTTCTAATTACAAGAGCAACACAGGCTTCTGCAAGATTCATTATATCCGGGAGGTCACGCTTTACAAGAGGGTTCTGGAATGTATTCAGGGAACGCTGACCTATGTGCGGCTGTTCCGGGATGATTTCACGCAGGAAATGCTGGCACAGGACGAAGCCAGCCGGAAAGCGGAGTTGACGCAGAAGCGGAAAGCCCTCTCCGGGGCGCAGAAGCGCATGGAAGATTTGGACAAGATCATCCAAAGACTTTATGAGGATTCTGTTCTGGGGAAATTGAGCGACCTCCGTTTTCAAAAACTCTCGGCACAGTATGAAACGGAGCAGGAAGAAATTCAGAGACTTGCCATTTCTCTGGAACGGGAAATTGAAAATGAAGCTGGGCAGATGGCCGATGTAGGGCGTTTTCTTCAGCTTGCTGACAGGTATTCCGACTTGCAGGAACTTACTGCCGCTACAGTAAATGAACTGATTGAAAAGATTGTGATTCATAGTCCGAAGAAGATTGGCGGTAAGAAGCATGTCACGATTGAAGTTTACTTTACCTATGTAGGAAAAATCCGTATTCCGCTTGCGAAACCGGAACTGCCAACAGAGATAGAAGAACCGGCGTGACTTTCGCCACGCCGGTTTTACCGGAAAATTCATTTACTTCCTTATGGGTGTCTACCTAAGCGGGGCCCTTTTACTATAGTATAAGGAAAAAGCCTGTGCTTTAATAATCCTTTGCTGAACCGGACGTATTCCCGATACAAATTTCCATTTAACGGTTAATCGTTATTCAGCGGCTTCATCGTCGGGAACAGCAGGACGTCACGGATGGCGGCGGAATCCGTGAGCAGCATGCACATCCGGTCGATGCCAAAGCCGATGCCGCCTGTGGGCGGCATGCCAATTTCCAGCGCGTTGAGGAAGTCCTCGTCGGTGTGGTTGGCTTCTTCATCGCCCTGCGCCAGCAGTTCTTCCTGTGCCGCGAATCGCGCCCGCTGGTCGATGGGGTCGTTCAGCTCGGAATAGGCGTTGGCCATTTCCCATCCGTTCATAAAGAACTCGAACCGCTCCACATACTCCGGATCGTCCGGCTTGCGTTTGGTCAGCGGCGAAATTTCCACCGGGTGATCCATCACAAAGGTGGGCTGTACAAGATGTTCCTCGGCAAACGTTTCAAAAAACAAATTGAGAATGTCGCCTTTTTTGTGCCGCTCCTCGTATTCCACATGATGGGCGTCGGCTGCGGCACGGGCTTCCTCCAGCGTATGGATTTCGTTAAAATCCACCCCCGCATACTGTTTGACCGCGTCGACCATGGTGATGCGGGCGAAGGGACGGCCCAAATCCATTTCCACGCCGTTATAGGTGATGATGGTGGTGCCCAGCACTTCCTGCGCTACAAAGCGGTACATGTTCTCCGTCAGGTCCATCATACCGTGATAATCGGTGTAGGCTTGGTACAGTTCCATCAGGGTGAATTCCGGGTTGTGACGGGTATCCAGGCCCTCGTTGCGGAACACGCGCCCAATCTCGTAAACCCGTTCCAGGCCGCCGACGATCAGCCGCTTGAGATACAGCTCCAGCGAAATGCGCAGCTTAAAATCCTCATCCAGTGCGTTAAAGTGGGTTTCGAAAGGCCGCGCCGCCGCGCCCCCGGCATTGGCGACCAGCATGGGCGTTTCCACTTCCATAAAGCCGCGTTCGTCCAGGAACCGGCGGATGGCGCTAATAATTTTGGAACGCTTGATAAAGGTGTCCTTGACCTCCGGATTGGTGATGAGGTCCACATATCGCTGTCGGTAACGGGTATCCGTATTGGTCAGGCCATGGAATTTCTCCGGCAGCGGTTGCAGGTTCTTTGCCAGCAGGGTTACCTCGGCCGCGTGGATGGAGATTTCGCCGGTCTTGGTTTTAAAGACCGTCCCCCGGATGCCCACCATATCGCCAATGTCGAATTTTTTGAAGGCGGCGTACGGCTCTTCGCCGATACCATCCCGTGCCACATACGATTGGATGGTGCCGGACAGGTCCTGGATATGGCAAAAAGACGCCTTGCCCATCACCCGTTTGGACATCATCCGCCCGGCCACCGAAACTTCGGCGTTTTCCAGCGCGTCAAACCCCGTTTTGATATCCTCGCTGTGATGGGTGACCGCATAGTGGGTAATGGCAAAGGGATCTTTGCCGGCTTCCTGCAGGGCGGAGAGCTTGTCCCGGCGGATGCGCAGCAGTTCGGAGAGCTGCTGCTCGGACAGCGCTTCTTCGGTCTGCGGTGTCTGTTGTACGTCGCTCATTGTAAACCTCCATTTCTCTTGTCCGGCCCATGGCCGGTGGGCGTGAAGACACCCCTTCACGCAGAATGCAATAACAGAAGAAAACGGACGGGAGCCCAGAGGGCCTGCCCGTCCGCTGACACAGCTTACTTGGAGATAGCGGTGATTTCGTAGGCAGTGATCCCAGCGGGGATTTCGACCTCGATTTTATCGCCCACCCCGTGACCCAGCAGCGCCTTGCCCACCGGGGATTCGTCCGAAATACGCCCGTTCAGGGGATCGGATTCGGTGGAACCGACAATCCGGTAGGTAATTACCGCTTTGGTGGCCATGTTGCGCACATCGACTTTGGAGCCGACATGGACAGCGCCGTCATTCAATTCGTTTTCGTCCAGTATGTGGACGTTTTTGAGCTGCGCCTCAATTTCCGCGATTCGGCCTTCGATAATGGCCTGCTCGTTTTTGGCTTCGTCATATTCGCTGTTTTCTGACAGGTCGCCGAAGGACAGCGCGACTTTAATTTTCTCCGCAATTTCCTTGCGCTTGATGGTTTTTAATTCCTCGAGCTCCTGCTCCAGCTTTTTAAGACCTTCGTCGGTGATGATGGTTTGTTTGTTCATCGTATCCGTCCCGTGCCTTTCGGTACAAATTTGTTTAGCCGTCCCTTCAACAGAGACCCTATCGTGTCATTATACTAAACGGAAATGCTGATGTCAAGCCCTGCCAGCCGCCAGCCAATGTCACCGAGCGACAGATGCTGGGCGCCAGCGCAGAGGGCCAGTGGTGGACGCGCGCCGATCGACCGGATGGCGCTGAGTTCGTAAAGCCCGGCCAGATAGTCCCAGATGTCGCATCCGGGGGGAAGTGTATCCATATACGCTTCGCAGGCGGCGGGAATATAGCCGGTAATGGTATGCGGTCGAATTCCGTCCGCACCGGACAGAATCCATCCCCTGGGAGACGGCACGTCCGGGCCGATGCCGTCGGGCGCCAGCACCAGGGCCGCGCCGCCTATACAGGCGGTGTCGTCCGTGACGGGGAGGCAGGCACCATGCTGCGCCATAGCCCGGTCCCGCGCGTCCTCATAGGCGGCTGGCCGCGCAGTGACAATCCGTATGTCCGCCGCCAGCGATATAAGGTCGTCCGCCAGGGAGGGATGCCGACCCTGCGGGTCATAGACGACGACCGTCTGGCGGGGAAGCGTGGGAACCGTGCGCAAAAGCTGCAGCGCGGTCTGGCGCATCAGCTCCTGCCGCAGCGCCCTGCCGGAAAATGAGGAAACGCCGCTGTTTTCCGGCGGGCAAATGCCCTCCGGAAGCAGCATGCGTGAGGCTTCGCTGCCAGCGACACGGCGGATTTCCCGCCAGTCTACCCGGCCGTGCCGGTCGCACTCAGCCACGATTTGTATATACCGTCCGCCCGGCACCGAAACAAAATGGGAACGAACCTCGCCGGCGCGGCGGAAGCGTTCCCATATTTTTTGACGCCATCCCCTGGGGTGGCGTTCTTGTATCTGTAAGGCTACCAGCATGCCCCGGTCACATCCTTTCTGAAAAAGGATATGCCGGGTGGACGAGGTTTATGCCCCGGCTTTAAGCTTTTGGCGTCTTTCGTGTCACCCGTTGGCTTTTCCGGCCAGATATTCGATGTTCATACAATAAACGGCAGTAGTTTTTAGACGGGGATTCAGTTTATCGGCATCAAAGGCCGCTCCGTATTTTTCACATAAAGACCTTATAGCCGCGCGCTTGGCGGCCAAATCGTGAACGGGAACGACTTCACCAAACGCGATGATGCTGCGATAGGCCAGCGTGTAATGCTCCGGTTCAACGGTCGCTTCGGCGACCACCGTAAAGGATACATGGGGATTTTCGCGCAGGTTTTTTATTTTCTGGCCATAGGGTGAGCCGTGAAAATACAGGCAGTTGCCTTCAACAACATAAGCGAGGGGCACGCCGTAGGGACGGCCGTCGACTCCTGCTGTGGCCAGCACGCCATACAGGCCGTCCTGGAGAATAACGCGGGCCTCTTGATGATTCATTTTGGAATAGGGCATGTTGGTGTAACTCCTTATCGTTTGTCTGCGTGGGAGGGGGGGAAATGCCGGCGATGGCTGGACTTCAAGCTTTTAACGGCATCCAGCAAAAAAGCCAGTTCTTCCTCGGAACAGTCGGCCAGTACATGATCAATTTCATGGAGGACCACCGGCTGGCGGCCCCCAAAAGCACTTTCCAGCAAATAGCCCACCGTAACGTTCAAGGTGTTTGCCAGATCCACCAGGATAGTCAGCGACACCTTGGTGCGGCCGGTTTCAATATTGCTCATATGGGACAGCGAGATATTGACCATCTCTGCCAGCCGCTCCTGTGTAAATCCTCGCTCTGCCCGCGCCTGCCGTATACGTGTCCCTAATGCGGCGTAATCGATCACCTGTATCCCCTCCGACTTCTATATAAAGGTATTGTATAATTTACAATCCCGGTATATAATAGCCTGTAGAAATATAAACTATTCACACAGACCATATACGGAGGCGAAACGGATGAAAAAAACGGCGGGCAGGGAGCGCGGATTAAGTGAGTGGGAGTCGATTTGGGAGGGCATCGGCGCAGACCGGCGGGCCGAATTATCCTGCTATCAGGCCGTGCAAAAGATTCGGCAGGTTGTCCGCTCCGGGGCAGGGGAGGAAACCCTGCGGGAAGAAGTGAACCGTATTTTAAGGGATATAGGATTGGAATAAATAAAATAATCTGTGGGCGGTGTCAGGTAAGCGCCCTGGCCCAATCCGCCGCCCGCTCCGGCCATTCCTGGCAGGCGGGGACATCCCGGCCTGCCTGATCGTTAGCCAGGGATAGGCCATGTTCACCGTGGGGATAGATATGCAGTTCCAGTGGGATTTTATATTCCTGCAGGGCGGCCGCCATCATCAGCGCGTTTTCCACCGGTACGCAGCCATCGTCACAGGTGTGCCAGATAAATGCGGGAACCGTGTCGGCGGATACCCGTTTTTCCAGTGATACGGACTCCAGCATGGCAGGGGTGGCTTCCGCTCCCAGTAAATTATCGAACGAGCCGCGGTTGGCAAAGCGGCCGGAGGTAATAACCGGATAGCACAGGATCATCCCATCGGGACGCATCTGCTGCGCGCCCCATGGCAGACGGGATACCGGCTCCTGATTCCAGCCGACGCCCAGTGAAGCGGCCAGATGGCCGCCGGCGGAGAATCCCAGCACAAAGATCCGTTTGGGATCCACATGCCACTCGTCCGCATGAGCGCGCACCTCAGCCACGGCTGCGGCCAGTTCCAGCAGAGCCGTGGGATAGCGATGGGGTATACAGCTGTAGCGCAGGACGAAGCTGTGGAAGCCCAGCGCGGCAAAACGAACCGCAACCGGTTCGGCCTCCCGGTCGCAGGTGCCGCTGTAGCCGCCGCCGGGGCAGATGATCACCGCCGGCCGCTCATGAAAGGGCAGGGCGGGGATATCGTCCAGCAGATAAGTAAACAAGCAGGCGGGCCGGGCAGGCTGATCCACTCCGGCCACCGCATAGGGGAGATCCAGCTCCCGCGTGAAGTGCAGCATGATAAAAACCTCCTATAATGCCATTATGGGAAACGCACGTCTTTTCCGACGCAGGCGTCACCCCGCCGGCCGGTGATCCGGCAAACGACCAGGTCTCCGGGAGACGCGGCGGTTTCACAATAAACCGGTACGTAGGTGGGCGTGTAGCCCTCGAACAGGCCGTCCTCTGTACGGGTTTCCAGAAGGATTTCTGCCTGCTGGCCCAGCAGGGCGTTCAGCTGCCGGTCCCGTTCCTCGCCGCAGACGGCCGCCATCCGGCGGCTGCGGGCGTTTTTTTCTGCTTGGGTCACCTGATCCGGCGCCTTGGCAGCCGGCGTGCCAGGCCGTCGGGAATAAGCAAAGACGTGAGCCTGCAAAAAGCCGATGGAGCGGGCAAATGCAAGCGATTCTTCAAATTCCGTATCGTCCTCACCGGGGAAGCCCACCATAATGTCGGTGGTAAGCGAACAGCCGGGGAAGGCCTCCCGCAGGCGCGTACAAACCTGTGCGTATTCGGCGGCAGTATAATGGCGGTTCATCCGCTTTAGGGTGGCGTCACACCCGCTCTGAAGGGACAAATGAAACTGGGGGCAGAGCTTGGGTTGCGCCGCCAGCCGTTCAACCAGCGCCGGGGTCATGTGATCCGGTTCCAATGATCCCAGGCGTATCCGCTCGATCCCGGGAACCGCGGCTGCGGTTTCCACCGCGTCGGCGATGGTCAGCCCGCAATCCTGCCCGTAGGAAGTCAGATTGATCCCAACGAGCACCGCCTCACGGTATCCGTTTTCCGCCAGCGCGGCCAGTTCACGGCGGAGCTCCGCAAGAGGCCGGGAGCGGACGCGACCCCGTGCGTAGGGAATGATACAATAGGAACAAAACCGGTTGCAGCCGTCCTCTATTTTGACAAAGGCGCGTGTACGGCCTTGGAACTCCCCAATCTGCAGCGATTCATAATCCGTGTGGTGAGGCGCTATGTCCACGCAGCGGCGCCCCTCGGCGTGGAGCCGTATCCGGTCGGCCAGTGCGCGGCGGTCGGCGTTGCCCATGACAATGTCCGCTTCGGTCAACAGGGCGGCTTTCTCGGGAAAGGCCTGGGGCATGCAGCCGGTCAAAACCAACAGCGCCTGGGGGTTGTCCCGCCGGCAGCGCCGCAGCAGCTGCCGCAGCTTACGGTCGCTTTCGGCGGTGACGGTACAGGAATTGATGACCAGCACATCGGCGCAGCAGGCCCCGTCGTCCCCGGGTACAAACTCGCCCACGTCGTCCCCGTCCCCGGCCATCATGGCCATCATGGCCTGTGTTTCGTATTGATTTACCTTGCAGCCAAGGGTGTGAAAGCGTATGTTCATGATAAAACCTCTTGAAATGCCGCGCCGCACAGGCGACCTTATGGCATGGAATAGTGCTTGTATTATACCTGATGACGCCTGAAAGTGCAATTGCGATTTCTGGCCGCAGGGACTTGCTTTTAAAATGGAATCTGTATATAATAGGAATCACTTAAAGATGGGGTGACCGCTATGTATGAAGCAACTGTTTTGCTGGAAAACGTAAAAAGGGCCAATGAATTTGTACATATCTGCAACGAGATCGACGGACGGATTGAACTGGTGTGCGATCCGTATGTCATCAACGCCAAATCGATTATGGGGATTTTCAGTTTGGACCTGTCCCAACCGATGACCCTGCGGGCAGAGTGTACGGACGAGGAGGGGCTGGCCGGGAAAATTGCGGCGTTTATCGTATAGCGCCGGATACGGCAGGCGGCCGCCACGCAATCAGGATGAAGGACATGGCACGCTGACAGTCGGATAAGACCGGTGTGCCATGCTTTTTTTATGGTGGAATTCCAGAAGAAAGGAGAGGGTTTCATGCCGCGTAAGGCAGCCATAGCCGCGGCGGCGTTGGTCGCCTGTTTCCTGTCGGGATGCAGCGGCATCGGCGACGTGGAATCGCAGCTGCGGGCACCCCGTCCCACGGGTGATCAGCAGGAAATCCAGCAGGCGCTGGACGCGTATATCCGCAGCAGCGGCAGCTCCCGGGAGTATATTCTCAAATATCCCCAGGACGGGGAGTACCTCTCCGCTTTTGTCATGGAAGATATCGACGAGGACGGCGGGGAAGAAGCCATCGCTTTTTACCAATTCTCCGGCGAAGGCGAGCGCACCCACATCAATCTTCTTGACAAGGTGGACGACGAGTGGCAGTCGGTCAGCGATATCGAAGGCTTCAGCACCGATATCAGCGGCGTCACGTTCGGCGACCTCGACGGGGACGGCACGCAGGAGCTGCTGGCCGGCTGGAGCGTCTATAACAGCCGCGACCGGCGGCTGGCCGTCTATTCGCTGGCCGGCCAAAAAATAACGGTGCGCAGCGACGACCAGTATTACACCCACCTGGTAGTCGAGGATTTTGTCATCAACGGCCGGGATGACCTGCTGCTGTTCCAAACGGACAGCACACAGAATATCTCCACCGTCCGGCTCAAAACCCTGCAACCGGCAGGGCTGGTGGAAAGGGGACAGGCCCGTGTCGATGGGTATATCCGTACCTTTGGCCCCCATCATGTCGGCCGGCTGAGCGAGGATCTCTACGGCCTATATATCGACTGTACCAAGGATGCCGACACCACTATTACGGAACTGATTTACTGGGACGGCACACAGCTGCATACGCCCTTTTATAAAAGCGAGGATAACATTACCAGCATGACCGCCCGCCAAACGCCGATTCCTTCCATGGACGTGGACGGCACCGGGGACCGGGACGGCCAGGTCGAATGGCCTTACTGTACCCGGCTGCCGGGCTATGAAACCGCGCCGGTGGCGGATTCGATGTGGCTGACTCAGTGGATGTACTGGAACTACGATACGCAGAAAGAACAGCGTTTGTTCGCCAGCGTGGTGAATATGACGGACAGCTATTACCTTCTGATTCCCGACAATTGGCTCAATGAGCAGGACAACGCCTGGAACGGTACGGTCACTGCCACCTATGACAGCTCCCTGCATCAGCTGAAGCTGCATCCCTACCGGGGCGGCAAGGCGGGGGACGCATTTCTGACGGTGCGTGTCGGGACGGCGGAAGAGCTGGCCGATGCACCGGGAGAGCAGCTGGAGATCGTGGACGATGAGGGCAACCGGGTGCGGTATCAGGTGGAATACGATTCCGAAACCTATGCACTCGACAGGGAAAAAGTACAGTATATTATTCGACCGTTATAAAGGAGGACCGGGGATGAAACAGATTTTAGTCTGTGAGGATGAGACTTCCATCCGGGAATTTGTCGTTATCAACCTGAAACGGGCGGGTTACGAAGTGATCGAGGCCGGTTCAGGCGAAGACGCCCTGCAGCGGTTTGACGAGACCGGCGGGGCGGTGGATATTGCGCTGCTGGACGTGATGCTGCCGGGGATGGATGGCTTTGCCGTCTGCCGGGAACTGCGCTCCCGCAGCGATTCCATGGGCATTATCATGTTGACCGCGCGTACGCAGGAGATGGAAAAGGTGGGCGGCCTGATGATGGGGGCGGATGATTACGTTACCAAGCCATTTAGTCCCTCTGAACTGGTGGCGCGGGTGGATGCGCTTTACCGCCGGGTCAATGCGGCGCGGGAGAAACAGGAGCCGAACTATATCGAAGAAATGACCTGCGGCGATTTCACTCTCAATCTGCGCACCCGCACCCTGAAAAAACGGGGCGAGCAGCTGGAGCTGACGCAGGTGGAATTCCAGATTATGGAGTATTTCTTTGCCAATCCCGGAAAAGCGCTCAGCCGGTCGGATATTCTGGCCTACGTCTGGGGAGAGGAGTATTTTGGGGAAGAAAAAATTGTGGATGTCAACATAAGGCGGCTGCGGATGAAGGTGGAGGACGATCCTTCGACTCCCCGCCACATCCTGACCGTGTGGGGCATGGGTTATAAATGGCAGGCCGAGTGACCCTGCCCCGTCCGGGCGGGGGGAAGGGGCTGGCGCGCAAAGGCATCACCCGGCGCTGGATGCTCAACGGCCTGGCCGTGGTCGTCCTGCTGCTTTTGATTTTTGAAATCGCGTTTATGGTGGTGACAAGGTCGCTATCCTACCAGAGCGTACGGGCTAACCTTCATCTGAGAGCCGCGGCTTATAACCAGCAGATCGACCGCTATATGGAAAGCGACGATTTCCGGCTGGAATCCTCCGCGCGGCAGCTGGTGGAGCAGTTTACCGACAAAGAAAAAATGGAATTACAGATTATCGGCGCTTCCGGCCATATTCTGGTATCCTCGACCGGGTTCACCCCGACCGAAACCAATTTATCGGACTATAAAGACGCCCTTCAGTCCGAAAGCGGTACTGGCCTCTGGGACGGCGCCAACAGCAACGGCGAAAACGTGATGGCCCTGTCCCGAGTGGTAAAAGATTCTTCCGGAAAACCGGCCGGAGCCCTGCGCTATGTTGTGTCGCTCGACCAGGTGGACCGGCAGATTTTGATGACGCTGCTGACGACGCTGGCCGTGGGGCTGGTGATCATCTGCCTGGTTATGCTATCTAATCTGGTGTTTATTAACTCGATTATCCGTCCCATCGCGGGAATTGGGCAGGCGGCACGGCGGATTGCCTTGGGCGATTACGAGGCGCATATTCAAAAAACGCATGACGACGAAATCGGAGACCTGTGTGATACCATCAACTATATGGCCGGGGAGATCGGCGACGCCGAACGGCTTAAAAATGAGTTTATATCGTCCATCTCCCATGAACTCCGCACCCCCCTGACGGCCATCAAGGGCTGGAGCGAAACGCTGCGTCAAGGGGCGCTCACCGATACCGCGCTGACCGCGCAGGGCCTGGATGTCATTTCCAATGAAGCGGAGCGTTTGTCGGGAATTGTGGAGGAGCTGCTCGATTTTTCGCGCATGCAGAGCGGCCATATGGTGATGAAATTTGACCGCATGGATTTGTCCGCCGAATTGGAAGAGGTGGCTTTCCTGTTCCGGGACCGGGCGGTACGGGAACAGGTGGAGCTCCATTATATACCGCTGGAACAGCCGCTGCCGCCGGTGCTCGGTGACCGGGATCGGTTGCGTCAGGTGTTTATCAATGTGCTGGACAACGCCATCAAATACTCCTCCGACAACGGGCTGATTCGGATGGAGGCCGCCGACATGGGAAGCCATGTGCAGGTGGTAATCAGTGATAACGGCATCGGCATTGCCAAAGAGGACCTGGCCAATGTCAAAACCAAATTTTTCCGGGCCAACAAAACCAGGCCCGGCTCCGGGATCGGTTTGGCACTGGCGGATGAGATCGTCCGCCGGCACAATGGCCGGCTGGATATCGACAGTGAGCTGGGAGTGGGTACTACGGTGACCATTACCCTACCGGTTGCTCCGGAAACGTGAAGAAAGGATGCGAACCTATGCCGCAGTGTTCCATAAAGAAAAAGACGTCCATCGGAGGCCAGGCGCTGCTCGAGGGCGTGATGATGCGCGGGCCGCAGAAAACCGCTATGGCGGTAAGACATGTGTCGGGGAATATCGTTATGGAGGAATTCCCCAACAAGCGCTCGAAAAGCCGCTCGACCATCAGCCGTATTCCCCTGGTCAGGGGTGTGGTCAATATGGTGGAATCCATGGTGCTGGGGTATCGGTGCCTGATGCGGTCGGCTGAGCTGGCCGGACTGGAGGAAGAGGAGCCGGGCAAAGAAGGCAAGGAGGCGGGCAAAGCGGAGCAGTTCTTTGTCAGCCTGCTGATGGTTCTCAGTACCATTGTCGGGGTTTTGCTGGCGGTTGGCCTGTTCCTGTATCTTCCCGCCTTGCTGTTCGGGCTGATTACCAAGGCGGTACCATCCCTGGAAAACCGGCTCTGGCGCAGCATTTTTGAAGGGTTAATCCGCATTGTTTTGTTTATCGGCTATCTGTTGCTGGTGTCGCTGATGAAAGACATCAAACGGGTGTTCCGTTATCACGGGGCTGAACATAAGACCATTTTCTGCTATGAGGCCGGCGAAGAACTGACGGTGGAAAACGTGCGCCGGCAGAGCCGGTTTCATCCCCGGTGCGGCACCTCGTTTTTGGTGCTGATGCTGCTGGTTGGCATTGTCGTCGCCATGTTCATACCGGTGACCACGCCGTTTTTGCGGACGATTATTAAAATTCTGACCATTCCGGTGATGGTAGGGATTGGGTATGAGCTGATCAAGTGGGCCGGCCGCAGTGACAGCTGGTTGAGCCGGGCTGTGTCCAAACCCGGCATGTGGATGCAGCGCATTACCACCAAAGAGCCGGACGACAGTATGATCGAATGCGCGATCGCGGCCTTAAAAGCGGTTCTGCCAGACGATCCGGAGGCGGACCGGTGGTAACCGTCCGCCAACTGCTGGGGGAAACAGCCGAAGCGCTGGAACGCGCCGGCTGCGACAGCCCCGCCTTCGACGCCCGGTGCCTGATAGAAGACATCGGCGGCGTTGGCCGCGGACGAATCGACCAAAGCGGGGAACAGCCCGTCCCCGTCGAGCGGGAGCGGGCGGTGCGGGCGACAGCCCAAAAGCGAGCCGCGGGTTATCCGCTGCAATATCTGCTGGGAGAATGGGATTTCTTATCGCTGACCCTCCGCGTGGGGGAAGGGGTGCTGATCCCGCGGCCGGAAACGGAACTCCTGTGTGAAACAGCGGCAGACTGGCTGAAGGGCTGCCGCGTGGAGTCTCCGTGGGCGCTGGATCTCTGCGCGGGGAGCGGCTGCGTGGGACTCGGCATAGCCAGCCTGGTTCCATCTATCCATGTCACGGCCGTGGAATGGTCGGATGAGGCGTTTCCCTATTTGCGGGACAATCTGGCGCGTTATCCGCAGTACGACATAGAGGCTGTGAAGGCGGACGTGCTGCATGAAGCGCGCCGGTTTCCCCAACCGGTAGATTTGATCGTGTCCAATCCGCCCTACATACCGTCCGGGGATATCGCCGGGTTGATGCGGGAAGTGGGTTATGAGCCGCGCATGGCGTTGGACGGCGGCGACGGCCTACGGTTTTATCGCTCACTAGCGCGCGATTGGCGGCCGAAACTGCTCCCCGGCGGGGCGCTGATGGCTGAGATCGGTGTGGGACAAGCAGAGGCGGTTGCCGCTCTATGGAGAGAGGCGGGACTGGAACATATCAAGGTTCTGCCGGATGCGGCTGGTATCAGCCGGGTGGTCGTGGGAGAGAATTCGCGGTAGAATATATGTTCGATTTTTTCGCGGAAACGGTTGCTTTTTGCCGCTCTATCGGCTATAATGAGGATATCATGACGCATAAGCAGGAAAGGATGGAACGGTATGGCGGAAGATAAGAAAAAAGGCGGGGAGGCCCAGTCGGACAGCCGCAAAAAGGCGCTCGATATGGCTCTGCAGCAGATAGAAAAAACCTATGGAAAAGGCGCAGTCATGCGGCTTGGACAAAACGTGGGGATGACGGTGGAGCACATTCCCACCGGTTCCATGGCTTTGGACGCGGCGCTGGGCATCGGCGGGTTCCCCCGCGGCCGTATCATCGAGATTTACGGGCCGGAAGCCTCAGGTAAAACCACGTTGGCGCTGCATGCGGTGGCGGAAACACAAAAACTGGGCGGAGAGGCGGCCTTTATCGACGTGGAGCACGCGCTCGACCCGGTTTATGCCAAGGCGTTGGGTGTGGATGTGGACGCCTTGCTGGTCTCTCAGCCGGATACCGGCGAGCAGGCGCTGGAAATCGCGGAGGCGCTGATCCGCTCGGGTGCGGTGGATATCGTGGTCGTCGACTCGGTGGCGGCGCTGGTGCCCCGCGCCGAAATTGAGGGAGAAATGGGCGACAGCCATGTGGGCCTGCAGGCCCGGCTGATGTCGCAGGCCATGCGCAAGCTGGCCGGCGCGGTGGGAAAATCCAACTGTATTGCATTGTTCATCAACCAGCTCCGGCTCAAGGTTGGCGTTATCTACGGCAACCCGGAGGTCACCGCCGGCGGCAATGCGCTTAAATATTACGCGTCGGTGCGTTTAGACGTGCGGCGTACGGAAACGCTGAAAACGGGTGGCGACGCCATCGGTTCCCACACCCGGGTGCGGGTGGTTAAAAACAAGGTGGCGCCTCCTTTCAAGGAGGCGGAATTCGACGTCATGTACGGCGAGGGTATTTCGCATGAGGGCGAGCTGCTCGACTTGGCGGTGAAGCTGGATATTATTCAAAAATCCGGGTCGTGGTTCTCTTATAACGACGAGCGTTTGGGCCAGGGCCGGGATAATGTTAAGGAAATTCTGAAAAACAATCCCGAAATGGCTGCGGAGGTCGAAAAGCAGGTGCGGGAAAATCTGCCCCGGCTTATCAATCCGCGCGGGGCTAAGCCGGCGCCGCGGGCGGCTGCTCCGGTGGAAATCCCGATTGAGGCGGCGGCTAAGGTCAGTGCTGCGGCGGCCAAAGCAAAAATTGATATCTCCGTTGAGGACTAATGCCGTATGGTTATAACGGAGCGGGAGACGATCCGCCGGCAGCTCTATCGGGTGGAATTGGACGGGGAACCGGCCGGTACGATCGACCGCCGCACGCTTGATGAGGCGGGATACCGGCTGGGGGACTCGGTCACCGAGTCGGAATGGCAGGCGCTGAAAGAGGCGTCAGCCCGCAACCGCGCCCGAGAGAAGGCCCTCTATCTGCTGTCCCTGCGGGACCATTCCAAGGGGGAATTGGTTCGCAAGCTGACGGAGGAGGCCGGCGAGGAGATTGCCGCGCAGACTGCCGACCGGATGGAGGAACTGGGATTCCTTGATGACGAGGCGCTGTCCCGCCGCTGGGCGGCGGATTTGTCCCGCCGTAAATGCTATCCCCGCCGCCGGGTGGAGCAGGAACTGACGGCTAAAGGGTTTGACCGTGAAACAGCCAGAGAAGCCGCCGCACAAACTCTGACGGAGGATTCTGTTCTGGCACTTGAATTGCTGCGAAAAAAATATTATAATAAGATGGCAACCGAGGACGGCCGCCGCAAAACGACGGCCGCACTGGCGCGGTACGGGTTTTCATATGAGGCGATCCGCCGCGCCATTCACAACTTTCAGATTGAGGATTAACGTTTTATGGCCTACAAAGTGGGAATGGTGTCGCTGGGCTGCCCTAAAAATCAAATGGATGCGGAGCTTATGCTGGCGCGGCTGGAACAGGCCGGGTATACGCTGACGGCGGATGCGGCGCTGGCCGACGTGGTCATTGTCAATACCTGCGGCTTTATCGAGGACGCCAAAAAGGAATCGATCGACCAGATCCTGGAGTTCGCCCAGCTGAAAAAGGAAGGGCGAATCCAGCGTATTATCGTTACCGGCTGTCTGGCGGAGCGCTATCAGGAGGAGCTGGCGGCCGAACTGCCCGAATGCGATGGCGTGCTCGGCCTAGGGGCCAACCGGGACATTGCGGAGGCGGTGAAAACGGTACTGGCCGGTGCGCCGGTCGTGCGTTTTCCGGACAAAGGCTGCTGGGATCTGGATGGGCAACGGGTACAAACGACCCCCTCCTTCTTTGCCTACCTGCGAGTGGGAGATGGCTGCAACAATCGCTGTGCTTACTGTGCCATCCCGCTGATCCGCGGTCCCCTGCGCAGCCGTGGAATGGAAGCGCTGGTGGACGAGGCGCGGTCGCTGGCGGCGGCAGGCGTCAAGGAATTGGTATTGGTGGCACAGGATACCACCTTGTACGGACAGGACTGGGACGGGGCGTCCCATCTGCCGGAACTGCTTGACCGGCTGTGTGAAATCGACGGATTAAAATGGATTCGTCTGCTTTACTGTTATCCCGAACATATCACCGACGACCTGCTGGGCACCATGGCCCGGCAGGATAAGGTTGTTAAGTACATGGATATTCCTATCCAGCATGCCAGCGGCGCGGTATTGGCCTCAATGAACCGGCCGGGGGACGAAGCGTCCCTGCGGGCGCTGATGGCCCATATCCGTGAGCGGGTGCCGGGGATCGTGCTGCGCACCACGGTGATGACCGGTTTTCCCGGCGAAACCGAGGAGCAGTTTGAACAGCTCTGTACGTTTGTCCGGGATATGCGTTTTGAGCGGCTGGGCTGTTTTGCCTTTTCGCCTGAGGAAGGCACGAAAGCCGCCACCATGGCCGGCCAAGTGCCGGAGCAGGAAAAACAGCGGCGGCGGGATGTTATTATGCAGGAACAGGCGCTGGTCGCCGCCCGTTATAATGAAGAACAGATAGGCCGTACCCTGGAGGTACTGGTGGAAAGCTACGATCGCTACGCGGGCTGCTGGTTCGGCCGCAGTGCGGCGGATGCACCGGATATCGACGGCAAGGTTTTCTTTTCCGCGCCTAAAGGCGCTGTCCGGGCGGGGGATATGGTGCGTATCACCATTACCGACGCGCTTGACTGGGACCTGATGGGGGATATAGTCTGATGAATATACCCAATAAACTGACGATCCTGCGTATTGTGCTGGCTCCGGTATTCCTGCTGCTGATGCTGTGTGATTTCCCGTTTCATTACCTATCGGCCGGATTGGTCTTTGGACTGGCGGCCCTCACCGACCTGCTGGACGGACATATGGCCCGCAAATACGGCCAGGTGACCAACATGGGCAAGTTTCTCGATCCGCTGGCGGATAAAATGCTGACGACCGCGGCGTTCCTGATTTTCCTGGTGCTGGGAAGGCTGGATATCTGGGCGGTAATGCTGATCCTGACAAGGGAGTTTATGGTGACCTCGATTCGCCTGATCGCGGCCAAAGAGGGCACTGTAATGGCCGCCAGCTTTTTTGGCAAGGCGAAGACGGTGGCCCAATATGTCGCCATCCTCTTCACGATTGCGGCGATGGAGTTTTCCACCTGGCAGCATTCGCTGCTGGAGGACTTCGATTTGCCTGACGTCCTGTTTTCGGTTCCGCTCACCGTGGGAACTGTGCTGTTGTGGATTGCGGCTGTCCTGACGGTGATATCCGGTATCCAATACGTATATAAGGGGCGGCGTTTTTTCACCCGTCCGTAACCAATGTTTGTTTAGCTCATATACTGGCATATATATCCGTATAAATGCGCAGAGTGGGAGAAGTATTCGTTTGCAGCGGCGCTCAAGAGAAGGAACGTACCGTGTTATACGGTGCTGGAAGCGTTCCGGGCGGCGAAACGGAGAAATGCGCCCATCTGACATTTTGTAATTCTGCAAGTTCCTCTTCAAGATTTTTAAGACCTTCCGCAGT
>OGYY01000537.1_pt1 | contig 38191 bp, 30 predicted proteins | sample 1576671 | NCBI WGS metagenome assembly OGYY01 (sample SAMEA3541593, study PRJEB24748) | human gut metagenome | biome: human gut; feature: human-associated habitat; material: faeces | place: China | collected 2012 | reverse complement strand
ACTGGAGCTGTATGCCTATCAGGAGAGCTCCGTACCTGGTGTGGAGATTACGGTGACGCCCAGCGAGCTGCGGGTGGATGGCAATCCCGGCCAGAAGGGACAGTTTACCGCCGTGGTCACGGGCACGGACGATGTGGCGGTTACCTGGTCCATCAGCGGCAATACCAGCGCCCAGACGCTCATTGAAAACGGGCAGCTGTTCTTTGGCGCCGATGAGACGGCGAAGGTGATGACCGTCACGGCAACCTCTCATGCGGATCCCACGAAACAGGCGTCTGCCACGGTTTATGTGGAGGATGAAACGTACTCCATTACGATCAGCATCGACATCGCCCACGGTACGGTTACTGCGGATCGAGCGGAGGCGGCCGAAGGCGAGCAGGTTACGCTGACGGTTACCCCGGAAGCAGGCTATGTTTTGAAACCCGGCTCCTTACAGGTAAACGGCGTGCCGGTTGAGGGGACAACCTTTGTGATGCCCGGTGAAGACGTTGTGATCACAGCCGAGTTCATCTCGGATGAGACGGAGGCGCTCTTGGCCGCCGCCCAAGCAGCGGCCCAGGCGGCAGAGGATGCCCAGGAGCAGGCGGAGGCGGCCCAGGCCGCAGCCGAAGCGGCGGAACAGGCTGCCCGGGAGGCAGCGGCATCTGCTGCAGAGGACAAAGCTGCTGCCGAGGCAGCCAGAGCTGCCGCAGAGACGGCCAAAGCCAAGGCAGAGGCGGCCCAGGCCGCAGCCGAAGCTGCCCGGGAGGCAGCGGAAGAAGCGGCAAGTGCGGCGCAGGCGTCCAACCTGGCTGCCGCCCAGGAAGCTGCGAAAGCCGCTGAAGCTGCTGCCCAGGCTGCAGGCTCTGCGACGGAAGCCGCTCAGTCCGCCCAAGCTGCCGCCGAAGCCGCTGAGGCCGCCCAGGAGGCCCGGGAGGCTGCCGAAGCCGCCCAAGCCAGAGCAGAAGCGGCTCAGAAGGCTGCCGAAGAAGCTGCAGGAGCAGCCGGAGAAGACCGGACTGCTGCCCAGGCTGCCAAGGCGAAGGCAGAGGAGGCCCAGAGACAGGCAGAGGAAGCCGCTCAGGCTGCAGAGCAGGCTTGGACAGCGGCAGAGGAATCGGCCGCTGCTGCAAAGGAGGCGCAGTTAGCCGCCGCCCAGGAGGCTCAGAAGGCCGCCGAAGCGGCCGCCCAGGCAGCTGTCTCTGCTGCGGAGGCCGCCGAAGCGGCCGCCCAGGCCGCTCAGGCGATGGAGAAGGCGCAGGCTGCCCAGGCCGCCGCAGAGGCTGCGGCTCAGGTAGCGGAAGAGGCTGCGGAGAAGGCCGCCGAAGCTCAGAAACGGGCGGAAGAGGCGGCAGAGTCCTCCGCTGAGAATCAGGAAGCCGCTCAGCGGGCTGCGCAGGAAGCCGAAGAGGCCCGGGAGGCCGCCCAGGCTGCCCGGAAGGCTGCCGAAGAGGCCCAGACTGCTGCAGAAACCTCCAGACAGGCGGCGGAAGCTGCCAACCTGGAAGCTGCCGAGGCGGCGGCTGAGGCTGCGGAGTATGCCCGGAAGGTGGCCGAGACCTACGGGGAAATTGTAGAGATTAAAGCTGAGATGGTAGAGTTCCTGGCGGAAGCCCAGAAGGCGGCGGAAGAAGCGGAGGCCGCGCAGAAGGCAGCCGAGGAAGCGCAGAAGAAGGCAGAGGAGGCGGCGCTGGCGTCTACCAAGTACCGTGCCCTTCTCGACCTGGCTACGTATGCCGACCGGGACGACTACGCCCGTCCGCAGCAGAAGCTGTTGGCAGCCGCCATCCAGGCCGGTCAGGACGCCATCCAGGCAGCCGCCGACATTCCGGAGGTGGAAGAAGCTCTGGCAGGGGCCAAGAAGGCCATAGACGCCATTCCGACCCGTGCGGAGCTGGAGGCGAAGGAGCTGCCGTATACCGACGTGAAAGAGGGCGCGTGGTATTATCAGGCTGTGCAGTATGCAGTGAACCAGGGCCTGTTCCAGGGGACGACGGAAAGCACCTTCTCGCCCAACGGGACGATGAGCCGCGCCATGGCGGTGACCGTGCTGTATCGGCTGGCAGGATCGCCGGAGGTAGAAGGCACTGTGGACTTCACGGACGTGGATGCAGAGGCGTACTACTACCGGGCCCTGGTATGGGCTTGGGAAGCTGGAATCGTCCAGGGAGTGGATGCGGAAAGATTTGCTCCTCAAAGTATGGTAACCCGGGAGCAGCTGGTGAGCTTGCTGTACCGGTACGCCCAGACGCAGAACATGGACGTGAGTGAGAAGGCGGATCTGGGAGACTATGCCGATGCAGAGCAAGTGAGCGCGTATGCCCGGGAGGCGATGGCATGGGCCATCGGCAACGGTATCGTGGAAGGCGTAGACGCCGCGACGCTGGCGCCGAAGGGCACAGCCACCCGCGCCCAGGCTGCCGCCATCCTCATGCGGTTCCTGGAGAATTTCTAAGTTCAACAGCAGTTTAACCATGACAAAGGAGACCGGGCCCCCTTGCGGGGGTTCCGGTCTCCTGCCCGTTTATGGCGATAGGCCTGGTTTGGTATGGCGCACTGCTAACCGGGGCGGATTGGAAAGCGGCAACCAGACAGACCTCAGAGCGCGTCTACCCCATCGCCACGGCTCCGCCGAGATGCCGGGATGACGGAGGGGATTGCTCGGCTGCCGCTTGTCGTGCAGGCGCGGAGGGCTTCCGCGAAGATACAAAAAAGGGGCGTCTCAACGCACATTGATTGCAAATGTTCTGTTAGTAAAGTTGTAAAAACGGCACAGAAAACGGAAAAACTCGTTTTCTGTGCCGTAAATGTTGGGTTACTTTTTAAAAAGTTCTATTTTGAGACAACTGCCTCAGCGTCAGGAATTTACCGATCCGCTGTCAAGCTGGTAGCGATTGCGGAAATGATCGTAAAAAAGATCAAATTCATCGTTGCCGCCGCTTTTCAGTCCGGTGAGATACTGGTGGGTGTCAAAGCTCCCCTCTGCAACTTCAATCATAGCCACGGCCACATTGCTGCAGTGGTCGGCAATTCGCTCGTAACCCGTGAGCAAATCCTCCAGGACAAACCCGTATTCAATGGAGCAGCTGCCGTCTTTTAAACGTTCTACGTGGTGCATCTTAATTTTCCGCACCAGATCGTCGATCACCTGCTCCAACGGTTCTACTTGATGGGCGGTGGACAGGTTTTTCTCCCGAAAACAGGATACGGTAATGGACAAAAGCTCCGACAAGGCCGATTCTAAGACTTGCAGCTCCTTTTGCGCCGGGGAGGAGAATACAATTTTCTTCTGCCGGATTTCATCCGCTGTTTGAACTAGGTCCCGGGCATGGTCGCTGATGCGCTCGAAGTCGCTGATGGTGTGCAGCAGGGTGTTGACCATGTGACTGTCTGCCAGATTCATGCTGCGGTTGGAGAGCTGAACCAGATAGGTCCCGATGGCGTCTTCGTAGCGGTCGGTCTCCGCTTCCAGCCGGTTCACCTCCGACGCCTTTTTTTCTTCCCATTTGTGCATCAGTCCGATGGCCAGGCAGACCCCTTGGCGGCCCATTTCCGCCATGTCCGCTGTGGTGGTAAAGCTTCTTTCCACCGCGACGGCAGGTGTGGCCAGCAGGAGGGGGTCCAGGAGGGGCGTCTGCTCCGGCTCGGGGGAATCCGGAATGGTCAGCATGGCCAGCCGCTCCAATCCCCGAGAGAATGGGAACAGGAGTATGGTGGCGCCGATGTTGAAGCAGCTGTGCACGGTGGCAATCCCCACCACATCGATGGCCTGCCCCATAATCGGGAAGTGCAGAATGCTGTTTAAGAGGTAGAAGGCACAGAGGAATATCACAGATCCGATGATATTAAAATACAGATGAATCATAGCCGCACGGCGGGCGTTTTTATTGGTACCGGTTGAGGCCAAAATTGCGGTGATACAGGTGCCGATGTTCTGCCCCAGAATGATGGGAATGGCGCTGGCGTAGGTGATGGCGCCGGTTGCGCTGAGCGCCTGTAGGATGCCCACACTGGCGCTGGAGCTTTGAATCACGGCGGTGAGGAGGGCGCCGGCGAGCAGCCCCAAAATGGGGTTGGTAAAGCGGACAAAGAGAGAGGTAAACCAGGCCTCTTCCGCCAAGGGCTCCACAGCGGAGGACATGGTGCTCATACCGGTCATGAGTATGGAAAAGCCCAACAAAATGGTGCCGATGCCTTTCTTCTTCTCCGATTTGCAAAACATGTACAAAATAATGCCGATCAGGGCCAAAATGGGACTAAAGCTGGTGGGCTTGAGCATCTGAAGCCAGAAGCTGTCCCCTTGCACGCCGGAAAGGCTTAAGATCCAGCTGGTAGCGGTGGTCCCGATGTTGGACCCCAAAATGACGCCGATGGCCTGCCGCAGGGCCATGATGCCGCTGTTGACAAAGCCGACGACCATGACGGTTGTGGCGCTGGAGCTCTGAATGACCGCGGTGACGGCTAAGCCCAGCAAGAGCCCCATGAAGCGATTGCTGGTCAGGGTACTTAGGATTTTCTGCAATTTGCCGCCGGCCTGCTGCTCCAGGGCTTTTCCCATGAGATCCATGCCGAATAGGAACAGGGCCAGGCCGCCGAACAAGTAAAAAACGTGGAAGATGTCCATTTCTGTCCTCCTCAACTTCTTGCAAATTTAACATCAAATTTTCGCATTTTTAACTATACAGGATTTTGCGCCGAGTTTCATCAAATCCATGTAAAATTTGAGAAAAAATAGCAAAAAGTGTCAGGACCGGCCGGGAGTGCCGGAGACGGAAGCCTCCGAAATGGGGCGCAGCTTTCTCCGGTAGACCCGGTAGAAGAAGAAAAACGTCACGATGATGCAGACCAGTTCGGCCACTGGGAACGACCACCACACCAGCTCCAGCCGGTTGGACAGGGACAGGAGGTAGGCTACAGGCAGCAGGACCAACAACTGTCTGGCCAGGGAGACGATGGTAGCGTACAGACCGATCCCCAACGCCTGAAATACCGCGCTGAGGACGACGCAGAAGCTGGCAATGGGGAAGCCCCAGCTGATGATCCGAAGCGCCTGACTGCCCATGGAGAGAAATGTGTCCGTGGGATGGAACATGGCCAGAAGAAGCTCCGGCGTAATTTGAAACACGGCAAAGCCGCATAGCATAAACAAAAATGCGCAGATGCAGCTCAGGACGATGCATTTTTGAATCCGCGCTGGTTTCCTGGCGCCGAAATTATAGGCCACGATGGGGACCATGGCGTTGGTCAGCCCGAAGACGGGCATGAAGATAAAGCTTTGCAGCTTGAAGTATGCGCCAAACACGGCAACAGCAGTAGAGGTGAAGCCGACCAGGATTTGGTTCATGGTGAAGTTCATGACAGAGCCGATGGCCACCATGACGATGGAGGGGATTCCGACAGATAAGATGGGCTTGAGGACGTCCCAATGCAGCCGCATAGACTGCCGGGAGAGGGTCACCTCGGGATTTTTGCGCAGATGGAATAGGAGAGCCAGGAAAAACGCCACAATTTGGCCGATGACGGTGGCGACGGCCGCGCCGGCGACGCCCATGGCAGGAATTCCCAAGCCTCCGAAAATAAACAGCGGGTCTAATATAATGTTTAATACGGCGCCGATGCCTTGGGTGATCATGGTATACATGGTTCGGCCGGTGGCCTGGAGGAGACGCTCAAATAGGATTTCCCCAAAGAGACCGAAGGAAAACAGGGTGCAAATCTGCAAATACTGAACGCCGCCGTTGTAGATTTCGGGAATATCCGTCTGCACCCGGAAGAATAGACCTGTGCCCAAAACGCCGAAGAGCATAAACAGCACGCAGCAGACAGCGGAAAGGACCAGTCCGTTTCCGGCAGCCCGATTTCCCCGGTCGTGCTCTTTGCTGCCCAGACACTTGGACAACAGAGAGTTCATGCCGACGCCGACGCCGGTGGAAAAGCCGATCATCAAGTTCTGGATGGGATAGGCCATGGAGACTGCGGTCAAGGCGTTCTCACTGACTTGGGAAACGTATATGCTGTCCACCACGTTATACAGAGCCTGGACCAGCATGGAGGCAACCATAGGCAATGCCATATTGGCCAAAAGCCGTCCCACAGACATGGTACCCATTTTGTTTTCCGTTTGTAAAGTTGCTTCCATAAAGTTCCTCCCGGTAAAAATTTTATAGTATCAGGCTGTGTCATGCAGGGCTGCCGGCGCCGGAGGGAAGCCCCCGGATAGAAAAAGAGAGCGTCCCAGAGGGAGCTCCCTTTTCGCAAGCACCGTGCTGTACAGAAGGGCGCGGCGGGGCCCTATGGGTCCATGAAATTGCGCGGTCCAGAGCCGTTGCATAAAAAAATGCGTCAACCGGATTGATTGACGCATTTTCTGGTGACCCGTACGGGACTCGAACCCATGTTACCGCCGTGAAAGGGCGGTGTCTTAACCACTTGACCAACGGGCCTGGTAGCGGCAATCTGATTCGAACAGATGACATACCGGGTATGAACCGGGTACTCTACCAGCTGAGTTATGCCGCCATGTGCCGCTCCAGCAGTTTTCCGCCGGAACAGCCTCATTATTATAGGAAATTCTGGAGATTCTGTCAAGAGGAAATTCCGGCTTTTTGAAAAATTTTTTGGGTTTCACTCCAAAATTTCCCCCAAAAGCCCATCTTGATACATGCCGGTGATGGCCACGGGCCGAAGGACATTGTGCAGATTGGAGCCGGGGGCGTAGACCTTTGCGTAGTTTGGCGCATGACCGGCGTACAGGTCGGAGCCTGCAGGCTCTTCAAAGAGTACCTCTAAAATTTTGCCCACTTGCTCTGTCAAATATGCCTGCTCCAGCTCGGCGGCGACCGCCAGGGCTCGGGCGCTGCGAGCTTCTTTTTCTGTTTTGGAAAGCTGGCCGGGCATTTCGGCGGCCGGGGTGCCGGGACGCCGGGAATAGGGGAACACGTGCATGGCGGCAAATCTGCACTGCCTGGCAAAGGACAGGGATTCGGACAGCTCGGCTTCCGTCTCTCCGGGGAAGCCTACAATGAGGTCTGTGGTTAAGGCGCAGCCGGGAAAGAATGTGCGAAGCAGCGTCACACTCTGCAGGTACCGTTCCGTGTGGTATTTCCGCCGCATACGGGTCAGCACGGCGTCGCTGCCGGATTGCAGGCTCAGATGGAATTGCGGGCACAGGTTGGAAAAACGGGACAGGCGGCGGCAAAATTCTTCGGTGACGACCCTGGGTTCCAGAGAGCCCAGGCGAATCCGAACCTCCGGCAATGCAGAGCATAGGGATTCGACCAAATCGGTTAAATTCCCTCTGTCTTTTAGGTCCCAGCCCCAGGATGCAATCTCAATGCCGGTGACGACAATTTCCCGATAGCCCGCTTTTGCCAAGGTGAGCCCTTGGGCTACAGCGGTTTCCAAAGGCGCGGAGCGCACCGGACCGCGTGCGTAGGGGATGATACAGTAGGAGCAGAAGTTGTTGCAGCCGTCTTGAACCTTCAGCATAGCCCGGGTGCGCGTTTCCAGGCCGCCGGCCGGGAGAAGCTCAAAGTCCCGGCGCTGAAGCGCCGGGTCCACCTGCTCGATGCGCCGTTTCTCCTTTGCAGACAGGAGCATCCGGTGGATAAACGCTTCTCGCCCGGCACTTCCGGAGATGACGTCGACATCCAGAGCCCGTACCTGCTGCGGCTGCATCTGGGCATAGCAGCCGCAGACGCCGATGATGGCGCGGGGATTTTGCCGCCGGCAGCGGCGAATGACGGCGCGGTTTTTTTTGTCTGCCACGGCGGTTACGGTACAGGTGTTAATGACGTAACAGTCGCAGGCTTCCTCAAAACAGCCCAGGGTATGCCCCATGGCCAGGACCTGCTGCTCCATGGCTTGGGTCTCGTACTGATTGACTTTGCAGCCTAGGGTATAAAATGCAAATTTCATGTTAATATCACCAAAAAACCTCAGGTGGTCCCAAAAAGCTTGGCTTAAACTGCCAATTGAAACAGGCCACGCTTCTGTAATATAATAAACAGCAGTGTACGAAGTACACAGGCTCCATAGGAAGGATGGTGCTTTGTGCTTCGCCGGTACAGCGTTGGAGGTTACGATTCGTGTGTGAATTTGCCATCAGACTTTCTACAGTGGAAGAAATCAAAGCCTTTGTGCAGGTAGCAACCGTGCAGCCCTTTGAAGTCTATGTGACGACCCCCCGGCAAAAGGTCAGCGCCAAGTCTTTTATGGGGATGTTCAGCCTGGATTTCCACAGCCCCCTGCGGGTGGTCATGGAATGTACCCAGGAGGAGCTGAGCCGGTTTATGCAGGATGCCGCGCCTTTCCTAGCAGAGAGCAAAGTAAAATAGTCTCCCATGGGAGCCGCCTCCAATCAGAGGCGGCTCCCGGTTCATTTTTCGGAGGCCTGTGTCGCGGACGGACCTGTGGGCGGCCGAAAGAAAATCATGCTGAACCAGGTAACCACATTGTCGCCGTATTGAAAGGGAACGCCGCATTCCTCTGCGGTTTGGGTCAGGAGAATGCCGTGGCTTTCGATACAGGGGTGCATCTGCTCAGGATGCCGACAGGGGCCGGAGGGATAGGCGCAGGATTCGCAAATGGCGCACGCCTCTGTAGACAGGGTGTAGATCTCCTGTCCCTCCGCCCGGATGAGGGCCTCTACCCGGCGGGTGACGGCTTCATGTTCCGCCCGGGTTGCTAAGGTGGCGGTGATGTCGGCGATGTCATCCACCTCTGTTACGGTACAGATGAGCAGGTAGTTGGGATAAGCCAGACATTTTGCCCGGCAGTCTTCCACAGAGCCCACGGCGGGAGGACAGGCCCAGGTTTTTCCGTACATCTGGCACTCATGCCGGCAGATCCAACGGACGCGCTCCGTAAAGGTCAAATCCCGGGTCTTTAGAAAAAAATATCCATAGAGGGGGAGACTTGCCAATTCTGTTTCTAGACGATCATAGTTCATGAGATTCCTCCAACTGGGACAAAAATGCCTGGCAGCCGGCTAAGAGCTGCCGGTACACGCCTGTAAAGTCTCCGGTGTACCACGGATCGTCGATATCACCGGGGCGGCCGGTGAAGTCCAAGAGCCTGCGGCATTTTCCGGCAACGTCCGGCCCCGTGATTTGCAGGAGCCGGGGTAAATTGGACTGTTCCATATAAAGAAGGTAATCGTACCGGTCATAGTCTGCTGCGCATACCTGCACGGCGGTTTTTCCGACGCAGGAGATGCCGTGCCTGGCGAGCTCCCGCTTGGCAGGGGGATAAACCGGGCGGCCGATCTCCTCCCGGCTGACCGCTGCCGAGGCGATGGTGAAGCGGTCCGTCCAACCGGCCTTTGCAACCAAGCTTTTTAAAATGAATTCTCCCATGGGGCTGCGGCAGATGTTGCCGTGGCAGATGAAAAGTACCCGAATCATAAGATATCCTTCTGTTGTGATGTTTCGGACCGGCTTGTGGTAGGCCGGCCCATGTACGGCTATTTTAGCATATTTCGTGCCGTTTTGCAATTGCCCCGCCGCCGGATCGTGGGCAAATGGAGCGCAGAGAGCATTCCCGGACGGTTGGAGGCCCCCTGTCGGGCGGAGAATCGGCTGCGGAGCAACAAAAAAACCAGCAGGAGGCGGGCGCCCCCTGCTGGCCGGTGAATGGTGCGGTGAAACCGCTATTTTTTGGGGTGACAGCTGCCGCCCATGGGGCAGCCGCTGCAATTGCTGCCGCAGGAGGATTTTCCCTTCCTGCGATCTCGTAGGATACCGGCTATGATTCCGCCGACGACCAGAAGCAGCAGAACCAGCACACCGATGGTGCCGCCGTTTTCTGCGAGCCAGGATAGCATGTGACTTCCTCCTTTCAGATTGGGTCCCGAGACCAGACTATGCGACCTTTGCCTTTTCGGTCAGCTGATTGGATTCCCGGTAAGGCTTGAACAGCATATAAAGGATGAGTCCGATGAACGCGATGGCCACGATGAGGCCCACGATTTGGACGCCGCCGGTGAAGATCAGGCCCACCTGGTAAATAATGAGGCCGATGACATAGGCAAACAAGCACTGATATCCGATGGCGAACCAGGTCCATTTGGCGTTGTTCATTTCACGCTTGATGGCGCCCATGGCGGCGAAGCAGGGGGCGCACAGCAGGTTGAAGGCCAGGAAGGAATACCCGCTGACGCTGGTAAAGGTATTGGCCAGGTTGCTGTAAACGGTGCCCGTGCCGCCGTACAGGATTCCCATGGTACCGACGATGTTTTCCTTGGCCACAAGGCCGGTGATGGAGGCCACGGCGGCCTGCCAGTTCCCCCAGCCCAGGGGGATAAAGATCCAGGCCAGGGCGTTGCCGATGGCGGCCAGGATGCTGGAGTCGATCTGATCCTCGGACAGCATGGTGAGTTTGCCGTCTACAAAGCCGAAGTACGTGGCGAACCAAATGACAATGGTGGACAGCAGAATGATGGTGCCCGCTTTTTTAATGAAAGACCAGCCGCGCTCCCACATGCTGCGGAGAATGTTGCCTACGGTGGGCCAGTGGTAGGCCGGGAGTTCCATTACAAAGGGGGCCGGATCGCCGGAGAAGATTTTTGTCTTCTTCAGCATGATGCCGGAAATGACAATGGCTGCCATGCCCAGGAAGTAAGCGCTGGGCGCGACCCAGGAGGCGCCGCCGAAAATGGCGCCTGCAATCATGGCGATGAAGGGAAGCTTTGCGCCGCAGGGGATGAAGGTTGTAGTCATGATGGTCATGCGCCGGTCGCGTTCGTTTTCAATCGTTCGCGAGGCCATGACGCCGGGGATGCCGCAGCCGGTGCCGATGAGCATGGGAATAAAGGATTTACCGGACAGGCCGAACTTCCGGAAAATGCGGTCCATGACGAAAGCAATCCGCGCCATATAGCCGCAGGACTCCAAAAACGCCAGGAAGATGAACAGAACCAGAATCTGGGGGACAAAGCCCAATACGGCGCCCACGCCGGCAACGATGCCGTCCAGAATCAGTCCGCGCAGCCAGTCGACACAGTGAACCGCATCCAGGCCGCCTTCTACCAAAACCGGAATGCCCGGCACCCATACGCCGTAGTCGGCCGGGTCGGGTTCCGTATAGCTGTATTGCTCGTATACGGCGAGAGCGGCGGTCAACTCCGCTCCGGTGGAGGTGACTTCCTCGTCGGCCATGGTCTCTTCGTCTACAACCAGGTAGGTTGCAGTGTCCGTGTCGGAGAATTGACCGGCAAATTCCGTCAGGGCAGCCTTGGCAACAGCCGGGTCAAAAGATTCGGACTCGGTGTCCAGCGCCGTTTCCACAGCCTCGGTGTCCATACCGTTTTCGGCCGCGTAGGAGAGGAAGCCGTTGACGACCTGAGATGCCTCGCCAAATTCATCGGCTACCTCGCCGTATGCGTTGCTGCCGATGCCGAATAAGTGCCAGCCGTCTCCAAACAAGCCGTCATTGGCCCAATCGGTTGCCCAGGTACCCACGGTGGTAACCGATACGAAGTATACCAAGAACATCACGACGGCAAAAATCGGGAGGGCCAGCCAGCGGTTGGTGACTACTTTATCAATTTTGTCGGAGGTGCTGAGCTTACCGGCGCTCTTTTTCTTGTAGCAGCCCTTCATCAGCGTGGCGATGTAAATGTAGCGCTCGTTGGTGATGATGCTCTCGGCATCGTCATCCAGCTCGTCTTCGGCTGCTTGGATGTCGCTCTCAATGTGATCCAAGATGCTTTTGGGTAATTTCATGCGGGCGATTGCCTTTTCGTCCCGTTCAAAGAGTTTGATTGCGTACCAGCGCTGCTGTTCGGCAGGCATATTGTGAACGGCAGCTTCTTCGATGTGGGCGATGGCGTGCTCGACTGCGCCGGAGAAGGTGTGCATGGGGACGGTTTTTCCGCTTTTGGCAGCGGTGATGGCCGCTTCGGCTGCCTCCATAATGCCGGCTCCCTTCAGCGCGGAAATTTCCACCACCTTGCATCCCAGCTCTCGAGAGAGCTCCTGCACGTTGATCTTGTCCCCGTTCTTTCTCACCACGTCCATCATGTTGATGGCGACGACAACGGGGATCCCCAGCTCCGTCAGCTGGGTGGTTAAGTATAGGTTGCGCTCCAGGTTGGTGCCGTCTACGATGTTTAAAATGGCGTCGGGGCGTTCGTCGATCAAATAGTTCCGTGCCACAACCTCCTCCAGGGTATACGGAGACAGGGAGTAGATGCCGGGCAGGTCGGTGATGACGACGTCGCTGTGCCGCTTCAGTTTGCCCTCTTTCTTCTCCACCGTGACGCCGGGCCAGTTTCCAACGAACTGGTTGGAACCGGTCAGAGCATTGAACAAGGTGGTTTTGCCGCTGTTGGGGTTGCCCGCCAGGGCGATTTTTAGTTCCATGTAAATACCTCTCTTTCATCGACTGCAAGCGAGTCAGTCTAAACTAACTTATGGGGAAAATTAGGAAAGCTACTCCACTTCGATCATACCGGCATCCGCCTTGCGAAGGGACAGCTCATAGCCGCGGACGGTTACTTCCACCGGGTCTCCCAATGGGGCGACCTTTCGGATGTGGACGGTAACGCCTTTGGTGATGCCCATGTCCATGATCCGGCGCTTGACCGCGCCTTCGCCGTGGAGCTTGACAACCGTCACCGTGTCGCCGATTTTCGCCTGCCTCAGTGTTTTCATATTGCATCCTCCTCTTTGGATCAAATATTAGATCAAATCATAATTTTCTGCGCCATTTCTTTGCTGATGGCCACCCGGGCCTCTTTGACGTTTACAATGACGTTTCCGCCGATGGTGGTGATGACCGTAACGTTGCCGCCGGCCACGAAGCCCAAATTTTCCAAGTGCTTTTTCACCTCGGCCCTTCCGCCGATTTTCTGAATGATGTTTGCCTCTCCAGGATTGGCAAGTGTCAATGGCATCATGCGTATCCTCCCCCATGCATTGTCCGGCCATGTCATTAGTGAACGCTAACTTTGCGGGCATTTTTTAGTTAGCTCTTGCTAACCTTCTGATATCATACCCATTTTGATGTGCCCTGTCAATCTTTTTTTGGAATATTCTGCGCACAAAATTGATTTTCGGCATTTTGCCGAAATCTCTCCGGCGGGCCGGCCTGTAAAATTGTATGACCTGCCGTCCGGATGATGCGTCAGGAAGGGCCGTTCTTCTCAGACCAGCCAGGAAAGCCCATGGGCCCAGGGCAAAAGGCGAGATATTTCCGGGAAACCCGGTGAAAATACAACTTCATACCGGTGCAGGATTGGGAAAAACGATTGACATTTCCTGTCAGTTGTGAGAAAATAGAAAAAATCACGGCTCCATGGGGAGCCGGTTTTTACGAGAGGAAGAGTTTGTCATGTTCCAATCCAGAACTCACAATTGCGGCGAATTGCGCCTTTCGGACGCCGGGAAGACGGTCACGCTTGCCGGCTGGCTGGAAAACGTACGGGAGGTAGGCGCCAATTTTGCCTTCCTGGTTTTGCGGGACTTCTACGGCACGACCCAGGTGGTGATCGAGACCGAGGAAATGATGCAGAGGATCCGGTCCATCAATAAGGAGTCCACCATCTCGGTGACCGGAACCGTCCGGGAGCGGGCCAGTAAGAATCCCAAGCAGCCCACGGGAGATATTGAAATCGCCCCTTCGGAAATTACCGTTTTGGGCAAGTGCTATCATCATGCGCTGCCCTTTGAGATTCACAAGTCCAGAGAGGCCGATGAAAATGCCCGGCTGAAGTACCGCTATTTGGATCTGCGAAATCCGGCAGTCAAGGAAAACATTGTGTTGCGGTGCAACGTGGTCGCCGCGCTCCGCGCCGGTATGACCGGAGAGGGCTTCTTGGAAATCACCACCCCCATTCTCACCAGCTCCAGCCCGGAGGGAGCCAGGGATTATTTGGTCCCCGCCCGGAACCATCCCGGCAAGTTCTATGCCCTGCCGCAGGCGCCGCAGCAGTTCAAGCAGCTGCTGATGACGGCGGGTTTCGACCGGTATTTCCAGATTGCGCCCTGCTTCCGGGATGAAGACGCCCGGGCAGACCGCTCCCCCGGTGAGTTTTATCAGCTGGATATGGAGATGGCCTTTGCAACGCAGGATGATGTATTTGCCGTGATTGAGAAGGTCTTTCCGCCCATTTTTACCCGGTACGGCAAATATGCCGCCGCCTCCACCGCTCCCTTCCGCCGGATCTCCTACAACGAGGCCATGGAGAAGTACGGCTCCGACAAGCCGGACCTGCGCATTGACCTGACGGTGGAGGACATTACGGCGGAGGTGTCCGGCTGCGGCTTTGGCCCCTTTGACGGCGCGGTGGTGAAGGCCGTCGTGGTTCACGATTTTACCCAGACCCGGAAGCAGATCGACAAGCTCTGCGCCGATGCGGAGACGGCCTCCGGCGGATATAAGGCCTATTGGTTCCGTCTGGACGGAAACGGCGAGCTGGTAGGCGGCATCTCGAAGTTCCTGGGAGAGAAGAAGGAAGCTCTGGTGGCAAAGCTGGGTCTGAAGCCCAATTCCTTTGTGGCGGTCTCCGCTGGAAAGAAATCTGCCGCCCAGAAAACTGCCGGCGTCCTTCGGAAGCTTTTGGGAACTTCCGTACCCGGCCATATGGACAAGGAGCGGTATGAGTTCTGCTGGATTGTGGACTTCCCCATGTACGAGATCGGTGAGGAGTCCGGCCGACTGGAGTTCTGCCACAACCCCTTCTCCATGCCCCAGGGCGGTATGAAGGCTCTGGAGGAAAAGGATCCTCTGGAGATTTATGCCTATCAATATGATCTGGTGTGCAACGGGGTGGAGCTGTCCTCCGGCGCCGTCCGGAATCATGTGCCGGAGATCATGGTCAAGGCCTTCTCCCTGGTGGGACTGGGCGAGGAGGATGTGAAGGCCAAGTTCCCCGCTATGTACAACGCCTTCTGCTACGGCGCTCCGCCCCACGCCGGGATTGCCCCCGGTGTAGACCGCATGGTCATGCTCCTGGCCGGGGAGGACTCCATTCGGGAGATCATCCCCTTCCCCATGAACAAAAATGCCCAGGACCTGATGATGGGCGCGCCCAGTGAGGTGGACCCAAAGCAGCTGGAGGATGTGCACATCCAAATTAAGCCGTAAGGCTGCAAAAAGCGAGGGAGCTGCCTTCAAATAGAATTTCAAAAATAGTCTAACATTTATGGCGCAGAAAACGAAAACACTCGTTTTCTGCGCCATTTTTACAGGACATTTACAAGAATTGCGTTTTGAGACAGACCCTTCGGTTTTCCCCAATTGGCCGGTTTGGCTGCCGGGCCGGAAAAACCGCCGCAGAACCGGCGGGTCCTGCGGCGTGAGATTTCCGAAATTATTTTGCGTATTCGACCGCTTTGGTCTCCCGGATCACGTTGACCTTGATCTGACCGGGATATTCCAGCTCCGCTTCCAGCTTTCTGGCAATGTCCCGGGCCAGGAGGATCATATTGTCCTCGGAGACCTCCTCGGGCTTTACCATAATGCGGACCTCCCGACCGGCCTGGATGGCGTAAGCCTTTTCCACGCCGGGATAGGAGCCGGTGAGTTCCTCCAATTTCTGCAGGCGGCGAATGTAGTTTTCTACATTTTCCCGCCGGGCGCCGGGACGGGCGGCGGAAATGGCGTCGGCGGCCTGAACCAGACAGGCGATAATCGTCTGGGGCTCCACGTCTCCGTGGTGCGCCTCAATGGCGTGGACCACTGCGGCGCTCTCTTTATACTTCCGGGCCAGCTCCACGCCCAGCTGCACGTGGCTGCCTTCCATTTCGTGGTCTACGGCTTTGCCCAGGTCGTGGAGCAGACCCGCCCGCTTGGCCAGGGCGACGTCCACGCCCAGCTCCGAAGCCAGAAGCCCGGCGATGTGGGCCACTTCGATGGAGTGATTTAAGACGTTTTGCCCATAGGAGGTCCGGTATTTCTGGCGGCCTAGGATTTTAATCAGCTCCGGGTGCAGGTTGTGCACGCCCGTCTCGTAGCAGGCGCGTTCGCCCTCTTCCTTGATGGTCCGGTCCACTTCCTTGCGCGCCTTTTCCACCATGTCCTCAATGCGGGTGGGGTGAATCCGGCCGTCGGCAATCAGCTTCTCCAGAGCCAGACGGGCGATCTCCCGGCGAACGGGATCAAAGGAAGACACGGTGATGGCCTCGGGGGTATCGTCAATGATCAGGTCCACGCCGGTGATGGTCTCCAGGGTCCGGATGTTCCGGCCCTCGCGGCCGATGATCCGGCCCTTCATCTCGTCGTTGGGCAGGGAGACCACAGAGACCGTGGTTTCCGCCGCGTGGTCTGCAGCGCAGCGCTGAATGGCGGTGGCGATGATTTCCCGGGCGGTCTGCTCGGCCTCCTCCTTCAGCTGGGTCTCCACCTCTTTGATCTTCATGGCGGTCTCGTGGCGCACCTCAGACTCCACGCTGTCCAGAAGGTACTTTTTGGCCTCCTCCTGGGTCAGGCCGGAGATCTTTTCCAGGACCTCCATCTGGCTCTTTTTGATGAGGTTGACCTCATTTTGTGTGGCGGTGATGGCGGCCTGCTTTTTGGCCAGGTCTTCCTCTTTCCGCTCATAGGCGTCCATTTTTTTGTCCAGAGATTCTTCTTTTTGCTGCAGGCGGCGTTCCTGCTTGGATAGTTCGTTGCGGCGCTCTTTGACTTCCTTTTCGTACTCGGTGCGCGATTTATGGATTTCGTCCTTTGCCTCCAGCAGCATTTCCTTCTTCTTGCTCTCACCGCCGCGGATGGCCTCGTTGATGATACGAGTGGCCTCATCCTCAGCGCTTCCGATTTCCCGTTCCGCGACCTTCTTCCGGTACAGAATACCGGCAAGGAATGCCACAATGGCAACGACAAGACTAACGCCAATGACCAGCAAAGTAATTTGAATGGGTCCCATAACTCAGCAACACACCTCCTTCATAAAATTTGGCTTTCCGGAGGGTGACCGCCCATTAAAGCGCTCTGCGCGCAGGCAAACAAGGCCCCAGTCGGAGCCTGCGGCGATTTTCAAGAAGGATGGCAGGCGCGCCTGCCAACTAATCTATGGTAGAAAAACACCCGTCATTCCGCCGCGCAGGGCGAAAGCATGGACGATAACACGCCGGTTTTTGCGTAGAAAAAGTAACACCGTGCCAACACAGTCCCCAACTGTGCCAGCCGGTACACCAATCCATCGTTTATTTTATATGCTGCGAAGGAGAAAGTCAAGACAAATTGCACGAAACACATGAAAAAATTCCTTTTTTTTATGCACAAAGCGACAAGGAACGACGGAAAAAATTTTTTTGACGGTGGTTCGGTCCGGTTTTGCGGCGGGTGATGGCGGGCCGGTGCGCGCCATGGGATACCGGCGGGAAGGCGGCAAAAGGCCGGCCCTTTCTGGACGAAAGGACCGGCCCGGCGAGTGGGGTTTCCTTATGGGCGTCTGGTTTTGTCTTGGGAAAATTTGTAAGCTCCCTGGAGCCGCCCCGGCAGGGCGTCGTCTATCTCCCGGGGCCGGAGAGCACAATGTGATGGGTCCCGGTCTAAAGCTGCGGACGCGGATTGGGAGAAGCTATTGAAAGGCGGGCGGCTCTACCTGGGTTTGGGAAAAGCCCTTTCCCGGGGAGGGATTGGACATGCTGAAGTACATTTTGGCTGCTTTGGTGGTGCCGAAGTCCCGGTTGGAGCCGGTGTCCTGGACCTTGTTAAAGGCCTCCCGGAACATGGCGTTGTGGGCTTCTTCCCGGTTCAGGAGGAAATCGATGGTTTCCCGTACCTTTTTGTCGGCAATCTGCCGGTACAGGTACTCATAGACCACCTTGGCCCGCTGCTCTGAGGCGATATTGGACAGCAGGTCGGCGCAGAGGTCTCCCGTGACCGTCACATAATCCCCGGTCCAGGAGTAACCCGAGGCGTTGATGAGTCCCGGGTTCAGGCCCAGCAGCACGTGGGTCTGAATTTCTCCAGCGGGGACGGACTCGGCGTCTACCTCGTGTCCGTTGAGCAGGTGGATGGTCTGGGCGACCATCTCCATGTGTCCCAGTTCCTCTGCGGCAATGTCCAGGAACAGGTCCTTAATCTCCGGGTCCCGGATGCGGAAGCTCTGGGACAGGTACTGCATAGCTGCCTTCAGCTCTCCGTTGGCGCCGCCCAGCTGCTCCTGAAGCAGCGCGGCATACTGGGCGTTGGGCTGCTCCACCTGCACGGGATGGAACAGCTGCTTTTCGTGTTTGAACATGGCTTATCCACTCCTTTCCGCCATATTATGGGAAAGGAGCGGTTCTTTTATACCCTCAGCCCCGGGGCAGCTCCTTGCACAGAAACAGCTCCGCCGGCTGCCGGTAGCCGGGGATGTCCAGCAGCAGGCAGCCGCAGTTCCGGTAACCCAGCTTCCGGTAGAAATGCTGCGCCGGTTCGTCCGACTGGGTGGAGACCAAAACCATGCCGTACCCCGCCCGGCTCATTTCCGCCTCCCAGAGGGCCATGGCCGCCCGGCCGTGGCCCTGCCTCCGGGCGCTCGCCTTCAGGAACAGGAGGTTTAAAAAGGGAATTTGCTCCCAAAACAGCTGGTACCGCAGGACCCCCACCGGCTGCCCTTCCTCCAGAACCCACCAGGCCATGCTCCGGCGGACCGCCGCGAGAAACCCCGCCCGGCACACATGCCGGTCCAGCTCCCGCCAGGCCCCCCAATCCTCCGGCAAGGCGGGCTGTATAGACGTCATACCATCAACCTCCTGTGTGGTAGAAAAGCACCCCGGACGCAGCGCATACCGGCGCTCAGCCGTCCGACGGATTGCCCGTGAGAGTTAAATAGAGAACTGCGATTTCCGGATGATCCGGGTTGGATTCATGCAGCTTCTTCAGCTTATCCACCGTTTCCGCCCGTTTTGTACCTTCTTGTTTGCAAGCTAACACAAACAGGCCTTTCGCGTATGCCAATGCCATTTCGGGATTGTTTGGGTAGGAATCATGCAGTGCACACAGCGTGTGGATTGTTCCTTCTGCACGTGCAACCTCCTGGACAACGGATAGGTTCACGAGGCCTTGCGCATATACCCATGCGATATCGTGAGAGTCTGGGTAGGAATCGTGCAGTGCACACGGCGTGTCAATTGTGTTTTTTCTCTCAGCAAGCTCCTGGTCAGTTGATAAGTTAAAGAGGCCTTCCGCGTATACCCATGCGATATCGTGAGAGTCTGGGTAGGAATCGTGCAGTGCACACAGCGTGTCAATTGTGTTTTTTCTCTCAGCAAGTTCCTGGTCAGTTGATAAGTTCACGAGGCCTTTCGCATATGCCAATGCGATATCGTGAGAGTCTGGGAAGGAATCATGCAGTGCACACAGCGTGTCAATTGTTTCTTTTCTCTCGGCAAGCTCCTGGGTATTTGATAAGTTAAAGAGGCCTTTCGCATATGCCGATGCAATTTCGATATTGTCGGGGTCATCTTTGCATAGTGCCCTCAGCTTTTGAATCGCCTCGACGCATCTTGCGCTCGACTGCAAAGCGCTCACATTGACCAAAATTTTGCTATACAAAGATATCAGCAGCCGGTCCTCGCATGAGAATTGGAAGAAGAAAGACCAAAAACCGTCCTGCCCGGCCAGCGCCTCCGGATAGTCTCGAATCAAACGGTAGAGGAAGATGAGCCGCTCCAGCTGCGTTTCCCAGCCGGTGGGGAAGAGCAGGGGCCATGTTTGCGCTTCAATCACATGGCGGAAGACGAAGTACTCTCCCACCAAATCCGGCCGCACCGCCGCCAGGTTTCCGTCTGCCTGAAGCAGCCCGGCCTGGCGGGCAAAGTCCTGCTCCGAAATCACGGAACCGAGTTTTTGGGTCTCCTGGCACAGGCTGTCCCAGAGCCTGGGATAACCGTTTTGAAGCTCCTCCAGAGACAGCTCTCCGCAGATGGTGGCTACCGCCTGGATTTGCCGCACCGCAAGGCGCAGGCGCTGATTTTGGCCGCCTGCCAGCTGGCAGATTTTGCTGTTAGTGTAGTCCTGCTCCCGGTCCAGCACATACTGAAGGATTTGTTTCCGGTCCCACTGGGTGGGGTCCTTTCCCTGCACCCATGCGTCCGCCACAAACAGCGCGTACAGCGGCCGCTGCAGCTCCGGGTCCACCGTCTGCAGCGCTTGCAGGAGCGATTGGATCTCTTCCGGTTTCCAGGCTTTGCCCCATGCTTCAATATAGTTTTGCAGGATTGTTTGCAGTTCCGCCTCTTGCAAGGGCTGCAGGGCCAGAAACGGCTCCCGGTAACAGAGTGCTTTTGCAATCCGGGAGCGCTGCATGGCGCCCTGTAACTGACTGCCCCAGGAGGATTCCTCGCAGCTCTGCCCGTCTCGCTCGATGAGGAGAACGCGCAGGGGCGTGCTGCGCCTCTGCCCCTCCAGCTCCTCCAGCCAGCGGCCGATGACGCCTACATAAGCCTGGGCGTAATCGGCCACCAGGAGGGCGCCCCGGCCGGCGTGGAGCGGCAGCTTCTCCAGGGTGCGGTAGCTTGACGATTTTAAATACTGCACCGTCCAGCCTTGACCTTTCAACTCTTCCGCCGCCTCAAACACCAGGCGGCTTTTGCCCGCGCCGCCGGGGCCTGTTACGGCCCACCATTTCAGGGGCTCCGACGAATGAAAAAACGCCTGCAATTGACGCCGCTCCTGTTCCCGCCCGGTGAAGGGGATGTACTTTGCGTTATAGGCAAACCGGCTGGACGGCGGAGCCGAGAGCATACTCAAGGGGCGTGTCAGACTCTGATAGGCCGGGGGATTCGTCTCCTCCAGCAGCTTCTCCAGGATGATGCGGACGGCTTCATGTCTGCCCTTGGGATAGACTATGGCTTGGATGTGAAACGTCTCGCTCAGCTCGCGGAGCCGGCTGTCCCGCTCCTTCCGGGCGCATCCCACAATGGCAAAGTGCGTCAGCCCCGGCTCCATCACCTCCTGCAGCAGCGCCATAGTGCGGTCGTCCTTCAGGCTGCACCCCAGAAACAGCACGGAACGATTCTGAAACCACGCCTTCAACTCCTTCCACAAATCCCCCTCCGGGTTGTAGGCGTTATTGTATTGCTCCCTGGTCCACACGATGGAGCCGGATTCCACCATGGTCTCGTCCACGTCGCCATGGAGCTTGAACAGACCGTGCCCGTACTCCTGGCGCATTTGATGCAAAAGCTCTTGCCGTCCCGGGAGCACCGTATGTGCAAAGGGATGTCCCAGATCCCCGTAAACCCGCTCCAGAATCCGATCGAAGTTTGTGGTAATCACCGGACTTTGGGGGAACAGCAGCGGCAGCAAATACACCGCTTCCCCCGGCAGATCCGCTTCATGGGCTTTCAGCTTTTCGGAGGAAAAGACCTTCTGCATGCATTGCACCAGCCGGGTTTTACCCAAAAGCTCCTCCAGCCTTTGGGCCGCGTCCAGCGGCTCCTGCTTCGCCAGCTGCAGGACCTGCTTCTGGCATGGAGTGTCGGTCACCCATCTGGCCATTTCCTTCAGGGCTTCAGCCCATTGGGGATAGGCAAAAGCGGACAGGCCCGCGCCTACAAAAGGAATCAAGTGAGGCAGCTGCATCTTGAGCCGCTTCAATATCTGTTCATTTTGTGGATGGTATTGTAGTATCTCCTCAAAAGTAAGCGGTGCCATAATAGTAACCCTCCTCTCAAGCCTTTGAAGTAAATTTACCATATCCAACCGGTTTTGACAAGACCCGGCATGCAAAAACCTCCCCGGCAGGCGCCTGCCGGGGAGGTTTCCCAGAATATTTACTTTGGACGGTCCGGGGAGAGGATTTGGGCGGCGTCAAACAAATCCGCCACCAAATCGGCCTCCTGGGTGATGCGGGTGCCGTTGATGGTGCGGCGGGCTTGGCGCACATAGGTATCGGCAATCTGGACCCAGCTGGTGACGCTGGAATCCAGGGCGCAGAAGTAACGGAAGCCTGCCTCATAAAGGGTTTGGAACTTTGCGCCCTCATAAGAATCCAGGTCGCTGCCGTTGGCATAGAAGAGGATGTTCACCGAACCCAGAACCGGCTCCAGGGTGTCTTCCCACTGCTTGGCGTCCTGGGCCACTTCTTCGTCCGACGCCTCGCCGTAGCCGATGCCGCCGTAGGTGAAGCTGGCAAACTCATAGCCCGTATCCAGCAGGCACCGGGCCGCAGCCTTGGCGGAGGATTGCTCCGTCTCGTCTGTGATGTCATAGCCCAGGGGAGAGGGATCTCCCGAGATGCCCAGAACGGCCCGGGCGCCCCGGTATGAGAAGTCGGGGTGCTCTGCCAAGAAGCGCTCTAAAATCGAGACGAAATCATACGAGCCGGTTACCCGGTTGCCGTCTGCGTCCAGGTACTCGCAGAGGATCTCGCCGCCGCTTCCGGCCACCAGCCGCCTGGCGAAGCCGTCGGCGGCCAGCTCCGCCGTATAATGGAGCGGCACCAGGGAGAGGATCAAGGGCTTTTTCCCCTCTGGAAGGAGGATTTGTCCGGCTTTGTATACGCCGGTCTCATCAGGCGCGGCCAGATCCTCCATGGAGACCAGCACGTATCCCTTTTCATAAAGCTGGTCCAGAATTGCGGAGAACTCGGAGGTGGTCAGGCTGTTTCGGGCGTAGTAATCTGCGTTGTCGTCTCCGTCAAAGGCGCGGGAGGGGTCGGCAATGAGAGGCTGGAAGGAAATCAGAGGGATTTCTCCCACATCTTCCCAGACCGTCAACCCCTCTTTGGCCGCTGTGTAGTCGGCGACGGCTTGGGCGACCTGGTCATCCTCGCCGGTGCAGGTGCCCAGAAGGGTCAGCGCGCCGTCATAGTCGTATTGCGCGGCGAGGATTGCCGCTTCGGCCAAAAGCGTTTGGTTTTCCTCGTTGCTCGGCGTGGTCTGCCCGGTTGCGGCGCCGGCGGAGGGATCGGTTTTGTCATTCCGGCTGATCAGCTTGACGCCCCCGATGATGAGGGCGATGATTGCCGCGATGCCCAATAGGAGCAGCAATAGCGGGAGGTAAGCCTCCTTGAATTTCTGCCAGGGGGTCTTTTTCCGGCGCTTCCGGCGCACAGGGGGTCTGTCGTAGTAGTCCTGTGTGTCATGATTCTGTGGACTCATGGGCTTTTCCCGCCTTTCTCTTTGCATCTTTACACACATCATATCGAATGAGAGCGAATTTTGCAATGGGGGACGGAGAAAAAAGTGAGAAAGTACGCATAAATTTTCTGTTAACGGCATAACGCGGCGGAGCATGCTGTGCGTCATAGCATGCTCCGCCGCGTTCTTTCCGGATGGATGCCGTGCTTACCGAAGCGGCTCCTTCCGTGCATCGGGGAAGCCGGCAAAAAAGGCTCGGGTTTGGTCTGCGTTTGTATGGATCTCTCTTTGGAGGGCCTCCAAACCGGCAAAGCGCCGCTCTCCCCGGAGGTAATGCCACAGCTCCAGGGTGACCGGTTGGCCGTACAGGTCTCCGGCGTAGTCCAAAAGCCAGGGCTCGATGGTGAGAGACCGGCCGTTTACGGTGGGGCGGGTCCCGATGTTGGTCACGGCCAGATAAGTACCCTCCGCCGTCCGGGCCCGGCAGGCGTAAACCCCCTTGGGCGGCAGCAAAAGCTCCCGGGAGACCTCCAGATTGGCCGTGGGAATTCCCAAGGTCCGGCCCAGGTGCGCGCCGGAAACCACGGTGCCGGTCATCTGATGGGGATGGCCCAAAAACCGGCGGGCCCGGTCCAGATCTCCGGCCTCCAGCAGCGTCCGGATGTAGGTGGAGGAGACGGTGATTCCCTCCAGCCGGTACTCCGGAATCACGGCGCAGCCAATACCCGCTTTGGCGCAGGCTTCCAAGAGCAGGGCCGCCGTTCCGCCGCCTCCGGCGCCGAAGCGAAAGTCGTGCCCGCAAATCAGAGCGATGCTGTGGTACCGTTCCAGCAGAACCGTTTGAAAAAAGATATCCCAGGGCATGTCCCGCATGGCCGGGTCAAAATGGACGGTCAGGATTTCGTCGATGCCGTAAAGCTCCTTCATCAGACGGGCCCGATCCTCCGGCGCACTCAGAAGAGAGACCGGCTTCCCCATGACCAGGGAATCGGGATGATGGTCGAAGGTCAGAGCGGCGGCGCGGCAGCCCAACCGGTCCGCTTCCTGACGGCACCGGGCCAGAAGACGGCCGTGGCCCAAATGAACGCCGTCAAAAAAACCCAGAGCCATGACGCGCGACTGGTTCAAATCAGCTCACCTCAAAAAAACTTTTTATGGTTTTCATGACGGTTCCGTCGCACTGTCCCAGTGCCAGAAATTCGGAAGCGCCATAAAGCCGGTAGGAGCCGGGCGCCAGGGGGAGGGAAAAGGCGGCTCCGTTGCGGCAGGCCTTTTCCTGCCGGGGCGTCAGGTGTACCGGCGGACAGTTCTGGAACATGGAATCGATGGGAAGCAGGAGGGACGACACGTGTTCCCCGGCCTCCGCCCGGTCCAGAAGAAGCTGCAGGGGGACGGCTTGCTCCAGGGTGTACGTTCCGGCCCGGCTCCGGCACAGAGCGGCCATGCAGCCGCCGCAGCCCAGGGCCAGACCGATGTCCCGACACAGCGTCCGAATGTAAGTACCTTTTGAACACACAACCCGCAGGCGGCAATCCTCGCCGGTAAACTCCAGCAGCTCCAAACGATGGATGGTAATCGGCCGGGGCTGCCGCGGGACCTCTTGGCCCTGGCGGGCCAGCTCATAGAGCTTCCGGCCGTTCACTTTTAGGGCGGAGTACATGGGAGGAATTTGGGTTTGCGGTCCTAAAAACCGGGATAAAACGGAGGTCAATTCCTCCCGAGTGACATGGACGGGCCGCCTTTCCAGGACGCGGCCGGTGATATCCTCGGTGTCGGTCAGCAGGCCCAGGCGCAGGGTGGCGAGATATTCCTTGTCGGCGCCTTCAAAAAATTCCACGGCCCGGGTGGCCCGGCCGACAAAGATGGGCAGCACGCCGGTTGCCATGGGGTCCAGCGTTCCTCCGTGCCCAATGCGCCGGGTATCAAACACCCGGCGCAGCCGCGCCGCCACATCCTGGCTGGTCCAGCCCTGGGGCTTGTCAATCGGAATGATGCCGGTGGCCATAGGGCCTCCTTTCCCAAGCGCGGCGGACAGACGCCGGTACATAACTACGCTTGACTTAAAATTCCCAGATTTCGCAGAGCCTGAAGCACCTGCTCCCGGGCTGCATCCTGCCCTGCGTGTAAGGTCGCCCCGGCGGCGCCCCGATGCCCCCCGCCGCCCAAGGCGGCGGCCACATGGGAGGCGTCATAGCAGGGCGCGGAGCGAATGGATATCTTCGTAGCGCCGTCGTCCAAGGTGCGGAACGTAACGGCCAAATCTACGCCCTCCACATTCCGAGGGAAATTGGAGATGTCCTCCAGGTCATCCTCCGTGACGGCGGTTTCCCGCTCGATCTCCCGGGGAATGGGGCAAAGGGCGATCTTCCCGGCCTGCAACAGCTCCAGATGCTCAGCCAAATAGGCGTTGAGCCGCAGGCGGGGCAGGCGGGTGGTTTCAAAAAGCTGCCGGTTGATGGAATAGGCCTCCGCCCCTGCCTCCAGGCAGGCGGCCGCGACCCGAAGGGTGCGGGCGGTGGTGTTGGCGTAGCGGAAGCAGCCCGTGTCGGTGGAGACCGCCACGTACAGGGCCTCGGCCATAGCCCGGTCCAGGCAGACGCCCAGAGCCCGCAGAATGCTGTACACGATCTCCCCGCAGGCGGCAGCCGAGGGATCGATCAGGCCCTCGGGCGCAAAGCCGGGGTTCGTGCCGTGATGGTCCAGAATGAAATCCACCGGTAGGTCTCCGGCCCCCTTGCAGAGCATCTCTCGCCCGGCCACATCCACACTGACTGTCATGGCCCCCGGCAGCGGGGACGGACAGGTGAGCCCCTGCAGGTAGGGGCGGTATTTGTCCGTCAGCTGGGGGTTTTCCAAAACGGCCGCCTCTTTTCCCAGGGATCGCAGTCCCCGGCACAGTGCGGCGGCGGAGCCTACCGTGTCTCCATCCGGACGGCGGTGGGTCAGCAGCAGAAGGGTGTGCGCTTGCTGCAGGCGCTGGGCAGCCTCAGGTAGGGTCAGAGAGATCATCTTCATCATCCTTTGCAATATGCAGGGAGTTGAGCAAATCCAACATGTGAGCGCCCCGGGTGATGGAGTCGTCCTCCTGCCACTGGAGCTCCGGTGTATAACGGAGCTGGAGCGCGGCGCCCAGCTCCCGGCGCAGGTACCCTCCGGCGGACCGGAGGCCCTTCAGGGCCTCCGCCGCTTTGGACTTCTCCAGAAAACTGACGAAAACTTTGGCATAGCGCAGGTCCGGGGTGGTTTCTACACGGGTGACGGAAATCATGGTAGCTTGCACACGGGGGTCTTTTAACGTCCGCAGCAGATCGGCCAGCTCCCGTTGAATCTCTTCGTTGATTCGTCCAATTCGATTGGATGCCATTTGGTACATCCTCCTCGTGGATAAGTTTTGTAACGGCTGTGCACCCGGGTTGCCTCCGGAGAGAAATTTCCGCCGCGCCGTTTTGGCGGTGCGGCGGACAGATTTACTGTTTGATTTCCTCCATGGAGAAGCACTCGAACACGTCGCCTTCCTTAATATCATTGTAGCGTTCAATGGACATGCCGCATTCGTAGCCGGCGGCCACTTCCTTTACGGAGTCTTTGAAGCGCTGCAGGGACCCGACAACTCCCTGGTGCAAAACGACGTTGTCCCGAAGCACCCGGACCTGTGCGTCTCGAGTGACCTTTCCGTCTTTCACATAGCAGCCGGCGATGGTTCCGATGGCGGAGACCTTGTAGGTCTGCCGCACCTCGGCATGCCCCATGACGACCTCCTGGTACTTGGGGGCCAGCATCCCCTTCAAGGCGGCTTCGATCTCATTGATGGCGTCGTAGATCACCCGATACATCCGCACGTCTACTTTGGCGCGCTGGGCGCTGGCTTGGGCGGCGGCGTCGGGCCGGACGTTGAAGCCGATGATGATGGCGTTGGCCGTGGAGGCCAGGAGAATGTCGGATTCGTTGATGGCGCCCACGCCGGTGTGGATCACCTTCACCCGCACCTCTTCGTTGGACAGCTTCAGCAGGCTGGCCTTCAGGGCCTCGGCGGAGCCCTGGACGTCGGCCTTTACGATGAGGTTCAGATCCTTCATCTCGCCCTCCTGCATTTTTGCAAACAGGTTGTCCAGAGTGACCTTGGTGTTCAGCTTGGCTGCGGCGTCCTTCTCTGCCTGGCGGCGTTGCTCCACCAGCTCTCGGGCCATGCGCTCGTCGGAAACGGCGTTAAACTCGTCGCCGGGAGAGGGGACGTCGGCCAAACCGGTGATCTCCACCGGTATGGAGGGACCGGCCGTCTTAACTGTGCGGCCCTTGTCATCGGTCATGACCCGGACGCGGCCTACAGCTGTGCCGGCAATGATGACGTCGGCCTGATTCAGCGTGCCGTTCTGGACCAGAAGCGTGGCAATGGGGCCGCGGGTCCGGTCCAGCCGGGCCTCGATGACGGTGCCCTTGGCAGGACGGTTGGGATTGGCTTTCAGCTCTTGCACTTCCGCCGTAAGAATGACCATTTCCAGCAGCTCGTCAATGCCCTGCCTTGTTTTGGCGGAAATGGGACAGATGATGGTCTCGCCGCCCCACTCCTCCGGGACCAGGTCGTATTCGGTCAGCTGTTGCTTGATCCGGTCCGGATTGGCGCCGTGCTTATCCATTTTGTTGATGGCCACAATGATGGGGATCTTCGCCGCCTTGGCGTGGTTGATTGCCTCGACGGTCTGGGGCATAATGCCGTCGTCTGCGGCGACCACCAGAATGGCAATATCGGTACACATGGCGCCGCGGGCCCGCATGGAGGTGAAGGCGGCATGGCCCGGGGTGTCCAGGAATGTGATGTTCTTTCCGTTAATTTGCACAGTATAAGCGCCGATATGCTGGGTAATGCCGCCGGCCTCGCCGGAAACCACGTTGGTCTCCCGCACGGCGTCCAGCAGGCTGGTTTTTCCGTGATCCACGTGTCCCATGACCACCACAACCGGGCTCCGGGGCTGCAGCTCCTCTGCGGTGTCCACGTGATCGTCGATGATTTTCTCTTCGATGGTGACGGTAATCTCCCGCTCCACCTTACAGCCCATTTCCGTGGCGACAAACTCGGCGGTATCAAAGTCGATGCTCTGATTGATGGAGGCCATCACGCCGTTTTTCAGCAGTGTCTTAATGACTTCGGCAGCCGTCTTCTTCATGCGGCTGGCCAGCTCTCCCACGGTGATTTCCTCGGGAATTTTGACCGTCAGCGGCGTCTTTTTAATGACCTCCAGACGCAGGCGGCGCATTTTCTCCTGCTCCTCGGAGCGGGCCTTGCTGCTCTGGAATTTTCCGCCCTTTTTGCCGTTTTTGGACTTGCCGCCGATCTTCTGCTTTCCGCCGGAGATGTTTTGGACCCGTTCGGAAACCAGGGTGTCCACCCGGTCGTCAAACCGTTCGGAGTTCACCTGGACGGCGGAGGTGTCCACCACCCGGCGCTCCCTGCGCCGCTCAGGCTGGGCGGGCTTGGGCTCGGCTTTGGCAGCGGCAGCCGGTTTGGCCGGAGCCGCCGCTTTGGGAGCCTCCTTCACCGGCTTGGGCTCCAGCTTCGGGGCGGCGGCAAAGACCTGCTCCAGAGAGCTGATCTGGTTATTTTGTGTGATATGATCAAAAATGACATTCAGCTGCTCATCGGTCAGCACCTGGCTGTTGCTCTTTGGCTTATCGAAATATTTGGCGATGACTTCCGACACTTCTTTCGGCGTCATGCCAAAATCTGCGGCCACTTCCCGGACTCGATATTTGATAAAACTCATGATTCCGCACCTCCATATGACTTCTTGCCGTGCTTCCTGACGGCAGCCCCCGCTTTGGGGACCTGCGTTTGGACGGCGGGCTTGGCCTGCCGCTTGGCTTGGGCGCCGGCCGCGCGGCCAGACCCGGATCTATGATCAGCAGCCGGCATATGCGGCTGATGTCTGTGTTTTCCCAGGCGGAGGTTTTTCTGGTGGGCTTTTTCCTCCGCTTGTCTCTGGCGGACCCGCTTGGTCCGGTTGGTCAGATCCTCCAGGGCTGCTGCGTACTGCTGGGGATCTTCCAGGGCCTGTAAAAAGGCCAGAGCCAAAGCCGGGTCGGTCAGAGCGGCCAGGGACACGACGGTTTTTCCCAAGGCGGTTCCCAGCTCTTCCTTGGTGAACGGGACCACGGCCAAAGGCCGGCCGGAACCGGCAACCAAATTCCGGGCCCGACGCAGGGTACCGGCGGGTGCATCACCGGCCACGAGCAGGAGCCTGGCGCGGCAAGCTCGGGCCGCCGCCCCGACGGCCTCTTCCCCAACGGCGATCCGCCCGGCTTTCTTGGCCAAAGACAAATAGTGAATGGCGTTAGGTTTCATGACGCGCCTCCATTTCCTGTGCCAGCCGCTCCAGAACCTCCGCCGGTATGGGCGTTTCCAGATTTCTCTCCAGAGCTTTGGAGCGAACGGCCCTTCTGAGACAATCGGGATTCGGGCACAGGTAAGCGCCGCGCCCGGGAGCCTTTCCCTGAAAATCCAGGCTAACCGTACCTTCCGGCGAGCGGACGACGCGAATCAGCTCCCGCTTCGGCCTGCGCTCCCGGCAGCCCATACATTGGCGCATGGGGATCTTTCTCTGCATGAAGGCTCCCTCCTTTTATTTTTGGGTGAAATTTCCCGCTCTATTCTTCCGGCATGATGGGCTCCGATTCCGGAGCGGCTTCGGAAAATTCGGAAGCTTTGGATGCGGGCTTGATATCGATTTTATAGCTGGTGAGACGGGCGGCAAGACGTGCGTTCTGCCCTTCCTTGCCGATGGCCAGACTCAGCTGGTCGTCGGGCACCACAACCCGGCAAGCCTTTTGACCCGGAACGGGCTCCACAGAGAGAACGTCTGCCGGACTCAAAGCGGCGGCTACGTACTGGCAGGGATCTTCCGACCAGGTGATGATGTCCATCTTTTCCCCGTGCAGCTCATTTACAATGGCGCCGACCCGTCCGCCCCGGGGACCGACGCAGGCTCCCACAGGATCGATGCCCTCCTGGGCGGCCCGGACGGCGATCTTGGTCCTGGAGCCGGGCTCCCGGGCAATGTTCCGGACCTCTACCAGCCCGTCGGCAATCTCCGGCACCTCCAGCTCAAACAGGCGGCGGACCAGATTGGGATGGGTCCGGGAGACAAAAATCTGAGGTCCACGGTTGGAACGGTGTACGTCTACCACATAGACCCGGATCAAGTCGCCTTCCTGATACACTTCCCCGGGAATTTGCTCGCCGGCGCGCAAAATGGCGTCGGACCGGTCGGCGCCGGCGCCGACCCGGACGAACATATCCCCGGAGGTGGGATCTATGCGCAAGACCGTTCCGGTGAGAATTTCCTGGGCTTTGGAGGAGTAGTTGTCGTAAATAGCGCCCCGCTCAGCCTCCCGGATGCCTTGGATGATCACCTGCTTTGCAGTCTGCGCCGCAATGCGGCCGAAATTTTCAATTTTGACCGGGATGCTGACTACGCTGCCCAGCTGTGCCGTGGGAAGCAAATTCCGCGCCGCGTCCAGGGAGATCTCCAAAGCGGAGTTTTCCACCTCTTCTACCACGGTCTTCTGCTGAACCATGGACATGGTAGATTCGGTGAGCTCTACCACCACGTTTTCAGCGGCGGTCTCCCGATGGTCCTCCCGGTCCTTCCGGTAGGCGTTGATCAGAGCCTGTTTGATCCGATCTACCATATAGCTCACGGGAATGCCCCGCTCCTTCTCCAGCATCTGCAGGGCGGCAAAAATCTCCGCCGGCTGGCAGAGCTGCGGCTCCGGCTTCTTCTTTACATTTCTGGCCATGACGATTTCCTCCTGTCAGAATTCCACCCGGAGCCGCACCAAAGCGACTTCCGATTGCTCGAAGGTGAGTGAGCCGCCGGCAGTGCCAATGGTGACACGACCGTCGGCGTAATCTTCCAAAACCCCGGCGTATTCCTTCGCCCCGTCTCTGGGGCGGTACAGCTTGACCAACACGGGGCTGTTCATAAATTGCTGAAAATCCTCCGGACGTTTCAGCGCCCGCTCCAGGCCGGCAGAGCAGACCTCAAAGTGGTAGCTGTCCGGAATGGGATCCTTTTCATCCAAAATGGGGTCCAGGGCCCTGGAGATGGCCTCGCAGTCGGCAATATCCACGCCGCCGTCTTTGTCAATGTAGACCCGGAGGAACCAGTCTGCACCTTCCCGCACGTATTCCACGTCCCACAGCTTGCAGCCCAGGCGCTCTACCACCGGGCGGGCAAAGCCGATTACCTGTTCTGTGATCTTCATAACAACACGCCTTTCTCAGCAAGAAAGAGAGGGGCGCGCCCCTCTCTTTCGTAAGTCAACCATAATTACCTGTATTATACCATTGCCCAGTCTGTTTTGCAAGGGGTTTTTCAAGAAATTTGGGCGGGATTTCCGGTTTCTTTTTAAAAAACCGGCTGCGCCCTGCTGGAACCGGCCTGTGGCGGACCGGCTCGGTGCCCGCTGCTGCTATTCATAAGCTTCCAGCAGGGTACAGACGGCGTCAATATAGTCCTGGCCGTATCCCTTTTCCTGAAAGTCCCGACTGCTGGAGACATGGGGAAATTCAAACAGACAGGCGTCGTAGCCCAGGGTATACGCGGCCCAGGAGGTGTAATAGCCGGAGACGCCCCAGAGGGAGACATACTCGTTGCCGGGAAAGTACCGGCGGAAGGTCTGGAACAGAGAGCCGTTCCAGCCGCTGGATACAATGGTTTGCCGGTACCAGCCGTGGGTGTCGATCAGCACGTTGTATCCCGCACCCATGACGGACTGGGTGAATTGCGCCAGGGCCTGGGCTTCCCGTGCGGCCAGGGGCTGACTGCCGCAGTAGTTGCGGGCGTCGTACCGGCTCCGGAAGGCATAAGGAAAGCACCGGTTTAAATCGATGCCGGTCCCTTCTCCGTCGGAGTTCTGCCCGGAGCTGTCCAGATAGTGGGTGGTGCAGCGGCCGGGGCCGTTCTGGGTCCAGCCGTCATACAGCCCGTCCGGGTTCAGACAGGGCAGCACGTACACCGTCCAATCGCCGGCAACCACAAGCTCCTCATACCGGGATTTCAAGACATCCATCAGGTCCTCTGCCGTATCGACCAACACCTGGCCGTCCCGCTCAAAGTTATCCTCCCAGCCGTGGATGGCAAAGGCGATTACCATGACGTTTTCACCGGTTCCGAATCGGTAGGCCAGAAGCTCCCGGCCGGCGCCGCTTCGGCCATAGACTATGGTCTCCATTTCTTTTTCCTCCGGGGGGAGCGGGGGAAAGAGCCTGGCTTGCAGGCTTTGGACGTAGTCCCGGCAGACCAGCTGGGTCACAATGGCTTGAGCGTCGTTCCGGGACATCTCTGCCTGCAGCAGCGCGGCTGCCTGTACCGGCAGTTGGGGGGGAGAAGAGCGGGAAGACGATACCGGCAGAAAGGCGTAGGCCTGTACCCGCTGCAGCCGGTCGGGATCGCACGTCCCGGAGGGTGCGCACCGCACCGGCGCGGCTGTCATGCAGCTGCAAAGGATTGCAATAGCCAGAAGTCCTGCTGCCCGGTGGAGCCGGGGACGTTTTTTTCTGTGCACCGGCGGTCGCCTCCTTCCCATACTACTATATATTATACGGTGGAATGTTTCTTCTGTCCAGAACTTTCCGAAATCTTGCCGTAAAACGGTGCCGCAGCTTGATTTTCCTCGGAAAAGCACAGATTGCCGACTGGCCGAAGGGCGTGCCGCGTGGTATATTAAAAGAAAGAACCGGCCGGGGGAATAGGCCGCCCGGCCGGAAGGTTTCAATCCGATTACAAGTCATGCCGTCCGGGCTCCATGCGCATCGGGCGCAGCAACCGGGCGGCGCTCTGTTGGAGGGATCAAAAATGTACACTGCAAAGCAAATGATTGTCATGCGCCGGGACCTGCATATGCGGAAGGGAAAAATTGCCGCCCAGGCCGGTCACGCCTGTGTCACAGCGGTTCTCATGGCCTTGGAGCGGGAAGACCGGCTGGGGCAGGTGGAGGTCCTGGGCGGCGGATTGGCCCTGAAACCTTCCAACCGACCGGCCACCCCCCTGAGCGACTGGTTCCGCCATGGAACCGCCAAAGTCTGCGTGTATGTGGATTCGGAGGAGGCTCTTCTGGAGCTGGACCGGCGGGCCAAGGAGGCGGGATTTCTCTCCGCCCTGATCTGCGACGCCGGCATGACGGAGTTTCACGGTCAGCCCACCTATACCTGCCTGGCTCTGGAACCGCTGCCGCCGGAGGCCGTCGATCCTCTGACGGGCGACCTTCCGCTGTTTTAACCGCCCGGCTTGCAGGACACCCCAGAGCTTTCCTGGGAATGGGAGGGCAGGCCGTCTCGGGCAAGCTGGGGGCGGTTGGAACAGCCCGGGCGGCCCTATTGTGTATAGCAATTTGCCTGAGCGTCGTATAGCTCCCGGTAAGGTCCGTTTTCCTGCATCAAATCCTCGTGACTGCCGTGCTCCGCCAACCTGCCGTGGTCCAGCACCAAGATCTCGTGACAACTTCTGCAGCTGCCCATGCGGTGGGAGATGAAAACACTGCCTTTGTCTTGCACCAAGCGGTCGAACGCGGAAAAGATTTCGTATTCGCTTTCCGGATCCAGGGCGGCTGTGGGCTCGTCCAAAATGATAAACGGCGCATCCCGATACAGCGCCCGGGCGATGGCGATCTTTTGCGCTTCGCCGCCGCTGACATTGCAGCCGTCTTCATCCAAGCGGTACAAATTTGTATGAAGCTGCTGGGGCATTTGCCGGACGCGTTCCCGGAGTCCTGCCTTGGCCAGGCAGTCCCAGATTTGCGGCTCATGCATGGGCTTCCCCGCTGCAATATTTTCTCCCATGGGGAAGGAAAACAAGCTGAAATCTTGAAATACCACCGAAAACAGAGAGAGGTAATCCTCGTAGCAATAATTTCGGATGTCCACGCCGTTGAGGGTAATTTTGCCCTCTGTGGGTTCATACAGCCGGCACAGGAGCTTGACAAAGGTGGTCTTCCCGGCTCCGTTTTTCCCCACGACGGCGGCTTTGGTACGGGACGTGATTCGACAGGAAATATCCTTCAGAGCGTCTACCTCTGTGCCTGGATAACGATAAGAAACGTGGTGAAATTCGATGCAATAGGATTGGCCCGGGGTTTTCGGTACGGGTATGCCTCCGGAAGCCTTCTTACTTTTCACCTGCATAAAATTCTGGAATGTGGTGATGAACTCCGTCTGCAGAGCGATTTTTTGATTGACTGCAACACACGTGCGGAGCGCCTGATGGAACAGTACGATGGTACCGATATATTGGGACAGCTCTCCCACGCTGACGGCTCCGGATAACACCTTGCAGATTACCACAAAGTAAGCCGCCAGTGTGCACAGGCCCTGACTGCTTAAATACAGCGTCTCTTGGTTCTTTGCAGCGTCATCATAGTACCGGTTGTAAAAGCGGATCGAATGCTCCAGCGCCTTGCCGTGCTTTTTTAAAATAAGCTCCAGCATATGGAACAGACGGATTTCCTTTCCCATCTCTCTATTCATAAATACCTTGTCCGAGAAATAATTCAGCGTCCGCTCCACCTTTATTTTCTTTTGATATCCACTGCTGCTGTATCTCTGAAACCGCACTGCGACGGTCTGGCTGAACAGGAAGTTTCCCACAGTTACAAGCGCCAGGATGCCGAGAGAGACCGCCGGAGAAGCGACCCAGGCAAACCAGCCTGTATTTCCCTCCGGAGTGGGCAGCATGCTCAGGTGTAGGACTGCTCCGACGGAAATGGCGATTTGAATCAGGTTTTTGCATAGCTGCTGGTAATAACTGATGAATGCATGATAACCGCCCACGTGATTCATGGTGTAAAAGGCGTCGGAGATTTGATGCAGCAGCCCGGTATCTTCCATCTCTTCGTAGTCCAGCTCCATGGCCTTTTGACTGATGCGCCGCAGCATGTTTCGTTGGGCTCTGTTGGACAGGTAAGCGTGGAGGCCGTTTCCTGCATCCAGCCCCAAGCCGGCTATGCAGATCAGTATGGCAAGAAGCGCAATATTCCGGCCGGCTGCAGGGAAATTTCCCTCTATGACCAGATCGATAATCCGAGCCGAATCATACAGCTCGATATATGGAAATGCAGCTTCCTGAAGGGCCTGCACCACGGAAAGCGCGAGCAGGCCCCGTTCTGTTTGATGGATCTGGATGAGCGCTCGTATGCCGCAGCGGTGATGAGAAATTGGTATGGTTGTGTTACGCATCCCGGCCGCCCTCCTGATAGTAGGATGCTTGGGTTTCATACATTTTGGTATACGCTCCATTTTTGGCAAGCAGCTGTGTATGGGTACCTTCTTCGATGATTTTCCCGTTCTGCAAATGAATGATTCGATCGCAAAACTTGGTGGAGCTGAGCCGGTGGAAGATAAAGATGCTGGTTTTTTCTTTTGTTAACTCGTAATAATTCTGATATATCTGGCTTTCCGCGACGGCGTCCAGGGAAGAAGTCGGCTCGTCTAAGATCAAAATCGGACGGTCTGTGTATAAACAGCGGGCAATCATCAGCTTCTGCAGCTCGCCGCCGGAGAGCAACACACCGTCTTGCTCCAGCTCCTTTGTCATCTGGGTGTGCAGCCCCTTGGGTAAGGATTCGATTTTTTGCGCAAGCCCTACCTGCTTTAAACAAGAGCGCACCCGACGGTCATCGGTTTTCTCCTCCGGCATACAAGACACGTTCTCAGCCAGTGTGGCTGCCAACAGATGGAAATCCTGAAATACGGCCGTACACCACAAATAGATCTCCTCCGGGGAAAGCGTTGCAGTGTCCAACCCATTGATGAGCAATTTGCCGGAGGTTGGCCGGTAAAGCCCACAGATGATTTTGATCAGAGTGGTCTTTCCGGCTCCGTTATTTCCCACAATGGCCAGTTTTTCGCCGGGGTGAATGGTTAAATTAAAATGCTCCAAAAACGGTTCGGTTCCCTCTGGAAACACAAAGGTAACGTCCTCCAGGCGAATTTCAGGCCCGGATTTTTGAGGAGGTTGCGACGAAGGAGACGCTGCTACGCTGCTGGAGCAAGATTCCAGTGCCAGCCGCGTGTTTCGTACATGCACGCTGTTCATTTGTAAATACTGGATATTGTGAAAAATTTCTTCCACCCAATGATTGATTCCCAAAGCCAAGCCGATCGAAAGGACAAAGCGATCGATTTCCAGCCCGTGTTTTACCTGCTCCAGGACAAGCAGGTATACCGTCAGGTATTTCACTGCCGACAGAAAGCGCCCGGTTGCCCGGGTCAAAAAGGAAGCGGTTCGCTCCCGCCGGTACCATTTCAGGCGAGATTTTGTCAGTTCATCCCATTTTTTTAAAAGCCATGGCTTCATGGAATACAGCCGAATGTCCTTGGCATTTTGGATGTGGACAGATTCCCGGCTTAAGTATGCGAGCTTGACATCCAGCGCCTTCCATGTTTCCTCGTGGTTTGTCATCCACCGCTTCTGCAGGCCGCTGAGCAGGAGAGAAATAGAAGACAACCCGGTCTGCAGAAACACAATTCGAAAGTCTATCCCCGCTTCTATGACGCAATACACAAGAAATCCCACAACCCCCAGCAGAAGCATCCGGAAGTCGGAAATCATGTGATGAAAGCCGCTGTGAAACCCGTCGTAAAAGGAATCCCGACCGGCCTCATATTGAACCAGGAATTGAGAACTGTCGATTTTTTCGTAGTCTGCCTGGCAAAAGGCGACATAGTATTCCTGGGCTTTCCGCAGACGGGTATTATTTACAACCCGATCTGTTGTGCGTTCCATGCGCTTTACGGCAATCATGATAAGGTAGAGTGCGACAGTATAAATTGCAAGTTTTCCAAACATATTTGTACGGGAGCTGGTCAGCAGCCCCACTGCATATGCAGGCAGGTAGGTCAGCAGAAACTGGTACAGGATGGTTCCCAATAGGACGATTCCCACTCTGACAGTGTACCAGAGCTTCCGGCCTTTCAATAGATACCTATGGCTGAATATGACTTCTCCGATGGCTCCGCCTTGATATTTCATATCCGATCACTCCGGCCTTAATAGAATACAAATGCGACTACTCAGCAAGCAGTATATTGCAAAATGGACGGCATGTCAAGGACGATCCGGTCCTACATGTATCAAAATGCGATGGCTAAAATGGACTTTTATAAAACCGGAGTTTTTTATATCACAGCTGCCCATGGAGGAGTCCGAAGTCCGGTCTTGACAAGGGAAAGGGAAGCTGATATGATCACAACAACTTGATACACAGGAGGCAGACCCATGCATCGAAAACGTCTTTGGATTTTTCTCCCGGCGGTCCTGGCGCTGCTGCTCACGGCGTGCGCAAGCTCCAAAACACAGGATCTCACCGCCGGAGATGTCAATAACGGCATTCTCAGTGATTTTACGACCACAGACCTAGAGGGGAATTCCATTGACCAAACCATCTTTGCAGATTACCCCCTGACCATGGTCAACGTCTGGGCGACCTTCTGTACGCCATGTTTGAATGAAATGCCGGACCTGGGCGAATTGGCCGCCGAATATGAGAGCCGGGGGGTTCAATTTGTGGGCTTGGTCTCCGATACGGTCGGTGCAGACGGCGCTCTGGACCCGGAGCAGGTCGAGCTGGCCAAGGAGGCCGTGGCGGAAACCGGCGCCTCCTACCGCCATCTTCTCCCCTCGGAGGACCTCAATGGTCTTCTGTCTCAGATCTACGCAGTGCCCACCACCTTTTTTGTGGACAGCCGGGGCAGGCAAGTGGGCAGCACCTATATGCGCGCCATGAGCCGCGAGGAATGGGAGGCCGTCCTGGACGGGATTCTGGCGGAACTGCCTGACGGGGAGGCCGGGTTGGAAGAGAACTGAAGCCTGAAAACCTGGGGACGTTCCGACTTCTCGCACTGTCCCCTCAGATATGTGCAACCCCATACACGGCACTTCTTCCCCGGAGTGCGGCGTATGGGGTTGCAAAACACTTTGAAGAAAAACTCCTGACCACCTACAGAATATCGCTCCGCCGCTTTTTTCGCAAGCCTCCCCGGGGGTTATTTTTTATATTCCGGTTAAACAGGCCCCAAAGGTAGTGCCAGGAAAAGTTCGCAGAATACAGAAATCCCCCGGAAACAGAAAGCTTCCGAGGGTATTTTTGGTGACCCGCTGGAGATTCGAACTCCAGACCCATTGCTTAAAAGGCAATTGCTC
>OGYY01000534.1_pt1 | contig 38299 bp, 35 predicted proteins | sample 1576671 | NCBI WGS metagenome assembly OGYY01 (sample SAMEA3541593, study PRJEB24748) | human gut metagenome | biome: human gut; feature: human-associated habitat; material: faeces | place: China | collected 2012 | reverse complement strand
ACCTATGAATCTTTCTTAGATTTCTGTTTTTCTGAATTTTTTATGTTTCTAGAATAGCGAACAGCAATTTCCCTTGTTTCTCCTAGATTTCAATAATATCTAATCAATACGTTTGTTAAGGGGGACAGCTTGTCCCCCTTAACAATCCCCCTCCGCCGAGCTGAGCCAGCTCGACCGCAGTTGCCTGCGGCTCGTATCTTTGCAAGCAACTGCATCTAAAATTCCCGTTTTCTGGAATTTCCTAGCCAAAAAACAACATTTTTCGCTGAAAATATGGAAGAATGAACAAAAATACATCCCGATTTTGTGCACAATGTGGGTTTACACGGCTGAAAAAGTGTGCTATAATAGGTCTAAACTCGAAATTTATGCGTTGCAGACAGTGGGGTGCAGCGTCTGCACACAACCCTTGAAATGGAGGAGAAGATTCTCATGAAAAGAACAATACTTGCTGTTTCTGCATTTGCAGCTTCTTTGATGGTCAGTGCTGTAGCAGTTTCTGCTCCGGTACAGGCAGAAGAAATTTTCCACAGCCGGAAGGCTGTTGCGGAAGTTGTTGCTACAACGCCGCTGTATGAAGCACAGGACGACACCCAGACGACTACCACAACCACAGATTTGAGTGGCGGTAATAATGTGGAAACCACCACAACACTGGATTCGTCAGTAACCAGTAGCGAAGAAACGACCACTACCACCACAACTGTTCCGCTGCAGGTTGTAACTGTAAATGCAACCCTGCACGCTTCCTTTAATGGTGATAAGGAAGATGCACCGTCTGTACCGCTTTCCATCAGCAGCGACAGCTTGCAGGAATCCTACACGATTTCCTGTGATTTGACAGACCCATCCAAAGCGTTGGATTATGTTTATTTGGATTTTGCCCTGCCGGATGCAAAGCAGTCCATTCGGACATTCTGCCCGAACTTTACACCAGCAGTCACAAAGGTTTCCACAGGTGCAGACCTCTTGACGAATGTTCCGTATACGATGGGTGCAAATGCAGTCAACTATACCTATACCGATGCAACTGGCAACCAGTATGTACGGGTCGTTTTGTATGATGCAACTGCAACGGGAGATGGCTACTTGGCACAGAATGCAGCAATCACTGATAAGTTGCAGTTGACATTCCAGCTGACAGGCTTGGAATCTTTCGACCCAACAGTAACAACCACAGCAACCAGCAATACCGTTACCACTACAACGGTTAACGTCAATGGTGCTTATGATACCAGCGGTAAGGGCGGCAGCAGTTCCGCTCCAACCAGTACTTCTACCCCAACCCAGACCGCTGACTTGAGCGTTGGTGCAATCGTAGTTGGTGCAGTCGCTGCCGTTTCTCTGGCAGGTGCTGCGTTTACTGTTACCAGAAGAAAGAAGAAGTAAGATTTCTTTTTTGAAATGCATTCCATCCGCCGCAAGCCGGAATTGATTCGGAACGGCGGATGGTTTTTTCTGTCTGTGTCCGGAAGATTGCTGAAAAATACAACCCCATTTTGTGCAGATTGTATATTTACAGTAAATAAAAAGTATGGTATAATAACTTCAGGTATCGAAAAAAGATGCAGACGAACGAACAATGCGAAGATGTATCGGGGAAGTACATCGTCTGTAAAGAGAGAAAAGAATGGAGGAGACACCGCATGAAACGCATCATCAAGGGCGTTTTGGCAGCCGCTTTGGTAGCAACTGCACTGACTGCCGGAACGATTTCTTTTGCAGCGAATACAGAGGTATCTGCGATTGAGGGCGTAACTGCAACGCTGACCGGTTCGCTGGATGACAGTAATTTTGCTTATTATGGTGTTGGAAAGACCAATAAAAATATCGAAAGCACGACCGCTAATATCTCCAGTGATGGGGAATATGTCATCAGCTGGACGGTTTCCGGCAATGCTTCTACTGTCGATTATTTGTATTTGGATTTGAATTTTCCGTCACCGATTAACACACAGCCAATCAAGGACACATTTCCGAATTTGAACATTGTTGTAACGGAAGTAAAAACCGGTTCTACTATTGTGGATTATAAGATGGGAACAAATTCAGTCAATTATGACTATCTGAACGGCGGTTTGGATTCGGTTCGGGTAACACTCTGCGACCAGTCCACTGCAAACAATGGCTATCTTTCTAAACAGACTGCAATTGGACAAACTTTGTCGGTGACTTTCCAGGTATCTGGTCTGGGTGATGATACTACTACAACACCAGTTACAACAACAACAATGCCGGTACAAACGACACCGATTCAGACAACAATGGCAACCACGTTGCCCGTAACACAGCCAGCAACGCCAGTTGTAACTACAACAGCAGTTGTGGCAGCAGGTAGCAGCAGCACAGGCGGCATTCCAACGCCAACGCAAACAGCGGATTTGAGCGTGGGTGCAATTGTAATTGGCGGTGTTGCAGCCGTTTCATTGGCAGGAGCTGCCTTTACAGTAACTCGAAGAAAGAAAAAGTAAACACGAAACCGTGTAAGAATAAAAATAAATAAAAGAACATTGCCGTTCCTTGCAGAACTTTTGCAGGGGGCGGCAATGTTTTTTTGTTGCCGAAACAAAAAAATCCCTGTCCGAATTTGCTCGAACAGGGAATCTTGAAAAATCATAGGAAAAAAGCTTATTCGTCATCTTCCGAAACAGTCGGTTCAGACGGTGCTTCTGGTTCTACTTTATCTGCTGCCATGGATGCACAGGAATCAGTATCTTCTTCGTCATCGGTGCAGGCATCTGCATCACAGCAAGGTGCTTCACACATCGGTTCATCTGTGCCGTCACAATCGCAGTCTTCACCGCCAATGCAATCATCTGTGCCAGCGAAATCACAGCCACAGCCGTCATGATGTTTCTTCCGCAGCTTTGTAACGAAGAAAATCGTTCCGAGCACAACGGTAGCAGTTGCCAGAATAATGGATACAATGGTGCGTGTTTTCATAAGCTCCTCTTTTCTCCGCAGAATGTAGCATATTAGTCTTTTTGTGTTTCGTTGTGACAGGTTCACTTCTGCGGCAGTGCCGCTGTCTAATGGTTATTATACCATGTTTCGAGAAAAAATACAAGACTTTTACCGAATCTTTTCGCTTTTTCTGCGATACAATTTTGTGATTTTTGTTGATTTTAATACAAAATATGTAGAAAATGATTGCTATTTGGGGAGAAATAGAAACAGTTCTGACAAAAAAATCCGCTGCACAGCGGAAATGCCGTGCAGCGGAAAAAATGGATTGCATATAATCAATTTTTAGCTTTCTGCGATATATGGGAGCTCCTGATAGCCTTCCACATTGAGAACGAACCGCATCAAAGCAGTTGTATCCAAGTCGCCAACATTATCTGTGCCGTCTGTCTGGTCGCAGTTTGCATTTGCATACTGAATATCGGTCAGCTGAATCAGTTTTGCAAGATATTTGTTCAGTAAAATAGCATCTGTCAGGTCAACAACACCATTTACATTGACATCACCGTAATTCACTTCGCCGATGTCTTGTGTGGTGGTAGCAGCAGCATTAGAAGTGGTTGTGCTCTTATCTGTAGTCGTGACAACTGCTGCGGTTGTGGTTGTGTCCTTGTCAGTCGTGGTCGTATCCGCAGCCTTTGTGGTGGTCAGTGTTGCAGTAGTAGTAGTTGTTGTTGTAGTTGCTGTAGTAGTGGTTGTGGTAACCGGCTTCGGGTCAGTGCCATCGCTGGAATCCATGTAAACGATACCGCATCCAACCGTAGACATATAAACCATACCGAACTTGTTCATGTCGCCAACGAGGAAGTTTCCGTTACCAGTACCGCCATAGAGGTGGTGCAGGTTGATGGCAACCCAAGTTTCACCGGCATCAGTCGAACGATAAACGCCTTCCACATCATCTTCGCTCGGCTTACCGTACATATACAGGGTATTTACGCCGCCCTCTTTTTCCGGAGCACCATAACCAATGGTCTTGCAGTAAGAAACATTATCCAGCTTTTCAACCTTCTTGCCGTAGTCGGTCACATGGTAAGCACCATAGTAGCCAGCACCTAACATCAATTCGCCATCGCCTAAATAAGCGATTCTTCCGGCACTGTCGCACTGGTCATACATTGCAACGTCTGTTTCTTCACTGAAGGTCTTGCCGTAGTCGTGGCTGACATAGAACTTGTAGCAAGCATCCGAGAGATCCGGTGCTGGCTTGGAATAGCCCCAAGAAGAATTATAATAAGTGGAGTATGCATAGACAATGCTCGGGTCATTCTTTTCTACCTGCATAAAGGTTGGCTTTGAACCATATGCAGAAGCAATGCCGCTGCAAGCAGTCCAAGTCTTGCCGTAGTCATCGGAGTAAGAAACATTGGTTGCATTGTCACCGCTGCTCTTAAAGAAACGATATGTGCCGTCTTCCAGCTGGGTGATAGCAGCCTTGCCGCCCTGCGGGCATTCCATCTGTGTCCAGTTCTTACCGCCATCCAGCGTGTAATAACCAACACCCTTGCCCTCTGCACAACGCATCATAACATCTGGATTCTGCGGGCAATATGCAATTGCACTGGCAGAACCGCTGCCGCCAGTTGCTGCGGTCATAGTCGGAGAATAACGGTTGGAATTGACAGTATCAAGGTGTTCAAAACCGTCATAGTCACCGATAACAGAATACGGATTCTTGCCCGGTGCACTAATCATATCAAGTGCAACGACTTCTTCAATGCCGTCTGCTTCAAAGTAAACGACTGGAAGTTTATCCCAAGTATTGTCGCAAGCGAAAACACCGTTACCAGAAGTAATTAGGAATCGGTCAGAATCTCGTGGGTCGAGTACCATTGCACCGCTCCAGTGAACAGCATAGCCACGAATCCACGGTCTGCCGCCGTCTTGCAAATAATCTGCCTGCAACGGGCCGCCCCAAGTCGTTTCATTACCCGGTGTGATGCTTTCCCAAGTTGCACCGCCGTCGGTAGAACGGTAGAACTGAGAACCCCATGCAACAGTATCATTTTTCCATGCATTTGCGTCCCACATCTGAGAATAACCGAAGTCGCAGCTGGTTGCAATCAGCTTATTGGCATCCTTCGGGTCGCCATAAACCGCACCATAAGCGTGGTTGGTTGTCGGGCTGATGTCCGTTGCTTTGCCAGTCTTTGGATTGTACTTATACAGTGCACCGCCGCCGCTGAATGTGATGCTGCCGCAGTAGGAGATCAGGAGGTTGCCGTCTGCGTCTGCATTGATTCTGGACGGATAATAATTGGTCGGAAGGTCTTTGCTCAGCGGCTGGAAGTCATCCGAACCAACATCAGCAACAACCAGACTGTTTTCGCCCTGAATGGTCGTACCAACATAAACCTTGCCATCCTGAACATGAACGATGGAAACACCGTTCTGGTGGTAATATTCTGCATCGGTCAAAGCTCTTGCCATGTGTTCTGTCCAGGTCGGCCACTTGATGGAATTTTTGAAGAGTCCCAAGTCATCGTAGCCCTTAACGGCTTCCCAAGTGTCACCACCGTCTTTACTCATAATCAGGGCAGAGTCGCCGGAAGCAACGTCACCGCCGCAGTAGATAATGTTCGGGTTGTCTGGGTCAACTGCAATCGCTTCCCCGAACTGTCTGCCTTCGCCGTTGCCGTGAACCTGAATCAGGTCAGTGACATCAATGCGGTCAAAGGTCTTACCGCCGTCCCGAGAACGGAAGATTTCGGTTTTTGCATCGCTGAAATATGCACAACCGCAGAGTAGGTAAATCGTGTCATCATCTGTCGGGTCAATGCACATCGCATCTACGCTCAGAAATCCACGTTCGGAGTCGTTCAGGTCGTCCAGCATCTGATCCCAGTTGCCGGTATCATAGTTGTACTTGTATGCACCGCCAACGTCTGTACGGGCATACATCACGTTTTTACCGGTGATAATACCGGATACAAAACCACCGCCGGCAATACCGAGTGTCCCAACTTTGGTCTGGTCTGCAACGCTATCGGTTGCAGCGGAAGCCGTCAGGGTTGTGGAACTGCCCAGCAGACTGGACAATGCCAAACTACCGCAGAGAACAGCACCTGCGGAGGTGGCTGCCAGCAGTCGCTTCATTGCTTTCTTCATAAAAAAATCCGCTCCTTCTTCATATAACATCAATTTCATTTCGTTCGGGCAGAGAAATGCCCACTTCTAAGGATTTATTATACCATAGGTTGTGAGAAAATGCAACTATAATTGTAAGAAGCAGCTTTATTTTTGTGCAGGATGCTAATTTTTATGGGAATCCACTTGACAAAATGCACAAAAACCGGAAAAAGCAATGCTTTCCACCGTTGAAATTTGTGTAAAATTACAAATGACAAAAACCAGCGAAATGTGTTATAATGAAGAGGATACCATGTGGGGTCTTGGTGTCTTACCCATCGGCAAAACGCAGCAGCAATGCTGTTTTTGAACAATAGGAGGAATATGGATGGCAAAAGCAGATGAAACAAAACGGAATCCCAGTTCCGATTTGGATGATGATATTTTTGCAATATTGAATAGTACCCGTCCAACGTATCCGGGCGGAGGGCCGAACGAACAGAAACCAGCGACCCAATTAAATCGGAGAGCCGTTTCTCAACCCAACCAACCAACGCAGCCTCAGACAAACCGCCCGTCGCAGCAAACACCGGTTCGCCCGGCAGCTGCTCCGCAGCAGCAGCCAACACCAACGCAGGCAGTTCCGCCAGTGTCCAACCCGACCGCTGCTCCGCAGCCGGAACAGCCGCCCGTTCAGCAGCCACGGCCTCGGCAGGTGATTTCTCACGCTGCCACGGCAGATGATGCATGGCGGCCAGTTGTTCAGCCGAACCGTCCGCAGCAGTCGGCTGCTTCGGAAGAACCGCTGCCCCGTCTACAAAAGCGTCCGGTTGTATCGCATGCAATGCCGGAGCAGGAGGACAGGGACTTAGAAGAATCGTGGCCGGATGTAGACACATTGGAAGAAATCCCAGACGAGCCACCGCAGGAAGAACGCCGTCGGCTTCCAAAGGGCAGAAAAACGCTGGCAATTATCATTGCCGTGTATGCATTGATTCTGGTTGCTGGGTTTGCAGCTCGTTTCATTATCAATGCAGTGCAGAAGAACAAGCCAGAGGATGCAAGTTCGTCTGTCAGCAGTTCCAGTCAGGTGGATGACAGCAGCACACCAGATGTAACCGCTGCGGAAACAACGGAAAAAGCTGCCGCAGGAGATGCAGAAATTGTTTCGATTACGCCGGATGAAACCTATTTGGCAGTATTGGAAGATGGCACGGCAACCATTAAGGTTTCCCTGTCCGCCCACGGTGCAGCCAATGGCAGTTCCTTGCAGTGGACATCCAGTGATGAAAAAATCGCAACGGTAGACGAAAACGGAGCAGTTAAGGGCGTTGCCGCGGGAACTTGTACGATTTCTGTTTCTGCGAAAAATGACCCGAGCGTTTCCGCAGATGTGGACGTTGCCGTCCGGCATCTGGAGGAAAAAGACGGATGTACTTATGTAGACGGGATTTTGATTGTCAACAAGACCTATTCGCTGCCGGAATCCTACGACCCAGCAGGGTTGACGGATGAAACACAAACCGCATTGGACAAGATGATTGAGGATGCGTATGCAGCCGGATTGAATCTCTATGATGCTTCGGATTATCGTTCCTATTCGGATCAGATTTCTGTTTATCAGGAATACTGTGCACGGGATGGTTGGGAGCAAGCCGATACCTATTCCGCTCGACCGGGACATTCCGAACATCAAACGGGAATGGTCATTGACTTTAACGACATCAACAGCGACTTTGATGATACCGCAGAAGCCCAGTGGCTGGCAGAAAACTGTGCAAACTATGGGTTCATTGTCCGGTTTCCAGAGGGCAAAGAACCGATTACCGGATATAAATATGAATCGTGGCATGTGCGGTATGTTGGCGTGGAAACCGCAAAGGAAATTATGAGCCGTGGCATCTGTCTGGAAGAATACCTTGGCGTGGATTCTGAGTATAAAAACACATGGCCGGAAGACCCGTGTAATCCGGAATCTGGGGTATCAGAACAGTAATTTTTCACACGGAACGATTTTTCATTTTGAAACAGCCCGAAAAAACAAACAGCAGGTGATACACCAAATTGGTGCATCCCTGCTGTTTTCTTTTTTGCAGATTGCATAAAAAAGTCGAAAAAAATTGCCGCTGGAAATGCACCAGCGGCGAAAAACATATGTAGAACAAAAGAAAGGAGACAACAAAACGAGTGATAATAATTCAACATTATTCTCACTGTTCTTATTATAGCGTACTTTTCGGAAATCGTCAAGCATTTTTCGGAAAAAATGCCTGAAATTCGGATTTTTGGGCAATGTGACCAAATTATATGAAATTTTGTAGGAAATTTTTACAGTGAAATGCATTTTTTCAAAGTGGGTCTGTATAGATTCCTGAAATCTGGAAATACTATGGCTGCACAGTAAAACTGTGACAAGAAAAGAGGTGTGGGAAACATGTGGGATAAATTGGCATTGATTTTGCTCGTGATTGGCGGTGTCAACTGGGGTCTGGTTGGCATTTTTGAATTTGACTTGGTTGCTTGGCTGTTTGGCGGTGCAACCAGTGCTTTGAGTCGAATCGTCTATATTTTGGTTGCCATTTCTGCTGTTTGGTGTATCTCGTTCCTGTTTCGGCGGGAGGCACTGGCAACCGATGCCGCTTAACAGCAGGAATTTGTAAAGCCCCCCAAATCCCCCACAGAATCAAGGGAAGCACCGTTGCCGTGTTTCCCTTGTTCTGTTTTTCGGGAGATTTGCATATACTGCACCAAAAGCATGAGAAATTTGCAATGCGAAAAAGGAGATGGAATGATGCAGCAAACACCGAAAACCGCTGCCGAATATCAGGCTGAAATGATGCAGCTTTACCGCCGTGCCCATCCGGAAACAGAAGTGCCGCCTACTCCGGCGACAGAACCGCCTACACCGGAAATTCGCACTGTTCCAGAAGTATCTATGCCGCCGGTTGCTCCAGAAGTACCGCCAGAGCCAGTTCCAGAGCCAATTCCAGAACCGCAGCCCATGCCAGAGATGCCAGAATCGCAGACAGAGCCACTTCCTGAGTCGATGGCAGAACAACAACTGCCGGAAGAACCGCAGCCACTGCCGGAATCGGAAGAACCATTGATTACCGGAACAGGGGAGGTATTGGATTTTCCGCAGCTGGAAACGGAAGAAGTACCGCCACCGCAGACGCTGCCATTAGAACCGATTCCACCGCTGACTTCAAAGACATCCTATGGATTTTTAAAGGTCATCACCCGAACTGCCAGTGAAGCAATGCCGATGCCAAATGTCACTGTGACGGTTTCGGCTATTGTAGACGGGGAATCTCGGCTGTTTTATACAACAACGACCAATGAGAGCGGAGAAACGGAACGGATTCCGCTGCCTGCTCCGGTACAGAAGTCGGAGCAGCAGCCAAATGAAATTCCCTTGTTCCAGAGTTACGATGTCAGCATCCATTATCCGGGTTATTTTCGGATGGAAAGCCGAAGTGTTCCGATTTTTGCCGGAATCACATCCCTGCAAAAGTTTGCAATGATTCCGCTACCGCAATTCTCCGATGCCACGACACAGACCATTATCTATGAAAATACAGAGCCGAAACGATAAACAGGCAGCTGGAAATGTGCCGGATACTATTATAATAGGATAGAAAGGAGATTTCTGTTTTTATGGCGAAAGGAGAACCGTATATTCCGGAAACCATTACTGTACATCTGGGCAGACCGGATGCAGATGCAATGAATGTAGAAGTGCCATTTGCAGATTACATCAAAAATGTTGCTTCCAGTGAAATCTATCCAACATGGCCAGAGGCAGCCCTGCGGGCAAATATCTATGCGATTATTACCTTTGCCCTGAACCGCATTTATACAGAATGGTACCGTTCCCGTGGATATCCGTTTGATATTACAGATTCCACGCAGTATGATCAGAAGTATACCTACGGAAGAGAAGTCTTTGAAAACATCAACCGCCTAGTGGACGAACAGCTGAACACCTATATTCGCCGACAGGGAACAATCGAACCATTGTTTGCAGCGTTCTGCAACGGAACGACGGTCACTTGTGAGGGGTTGTCGCAGTGGGGAACGGTTGGACTGGCAGAGCAGGGGTATTCTCCCTATGATATTCTGACGTATTATTATGGAGATACCATTGATCTGGTGCAGAATGTTCCGGTGCAAACATCAACGCAGTCCTATCCGGGATTCCCGTTGGAACTGGGATACAGCGGAAAAGATGTTCGCATGCTGCAAATTCAGCTGAACCGCATCAGCCGGAATTATCCGGCAATTCCAAAAATCGGCGAAATTACGGGTAGTTTTGGCTATCTGACACAGGAAGCCGTGCTGAAATTTCAGGAGATTTTCAACCTCTCGCCAACCGGAATGGTGGATGAAGCGACGTGGTATCGAATCGCCTATATCTATACCAGTGTGAAACGGCTGGCGGAATTGGACTCCGAGGGCATTGCACAGGGAGAATTTCCGCTGCAATATGAAGAAGAACTGCATATTGGGATGCAGGGGCAAAATATCCGGGCATTGCAGTATTATCTTGCCATGGTTGGGGCGTATTATGCAAATGTAGAGCCAGTCCCGATTACCGGATATTTCGGGGAACAGACGGAAACTTCTGTCAAGTCGTTTCAGCGGACGTATGGGCTGCCGGAAACTGGCGTTGTAGACCGTGCAACGTGGTATGATTTATACCGTGCCTATATGGGCATTCTGGATTCCATGCCGCCTCTGGCGGAGGAAACAGAAGAAATTGTCCCGTTTCCGGGAATCGTCTTGCAGGAGGGTGTAACAAGTCCGTATGTGCGAATTTTGCAGGAGTATTTGAACTATGTCGGGCAGACCTATCCGGAAATTGGTTCGGTGCGAGTGACTGGTTATTTCGGGCCAATGACACGTTCGGCAATTACAACCTTTCAGCGGTTGTTTGGTTTGGTCGAAACCGGAACGGCAAACGTGGCAACTTGGAACGACTTGACGAGTGTTTATTCTGATTTAAAATATGGCTATCAGAAGCAGCCCTATCAGAATCCGGGCTATATCATCACCTAACCGGACGGTCTGACGGGAAAAGAGAAAGGACGGTTTTCCATGAAACGAGAACGCATGGTGATTCTGCTATTTGCCGTGTTGCTGGCAGCGATTCCGGTTGTACCGGCTCTGTTGCTGTCCCAGCATACATCAAAATCTGAATCCGAATCCGCTGCGGAGCAGTCCAAAGCGGCAGACGATTTACCGGACTTTTCCGTGCTGGATGTTTCCACAGGGGAGGTGCTGGCAGTTTCGGCAAGGGATTATGTGATTGGGGCAGTTTGTGCAGAGATGCCAGCAACATTTGAGCCGGAAGCACTCAAGGCACAGGCAGTCGCTGCCCACACCTATGCGGTGCGGCAACAGCTGCTGGAGCAGGAAAATCCAACACCAGAGCTGTGCGGAGCAGATTTTTCCAATGACCCAGCAGAATATCAGGCGTTCTTCACGGAAAATCAGGCGAAACAATACTACGGGGCACAATTTGACACCTATTATGCAACGATTGCAGAGGCTGTAGATGAGGTGTTGCCGTATCTGCTGACCTATGAGGAAGAGCCAATTATTGCGGCATTCTGTTCGATGTCTGCCGGACAGACGGAATCGGCGGAAACAGTTTGGGGACAGGCTGTTCCGTATTTAGTGCCGGTAGACAGTGCAGCCGATGAAAGTGCACCGCATTTTTTGGAAGAAGTTTCATTTTCCAAGGATGATTTACAAAAAGCGATGAAAACGATTGCACCAAAGGCAAAATTTTCGGCAGACCAGCCGGAAAGCTGGCTGACGGTGGAGGAGGTTTCTGACTCCGGAACGGTAAAAACAGCGAAAGTCGGGGGCATTCCCGTGAGCGGACAGGATGTTCGGGCAGCATTGTCCCTGCGGTCGGCAGCGTTTACCGTGGAAGCTGAAACCGATTCCATTGTGATTACTACAAAGGGATATGGGCATGGGGTTGGAATGAGCCAATACGGGGCGAATGCTATGGCAAAGAATGGGGCAACGTGGAGAGAAATTTTAGCATATTACTATCCGGAAACGACGTTAACAGATTGCACTTAAAAATGGATTGTCTGGATTTCACCACCAAAAACAAGAATTTTTTCACCCTTTCCCCCGCAAAATCCCCCCAATCACACCAGAAAAGCAAACAAATCCACTGCTTTCACTGAAAAGATCCGATTTCGTGCGAAAGTATCTTGACAAATGTCGAAAAGATGTTCGGGCAGCATTGTCCCTGCGGTCGGCAGCATTTACCGTGGAAGCTGAAACCGATTCCATTACGATTACCACAAAGGGGTATGGGCATGGGGTCGGAATGAGCCAATACGGGGCGAATGCTATGGCAAAGAATGGGGCAACGTGGAAAGAAATTCTGGCGTATTACTATCCGGAAACAACTTTGACGAACTGTACTTAAAAATGGATTGCCACAAAAAACAAGAATTTTTTCACCCTTTCCCTCGCAAAATCCCCCCAATCACACCAAAAAAACAAACAAATCCACCGCTTTCACTGAAAAAATCCGATTTCGTGCGAAAGCATCTTGACAAATGTCGAAAAGTAGAGTAAAATAGATGTAATCTAATCAAATCACAATCACGGCCGGCAGTGTGCTTGTCTGGTGTTCAAAAGCTGTTTGAGTGTGTTCCATTTTCATGGAATGCCCTTGGCAGTTTTTGTGTATCTGGATGCAATCGAAAAAAACCGGTGCAAAAAAATGGAGGGAATTCAAATGGAAATGTGTGAAAAGTTCGGAAAACAGGGTCTGACATTTGATGATGTCCTGCTGATTCCAGCAGAGTCCGACGTAACGCCGAATATGATTGACCTGAAAACAACGTTGGCAGGCAATGTCAAGCTGAACACCCCGATTATGACTGCTGCGATGGATACCGTCACTGAAGCAGCAATGGCAATTGCAATTGCAAGAGAAGGCGGTATCGGTATCATTCACAAGAATATGTCCATTGAACAGCAGGCAGATGAAGTGGATAAGGTAAAGCGTTCTGAAAATGGCGTTATTGTCAATCCGTTCTCTCTGACCGAAGACCATCTGGTTGCAGATGCAGACAAGCTGATGGGCAAGTATAAGATTTCCGGCGTTCCGATTGTAGACCGTACTGGAAAGCTGGTCGGCATCATCACCAACCGGGATATGCGGTTTTTGACCGATTACAGTGCACCGATTTCCGAAGTAATGACCAAGGACAACCTGATTACTGCTCCGGTTGGCACAAGCATGGAAAAAGCACAGGAAATTCTCCGCCAGCACAAGATTGAAAAACTGCCGCTGATTGATGAAAACGGCTACCTCAAGGGCTTGATTACCATCAAGGATATCGAAAAGGCAGTACAGTTCCCGAACTCTGCAAGAGATGAAAAGGGTCGTCTGCTCTGCGGTGCAGCTATTGGCATTACCGCAAATGTTCTGGAACGGGCACACGCATTGGTCGATGCACAGGTAGACGTTCTGGTTCTGGACTCTGCACACGGTCACAGCAAGAACATTATGGAATGTCTGAAGAAAGTCAAGGCAGCATTCCCGAATACACCAGTCATTGCCGGAAATATTGCAACCGCAGAGGCTGCTGAAGCATTGATTCAGGCTGGTGCAGATGCTGTTAAGGTTGGTATTGGACCTGGTTCTATCTGTACCACTCGAATTGTTGCTGGTATCGGTGTTCCGCAGGTTACCGCTGTTTATGACGTTGCTTGTGTTGCAAAGAAGTATGGTATTCCGGTTATCGCTGACGGCGGTATTAAGTACTCCGGCGATATTGTAAAGGCATTGGCAGCTGGTGCAAATGTTGTTATGTTGGGTTCTCTGCTGGCAGGCTGCGAAGAAGCACCGGGCGAAACAGAAATCTATCAGGGCAGAAGCTTCAAGGTTTACCGTGGTATGGGCAGCTTGGCAGCAATGGCAAACGGCTCTAAGGATCGGTATTTCCAGGAAGGTGCAAAGAAGCTGGTTCCGGAAGGCGTTGAAGGTCGTGTTCCTTACAAGGGGAGCGTGGCAGACAGCATTTTCCAGCTGGTCGGCGGTATTCGTTCTGGTATGGGTTATTGTGGCTGCCAGACCATTCCGCTGCTGCATGAAAAGGCAAAGTTTGTACAGATTACGGGTGCAGGTCTGAAGGAAAGCCATCCGCATGACATTCAGATTACCAAGGAAGCACCGAACTATTCTGCACACGTTTAATGAGAAAAGCACTGTAAATTGACAGAATAAAACGAGAAAAAGCATCGCTTCGGCGGTGCTTTTTTGTTTGTAGAGGTGTGTTGCAAAGAACGAGCCGCAGGCAAACCAAAAGTTTTTCGATTGCCTGCGGCTCATATCTTGCAGCCACTCTCTTCTTATAAACTCGAACACTCTGCAGCGGCAACCAGTAAGTTCCAAGTTGCCCGGTCAACCATTCCTGTTGGTTTTCGTGCAGTCAGACTCTGAAAATTCTGAACCGCTTTCTGTGTCGGAGCATCATAAATGCCTGTAATCTGTAGATTCTGAATATTTGTATAGCGAACCCCCAGCGTTTTCAAGATGCTTTGCAGCACCAACACCAGCAGCCCTGTTTCTCCAGCCCCCAACAATTCCCGCTCTGGTGTATAAAGATGCAGCGGTGTTGCCTCCCGTTGAATCTGCTGGCGGTAGGCGTTGACAATGGCATCCCACGTTGCACGGTTTGTTTCCCCATTCGGTCGCAACCCGTTTTTCTGTTGAAATGCCCGAACAGCAAGGGCAGTTTGCCGCCCATAAATGCCGTCTGGAATCAAACGGGGCAGCGTTTCATCTAAAAATGACAGGCTGTAAAGATACTGTTGCAGTTCTCGGATGTGGTTGCGTCTATCCTGTTCGGTATAAGCCATCGGAAAATCCTCCTATTTTTCAAAATGAATTTGTGGAAAATACAAAAAATAGATTTGTGGAAACGGGGAAAAGCTTTTTTTCCGCCGGTTGACATACTTTGCAATTTCGTGTATAATTATAAGATACAGGCAGGGGAAACCCCTTAAAATTGCGGTGTTTTCCATTGCTGCCATGCAAAAAAGACCCTTGCGTGCCGTTTGTTCTGTCCCACAGGAACGAAATTTCTGCATGCGGCACCAACAAACCAATCGCAAAACTGGGTATGAAATGACCCTGAATTTAAAGGAGGCCTTCTTAATATGACGATGCAGGAAAACTACCTGACCGAAGAAACCGATATCCCACAGTCTGATATTACAAGACTATGCGACAATTTAAGAAAACATTCTCAGATTGCTCCGGCACTCTACGAAAAATATAATGTAAACCGTGGTTTGCGGCACAGCGATGGCTCTGGTGTCGTTGCTGGCATTACTCGCATCTGTAGCGTACACGGCTATGTCATTGATGAGGGCGAACGCAGACCAGTTCCGGGCGAACTGATTTATCGTGGATACAGCATCAAAGATTTGGTGGAAAATGCAGAACGGGAAGACCGCTTCTTATTTGAAGAAATTGTTTACTTGCTGCTGATGGGCGAATTGCCGACCGCAGACGAACTGGATGTGATGCGGAAATCGCTGGCAATGCGGAGAGAACTGCCGCCGGGATTCCTCGTAGACAGCATTATGCAAGCACCTTCTAAGAATATCATGAATAAGCTGGCAAGAAGCATCTTGTCCCTGTATTCCTATGACGATGACCCGGAACACCCGTCTTTAGAGGGCGAAATGCGGATTGCTCTCGGTCTGATTGCAAAGATGCCGATTCTCATGGATGGTGCTTATCAGGCAAAGCGGCATAAATTCGACAATGCCAGCATGATTATTCACCAGATTCGTCCGGAAGAGGGCACAGCAGAATCCATTCTTTCCCTGATTCGGAACGATCGGAACTATACCAAGGAAGAAGCACAGCTGCTGGATATTATGCTTTCCATTCATGCAGAACATGGCGGCGGGAATAACTCCACCTTTGCTTGCCGAGTTGCAACTTCTTCTGGTACTGACCCGTATGCAGCTTATACCACTGCGATCAATTCTCTGAAGGGTTCTCGTCACGGCGGTGCAAATATCAAGGTCGTTCAGATGTTGGACTGCATCAAGGAAAACGTCAAGAACTGGGGCAATCGGGGCGAAGTTGCCGATTTCATCACCAAGATTCTGAAGAAAGAAGCTGGCGATGGCTCTGGTTTGATTTATGGTATGGGACATGCCGTCTATACGCTGTCTGACCCACGAGCTGTCATTCTGAAGCGGAAAGCCTTTGAAATGGCAAAGGGCAAGGAAATCGAAGCAGAATTCCAGCTGCTGTCCTTAATCGAAGAACTGACACCGATTCTGATGAAAGAAGTGCGTGGAGTCGACAAGGCAATGTGTGCCAATGTGGATATGTATTCTGGTCTGGTTTATCGGATGCTGGGCATTCCGGATGAACTCTTTACGCCGCTGTTTGCCAGTGCAAGAATGGTTGGCTGGGCAGCACATCGTATGGAAGAACTGCTGACCGGAAAGCGGATTATCCGTCCGGCTTATAAGCCAATTACAAAAGTAAAGCCTTACATTCCGTTATGCGACCGAAAGGATTAATTCGTCTGTTGCTGACGGGGTGCTTGCTGCTCCTGTTATCCGGTTGTACATTCGGGGCAACGGTGGACGCTCTGCTGACACCGCCCCATCTGCGTGGGGAACAGGAGCAGATTTATCAGGCATTGGAAAATGCGGTTGGAAACCGTATCACCCTCCAGTATCCCCGCAGCGGCGACCATCTTTCTGCGGTAATGATTTCCGATTTGGACGGAGATGGACAGGATGAAGCGGCAGTTTTCTACCGCAAAGAAAGTTCGCTCTCAACGGAAAATGCTCTGCGGCTGAATCTGTTAGACCAAGCAGACGGCACATGGATGTCGGTTTGTGATTTGCCGGCAGAGGGAGCAGAAGTTGACCGTGGTTTTACTGCCGACATCGGCGGACGGCAGCGGCTCATTATTGGCTATTCGCAGGTTGACCAATCTGACAAAGCACTAGTCGTTTATAATTATGAGGGCGGAACGCTGGCGAAGAGTTTCACCGTTTCGTATTCGAGCTTTGATGTTGCAGATTTGGACGGTGACGACCAGTCAGAATTGCTGATTTTAAAGGCAGCAGAGGGGGAACACGCTGCGGAAGCAGCGGTTTATGTGCCAGATGAACAAGACCACTATGCCCGTTACAGCCTGACCTTACAGGGGAAAACAACCGAATACAGTCAAGTACTCTGTGGCAATACACAGGGCAAACAGACAGCGATTTATCTCGATGGCATTGTTGGAGCAACCACGATGCAAACAGAAGTCTTACAGTTTGACGGGAAAAAATTGTCATATCTTGTGCCAACTGGCAGCGATGCCGTGAGCACAATTCGCCCGACAGGCTGGTTGACGATGGATATTGACCAGGACAACATTCCGGAAATTCCTGTGCAGGGATTATTCCCCGGCTATCAGGATACCGATTCCGACTTGATTCGGATGACTCGCTGGATGACCGTGACCAAAGACGGCACGCTACAGGAAGAAGAGCGGGGCTATTATAGTTTAGGAGATGGCTATGCATTTTTGCTGCCGCCGAACTGGCAGACAGAAGTCACCGTGCAGAACGACAATCTGACGGGGGATCTGGTATTCTATCACTACATGGGTGACCGTGCAGCGGAGATGCCGGAACTGATGCGGATTTCCGTGGCAACGGATACGGCAAATCGGGACAGCCGACTGGAAGAGGGCTATCAGCTGCTGTATTCGAGAGGAAATGCGTATTATTTTATCAAAGTACCGGAGGACAGCACCGATGAACGGGCAAGAACCGTTGGCGACCTGCTGGGGTATTTTGTCTTTTTATCGTAACATTGCGGACGGACAGCCAATCATCAAAAGCAGAAAGGGGAAACAACCGTTTTATGAAACGCATTTTAGTTTGTGAGGATGAAGATGTCATCCGAGAATTTGTTGTCATCAATCTGAAACGAGTTGGCTATGAAGTGTATGATGTCAATTGCGGGGAAGAAGCCCTGCGGGTGTTTGATGCTGCCAACGGAAATTTTGATATTGTCTTGCTGGACATTATGATGCCCGGCATAGACGGTTTTCAGGTATGCAAGGAGCTGCGGAAGCGAAGCTCTACCATTGGAATTATCATGCTGTCCGCCAAGACGCAGGAAATGGACAAAGTCAACGGCTTAATGATTGGAGCAGATGACTACATCACAAAGCCGTTTTCTCCATCGGAACTGACAGCACGAGTCGATGCGATTTATCGGCGTGTCTGCATGAGTTCCATGAGCGATAAACAGAAATCCGTCTTAAAAAGCGGACCATTTGTGCTGAATCTGGTCAACCGGACGTTGCACAAACAGGAAAAGCCCATTGAACTGACACAGATTGAATACCAGGTGTTGGAATATTTTCTGAAGAATAAAAATACCGCCCTCGACCGCTCCAGCATCTTACAGCACATCTGGGGCGAACAGTATGACGGCGATGATAAAATTGTGGATGTCAACATCCGCCGCATTCGCATGAAGATTGAAGACCAGCCCTCGAATCCAAAGTATATCACAACGATTTGGGGCTATGGATATAAGTGGAATGACCCAGATGACCGCTGATGCAACACAGAAAAAACGCCGCAGTTCCCGAAAAAATACCATTACGGTTCGCTGGCTCATTAGCAATTTAGGCGTTGTATTTTTGGTGCTGTTGATTGTGGAACTGTCGGTGATCTATACCTTACAGCACTATTATTACAATTCGGCGGAGCAGTATCTTACCACGAAAATTTCTTCTGTGACAACGGTACTGACTCGTTATTCACAGGATACCGGCTCGAATTTTTCGGCAGACCTGCGAAGTACGTTTGAAAACTTTTCCGACAAGGAACGCATGGAACTGATGGCAATCAATTCCAAGGGCAGAGTGACGCTGACAACCTCTGGCTTTGCTCCCGATACAGGGACGGCGATGCCAGACTATGAAACGGCAATGGAATCCGAAACAGGAACATGGACTGGCAGGCAGAACGGGGAACGTGTCATGGCGGTGAGTGTGAATATCTCCGCCATGCAGCCGGAATACAATGCGATTCGGGTGGTTTCGTCCATGTCGCAGATTGATGCGACTTTGCGAGATTATACAACGATGATTACCATCGTTTGCATCGGGGTTTTGCTGCTGCTGACCATTACAGGTTCTTTTTTCCTGCGGTCGATTGTTCGACCCATCAACCGCATCAATGCGGTTACGAAAAAATTTGCACAGGGGGATTTCTCCCAGCGAATCACGCCGATTCCGCAAGATGAAATCGGGGATTTGTGCAAGGCGGTCAATGATATGGCATCTGCACTCTCCGAAACCGAGGCGATGAAAAACGAGTTTATTTCCTCTGTTTCCCATGAATTGCGAACACCATTGACGGCAATTCAAGGCTGGGCAGAAACGCTCTGTCTGGACATTGATGCGGAAACGATGCAAAAGGGGATGCACGTGATTGTCAACGAAACAGAACGACTTTCCCGAATGGTGGAAGAGTTGCTGGACTTCTCTCGGATGCAGAGCGGACGGTTGACGGTACAGCCCGAACCCATGGATATTTTGGCAGAATTGGGCGATGCCGTCTTGATTTACATGGAGAAGGCAAAGCGGGAACATATTCGGATGATTTATCAAGAACCAGAAATGCTGCCGTTTGTCTACGGGGATAAAAACCGGATTCGACAAGTGTTTATCAATGTGATTGACAACGCCCTGAAATATTCCAACCCCGGCGGACTGGTCACAGTCAGTGCAGAAGCGGTTGCAGAACAGATTCAGGTGCGGATTTCAGATAATGGCGTGGGCATCAGTGCTGCCGACCTGCCGAAAGTCAAGACGAAATTTTTCAAGGCGAATCATACCCGAAGAGGGTCTGGCATCGGGCTTGCTGTGGCAAATGAAATCATTACCATGCATCACGGAAAACTGGACATTCAAAGTGAACTGGGCAAGGGAACAACCGTCATTATTACGCTGCCAGCGATGTCCGACCACTTGTTGTAAGGAGCAGGCATATGAAAAAATGCAGGATTACCGCCTTGCGAAGAACAGAATATCCGGATTTGATGGAGCAATACGAAAATCCATTGGAAACGCCTTGCACGGTTTCGATTGGGCAGGTTTGGGTAACAAACGGCTGGGAGAAGCCAGCAGATTTTTGTGAAAGTGCATGGAATACGCTGTCCCCGTTTGTGATGGCATTGGCACATGGCGGAGAAAATTTCTATGATGGCTGGATGAAGAATCCAAAATCGGTTTTATTATCCTGCAATGATGGATTCCGTCCAGTCAGCTTTCTGGTCGAGGCACTGGAAGCAGATGGGGGCGAAGGATGAGAAAACTGGACAGGAACTTGATGCATGCTGCATTGACTGCCCTGCTAGAGCCGAAAGAACAGTATCAATTTCCGGTTTATGTGGGCTTTTCAGAGCGGTATTTGTCATCTTTGGAACAGACGTATGGTTTTTTGGCAGTGACAACGCATGAACGGCTGTTGGTTTCCCGATTTAGTCTGTTGACCGTTCCAATGAAACAGCAGGCATTTGCTTTGCAGACCTTGCAGAAGTTATCTGTCCGGCAGATTCCATTGCTGAAAACAAGAAAGATCACCATGCAGTTTCAGAGCACGGGAAAAGTGGAATCGCTCCGCTGTTTTTGCAGCCCGAAAACCTTTGGAATGGGGCTGCCGAATCAGGAAATGCAGTTACAGCAGCTGCTGGAAATGCTGAATCTTTGGAGTGCTTGAAGTGATTTTACAGAATGACAGACCTTGATTTTGACTGGAGAAAGGATTGCGAATGAAACAAACAACAAAGCCAGAGCAGGCAAAACACCGCTCGAAAATCGGTGGACAGGCTCTGATTGAAGGCGTTATGATGAAAGGCGTTCATACGGGAGCAATGGCATGCCGGCTGCCGGATGGAACGATTGATGTAGAAACGTGGGAAGAACACAACGGGAAAGAAATGCCGTGGTATCGGAAGTGCCCGTTTGTACGGGGCAGCTTTAACTTTGTGATTTCGATGCGGGATGGCTACCGCTGCCTGATGAAATCCGCAGAGAAACAGATGACCGAAGAGGAAAAAGAGAATGAGCCGCAGGAGGAAATGAACCGTTTTGAACGCTGGCTGAATGACAAACTGGGCGATAAAGTATTTGGCATTATCATGTCTATTTCGATGGTCATTGGCGTAGCGTTTGCAGTGTTCGCCTTTATTTTCCTGCCAAAGTTTCTGATTGGATTGCTCATCACGCACACTGCAATTCCAGACGACAGCCGATTCGTTCGGTCACTGCTGGAAGGCGTGCTGAAAATTATCATTTTCTTGGGCTACATGGCATTTACTGGCTGTATGAAAGACATCCGGCGGACGTATGAATACCACGGGGCAGAGCATAAGACGATTGCCTGCTTTGAGGCAGGCGACCCACTAACCGTGGAGAATGTCAAGAAACACTGCCGATTCCATCCACGCTGCGGAACAAGCTTTATTTTTATCACGCTGATTGTCAGCATTTTGGTGATGTGCTGCGTGCCGTTGACAGTTGTCTGGCAGCGTGTTTTGGTGAGCATTTTGCTGTTGCCGTTGGTGGTTGGCATTTCCTATGAATTTATTCGCATTGCCGGAAGAAGTGACAGCTGGATTACAAGGGCACTGTCATTTCCGGGCTTGCAGATTCAGCGAATTACCACCAGAGAACCCGATGCCAGCCAGATTGAATGTGCAATCGCAGCGTTAAAGCCATGCATTCCGGACAATCTGGAGGAAGACGAGTGGTAACGATGACACGGCGAACCTTATACCAGACCATCCGGCAGCGGTTACAGGCTGCGGGCATTGAAGATGCTGGGATAGAGTCTGGATTTCTGTTGGAATTTCTCTTGGGGAAGCCGTTACCGCAACTGTTCATGGATGGAGAATTGCCCGTGCCAGAGGCGATTGTGATGCAGGCAGAAACGCTCTGCCAGCGGCGAGCAGCTCACTATCCCTTGCAATATCTGTTCGGCAGCTGGGAGTTTTACGGCTTGTCGTTCGAGATTGGGGAGGGCGTTTTGATTCCCCGAGCGGATACAGAAACCTTAGTGGATATCGTCTGCAAACTGCGGATCGGACAGTCACAGACCCGTTTATTAGACCTGTGCAGTGGCAGCGGTTGTATTCCGGCAGCGATTGCAACGCAGCTCCCGAAAGTTTCCGGTGCTGCCATCGAACGGGAATCCGCAGCGTTTTCCTATTTACAGAAGAACTTGCAGCAGTATGCACCGCAGATACAGCCTGTGCAAGGCGATGTATTAGACGCTACCTTGCCGAATTTGTATACGGGATATGATGTCATTACCTGCAATCCGCCGTATCTGACCGAGGTGGATATGCAGCAGTTGCAGCCGGAAGTCACATTTGAGCCAGAAACTGCCCTCTATGGGGGAGCAGACGGGCTGGATTTTTACCGCAGCATTTCTGCAAACTGGGGTTCTGCTCTGCGAAAATCAGGCTGGCTGGTGTATGAAATTGGAAAAGGGCAGGAACAGGATGTTGCAGCCATTCTGCGGCAGCAGGGCTTCTCCCAGATTACCCAGCAGATGGATGGAAATGGAATTGTTCGGGTGGTTGCCGGACAGAAATAACAGCAGATGCTGCTTGCATCTGCAAAAAAAGCAGTTCTCGTTTATGATTTTTCTCGAAAGGAGCATTCCGATATGTATAAAATTGCATTTGTCATTCCTTGGTACGGCGAAGGCATTCCCGGCGGTGCAGAAATGGAACTGCGGGAAGTTGCCGGACATCTTCAGAAAGCCGGCGTGGAAGTAGAAGTTCTGACGACCTGTGTCAAGGATTTTACGGCGGACTGGAATCAGAACTATTACGCTGCCGGGGTTGCTATGGTGTATGATGTCCCAACTCGCCGGTTTCCGGTTCGGAAACGGGATACTGCCACCTTTGACCGCATCAATGCCCAGTTGATGCAGGGGAAACACATTACCCCAAAGGAAGAGGTGCTGTTCTTACAGGAGATGGTGAACAGTCCGCAGCTCTATGAATATATTGAAACGCACAACGATGATTATGATTTATTTGTATTCATGCCCTATATGTTCGGGACGACGTTCCACGGTGTATTAGCTTGTCCGGAAAAGGCAGTTATGATTCCGTGTTTCCACGAAGAAGCCTATGCACATTTGCGGCTGTTCCGGCAAACATACATCAATATTCGGGGAATGATTTTCAATTCTGTTCCGGAAATGCAGCTGGCGAACCGCCTGTATGATTTAGATGATGTGGAACAGATTTGCATGGGCATTGGTATGGATACTTCTATTTCCGGCGATGGGGCAGCATTTCGGGAAAAATACGGGATTACCGACCCTTATTTGATTTATGCCGGACGGAAAGACAGTGGAAAAAATGTGCATACGCTGTTGCAATATTTTGCAGAGTACAAAAAACGCAATCCAGAAGACCCGTTGCAACTCGTGTTAATTGGCGGTGGAACGATTGCCGTTCCGAATTCTGTGAAAGATTGCGTGCATGATTTGGGCTATGTTTCCCAGCAGGATAAATATGATGCCTTGCAGGGAGCATTGTTCCTCTGCCAGCCCTCGAAAAACGAGAGTTTCTCGCTGGTCATTATGGAAAGCTGGCTGTGCGGCAGACCCGTTCTGGTGCATTCTGCCTGTGCAGTCACGAAAGACTTTGCCCAGCAGGCGGAAGGCGGTCTGTATTTTAACAGCTATTTTGAATTTGAAGGCTGTGTGCAGTGGCTGGAGCAGCATCCGGCAGAAGCCGAACAGCTCGGGCAGAATGGCAGACAATTTGTCCTTGCGAATTTTGATTGGAACGTGGTGACGAAGAAGTATCTGGCATTTTTCAAAAAACTGATAGAGGAGGGGGACATGCAGTGAAACGCATTGCATTTGTCAATCAACGATATGGCTTAGAGGTCAACGGGGGTTCTGAATATTACACCCGCCTGATGGCGGAACGGTTGGCGAAGTACTATGAAGTGGACGTACTGACCACCAAAGCCGTGGACTATACCACATGGAAAGACTGGTATGTACGGGATGTGGAAACCATCAACGGGGTAACAGTACGCCGGTTTTCCGTGGCACAGGAACGGGCAGTGGATTTTGATGCCTATAATGCGGCTTATCTGGCAGAATGTGAACAGGGGAATTACAGCCGAGGTGTGGAAAAAATCTGGTTTGAAAAGCAAGGACCATACTGCCCCGAATGCATTGCCTTTATTCGGGAGCATAAAGATGAATACGATGCCTTTTTATTTGTCACGTATCTGTATTATCTGACGGTTGCCGGATTGCCGGAAGTGGCAGAGAAAGCGATTTTCATTCCGACTGCCCACGAAGAACCATACTTGCACTTTAAGACATTTGAAAAGCTGTTTCAGCTGCCGCAGGCGTATGTTTTCCTGACAGAAGAAGAACGGATGCTCGTGCGGCGGCAGTTCAAAACTGCTGGGATTCCGTGTGATGTGCTGGGAACAGGCGTAGATATTCCAGATTATCCGCCAGCCTCTGCATTCCGGCAGAAATACCGGATTCATGCCCCGTATTTGATTTATGTCGGTCGAATTGATGAGGGCAAAGACTGCCCGACCCTGTTCCGGTATTTTATCGAGTTCAAGGAACGTAACCCAAGCGATTTGAAGCTGGTGCTGATGGGAAAAGCGGTTTGCAACATTCCGAAGCATCCGGATATTATCCCATTGGGCTTTGTTTCCGAAGAGGACAAGTTCAGCGGACTTTCCGATGCCATTTCCTTGGTTTTGCCGTCCCAGTATGAAAGTTTGTCGATTGCCGTGCTGGAGGCGATGGCATTGGGCGTTCCAGTGCTGGTAAATGGGCAGTGCGATGTTTTGAAGGGGCACTGCACAAAGAGCAACGGCGGACTGTATTACCGGAACTTCTTTGAATTTGAGGGGGCGTTGAATTATCTGTTCTCGCATCCGGATGAATATCAGGAAATGCAGGAAAATGCCTATGAATATGTTCTGGAACACTATGATTGGGATGTAATTTTAGAGCGGTTCCGTGTCATCATTGAAAACGTGATAGAAGGGCGGACATAAGAGCCATGGGAATTACAATTTGCAGCGGGGTTGGATTTTTAGCAGCCGTAGGCTGTGCCGGATTGTATGACCGGAAAGGTTCATTTTTAAAGCCCTTTGTTTATGGAACGGTGTTCTATGGGTTCTGTTATATTCTCTGGAGCATGCTGTTGTTTGTCCTGAATCAATTCACCCTGTTTCGGGCAGTGCTGGGAACGGCTGTGGTGCTGGTGGCACTGCTGACCGCAGCAGCCTTACTGCTTCGGCGAAAACATGGCACGCTGCTTCGGCTGCTGCACTGGGATGAAAGTATTCGAACGGTCTGGATTCCGCTGGTGATTGTACTGGTGGCGTTGCCGTTGATTCTGATGAAGAATGAATTGTTTGGCATGGGACAGGATCAGGGTGTTTATCAGGTGGTTGCCATCAATCTGATGAATGGATTGACCGACCGGCAGCAGGATTTTGCAGAGTATTATAACTTATCGAGTGCCGACCAAACGGAATTTGCGGATGCCGTCCGGAATTATCTGATGGGTTATGACATTGTCCCTGAGGAATATCCGGACACGGTGTATGACCGGAACATCAGTCCGGTTTCCGGCATCTATCACGGCATTCCAACGTATGCAGCAATGCTGGCACTGTTTGGAAAGCTGTTTGGCATTTCCCATATGATACACTTGGAAACAGTCATCTGGGTTTGCATGATTTTTCTGGTGTCATTTGTCTGTCGGCAGATGCAGTGGAAACGCTGCACGGAGTTCCTCGCCTGTGCGGTCTGTGCAGCCTCTCCCATTGTGATTTGGGTGGCGAAATCTTCCCTGACCGAACTGTTCTTGGCAGTGATTTTGCTGGCGTTTGTGCTGCTGATTACTGCTCCGAACCGCAGTCATGGGCTTTCGATTTTGCCGATAGCAGTGTTTGCCTGCTATCATGTTTCGATTTATACGATGATTCCATTGTTTGTGGTGCTGTATGGAGCATTGTATTTATTCCGGAGAAAGTGGGAATATGCGGTTTTGATGCTGGCAACGATTCCGCTCTATCTGGCAAGTTATTTTGCAATGCGGCACGTGCAGCCGTTCTACACCATGAACAACTATCGGGATTTGTTTGTGGGCGGCATTACGGTCTATAACATTACAACCGTTGTCACAGTGGTTTGTATGGTTGCCTTTTTGATTTGCGGCGTGTACTGCTGGATTTTGTCCAGACGAAAAAAAACATTTGATGCCGCATTCTTTTTGGAGCAGGCACAGCAAAAGCCTTGGGTAAAAGTAATTTTTATTTTGTTTTTGCTCATTCCGGTTATTTATGTGCTGCTGAAAGCCTTTTCAAGGGGCATGGTCGGAGAACTGCAGTATTTGACGCTGACGGGCTATGCCATTCAGACAGGCTTTTTCCTCCTGCCAATTGTCTACATCATTGCCTTGTTCCGGATGAAATTTGTACTGGAAAAGCCGGAAACAATGGTGTTGTATGCGATGTTCTTGTATTGTATTCTCGTTTATTCCGCATTCCTGCGGTTCGAGGTACAGTATTACTATTATTATGCTCGTTATCTTGCACCGTTTGTGCCGATTGCGGTGCTGTTTGCAGCGATGATTCTGGACAAGTACAACTGGAAGTTGACCGTACCGGTTTTAACTGCTGGGTTGCTGGTGGTTGCTCCGTTCGACAAGTTCCTCTCCCGTGAAAAAGATGATACCTGCATGGAATGGTCGATTTTGATGGAACTGGGCGAAAAAATCGAAGCAGGAGATTGTGTTGTCGTAGATACTGATTTGATGCCGCAACTGTATTTGCCGTTGCGGAGCATGACCGGAGCAGCGATGTATCCGGAACTGGAAAATGCTGTGGAACAGGTAGACAATCTGAGCGAAGAATACGATACAGTTTACTATCTGACGACTGACACAGCGATGCTGCAATACAGTGATTCTTACCGCTGTGTTTACCGGAACACTGCCCACCACAGCGAGGATGACTTGAACCATAATGGCAAGTTGTTCCCGATGGCATTGGGCTTTTTGAAATACGAAGAGCCGGTTTGTCTGTATCAATACACTGCAAACCGGATGAGTTACCGAGCAGCAGACTGCTATGAAACAGAATATGTGGGCTTTGGTGCACTGGAAGGCGATTTTTGCTGGTCGGTTGCAGAAGATGCCTCGGTATTCTGTACGCTGCATCCAGACAATTATTTGATGCAATTTGAAATGGGCTGTACCATTCCGTTGGAACAGCTGGGGAAGAAAGAATTGACGGTTTCTGTCTATGTCAATAATGCGTTGGCTGGGGAACTGGTGATTGATGAGAGTAACAACGGCGGAACGTTGTCGTTGCCGATTTCCTCATTGTTGTTGCTGGATGATACACAAAATCAAGTGATGTTGCGGTGTGAGCTGTGGAATGCGAGCACAGTAACACCAAATGATAAGCGGCAGCTGGGCTTCCCGTTGAAGTCGCTGCGGTTTATTCGTAAATAATCATTTTCATTTTTTGATGAGAAAGGAGCACTGCCATCATGATGCAGGTAGAAGTAAAAAGTGGAACGATGACAAAAGACGAGATTCAGTATTACATTTTGCTGGTCAAGAAACGCTGGGGCACACGGCTGCCAGCCGATTTGCGGTTGATTCTGGAAAAGACAGATGCTGAAGTACAGATTACTTTTGATCCGCCGATTGATCGGCAGGTTTACCGGAGTACAGATTATCTGGTGAACGATGTTCAGAAGTTGAATCGAGGAAAATTTGCGGAACATGCAGATAAAGTGATGCATGTAACTGCAACTGTTTAAAAAGAAAGGGGCAACGAGAATGATTCGCTGTCCCTTTTTGCAGTTGCATTCCCAACAAGAATATGATACAATAGAACCAACCAATCAAAAAGATAAAAGGAGGCGTTCTTACGATGCATATTCTCAAACACCTACCCAAACAGGACGGCTGCCGGATGCCGGCAGAATTTGCTCCCCATTTGGGCTGTATCATGATTTGGCCAGAACGAACCGATTCTTGGCGAAATGGTGGCTATGCTGCCCGTGCAGCCTTTACAAAAATTGCAACTGCCATTGCAGCATCCGAGCAAGTCACCATGCTGGTCAGCAACCAGCAATATGAAACCGCAAGAGCGATGCTGCCGCCAGAAGTTCGACTGGTCGAATGTACCACCGATGATGCTTGGGCAAGAGATGTTGCTCCGACTTTTGTTTTACGTCCGGATGGCACTCGCTGTGGGATTGACTGGGGCTTTAATGCTTGGGGCGGTCTGGTAGATGGCTTATATTTTCCTTGGGACAATGACAATCATGTTGCACGGAAAGTCTGCGATTTATTCGACTGCGATTGTTATGACCTGCGGCATTTTATTTTAGAGGGTGGCAGCATTCACAGCGATGGAGAAGGTACAATTCTGACGACAGAAGCTTGCCTGCTCAGTGCCGGACGGAATCCGGAATTGTCAAAAGAAGAGATTACACAGATGCTCTGCGACTGCCTAGGAGTAGAGAAAGTCATTTGGCTGCCGTGCGGCATTTATCAGGATGAAACCAACGAACATGTGGATAATATCTGTGCTTTTACAGAGCCGGGGAAAGTCGTACTTGCCTGGACGGATAACCCAAATGACCTGCAGTATGCAATGTCCAATGCTTGCTTACAGGTACTGGAACAGGAAACAGATGCAAAGGGTCGTAAAATTCAGGTGCAGAAGCTGCCGATTCCGTCTGAACCCATCTGCATGACAGAAGAAGAATGCAGCGGTTTAGACTTGTGGGACGGCGAACCGACTCGCACACCAGGCGAACGCTTGGCAGCGTCCTATGTAAATTTCTATATCTCCAATGGGGCTGTGATTGTTCCGCAGTTCAATGACTCGATGGATGCGGTTGCAGTTTCGATTTTGCAGGATTGTTTCCCAACTCGAACAGTCGTACCAATTGCAGCACGAGAAATTCTCATTGGCGGCGGCAATATTCATTGTATCACCCAGCAGATTCCAAAATAAAAGAAAGCAGTTGTATCATGGCGAAATTTTATTCTTTGTTTAGTTCTAGTTCCGGCAACGCTGCCTATCTTGGCAACGGCTCTGCCGGAATCCTTTTTGATATTGGGGTTTCCTGTCGAAAACTCTGCACTGCATTGCAAGAACGGGAGCTTGCCCCCAATGCCATACAGGCGATTTGTATTACCCATACGCATATCGACCATATTCGTGGTCTGGCAGTTTTTCTCAAAAATTATCCGATTCCTGTTTACGGAACAGCAGAAACCTTGCAAACATTGGCGGAGCAGTGCAATCAAACAGACTTGTTTCACACGATAACACCAGAGCAGCCGGAAGCCATTGCCGGACAGTGGGAAGTGACCGCATTCTCCACGCCACACGATGCCGCTGGCAGTTGTGGCTATCGAATGCATACCGCAGATGATCGCATTTGTGCCATCTGTACAGACTTGGGAACGGTTACGCCGGAAGTTCAGAATGGGGTACAGGGCTGTGATATGGTGTTACTGGAGGCAAATTATGAACCCTCCTTGCTAGCGGCTGGGGCGTATCCTTATCCATTAAAACAGCGAATTTCCGGGGAAAAGGGGCATCTCTCCAATCAGGACAGTGCCAGCTTCGCACGGGAGTTGGTGGAAACCGGAACAACACGGCTGGTGTTGGGACACCTCAGCCCACACAACAATACCGCAGCTTGTGCAGAACGGGCAGCCCTGCAAGGAATGTCGGACATGGTGCGGAATCGGGATTATCTTTTACAGGTGGCAACGCCCACCGGATTACAACAGGCGGTGATTTTTTAATGCAGCTGATACAGCTTTTGACCTATGGAAAATTAAAAGAATCTTATTTACGGGCAGCGTGTGCCGAATATGAAAAGCGGCTATCTCGTTTTTGCAAGTTGCAGTGTGTCGAATTAGAGCCAGTGGCATTGCCGGAGCGACCTTCTGAAAAAGAGATTGCAGCCGCACTGGAGAAAGAAGCACAGCCGTTATTGAAGCGGAAAAAGGGCTTTACCATTGCCATGTGCATTGAGGGAAAGCAGCTGGACAGTCCGCAGTTTGCCCAGATTTTTCAGCGTGCAGCGGTGCAGGGTGATGCAGCTGTGACGTTTTTCATTGGCAGTTCGTACGGTTTGGCGGACAGTGTGAAACAAGCTGCGAATCTGCGACTTTCCATGTCCGCAATGACCTTTCCGCATCAGCTGGCAAGGGTGATGCTGTTAGAGCAGATCTATCGGGGCTATCAGATTTTGGGCGGCAGCCCCTACCATAAATAATTCATATAAAGGAGCGGAAGACAATGCCACGATTTTTTTTAGAAACGATTGCAGAAGATGACATTCAGATCACCGGAGCAGATGCCCACCATATCGGCTATGCACTGCGGATGCGACCGGGGGAACATCTGACGGTTTGTGCAAATAATATTGATTATGACTGTGCAATTCGGGAGATTACAAAAGACACCGTTTTTCTGGATGCAGTATCCAAGCATGCTTGTGCAGCAGAGCCGAGTGTATTTGTGACGCTGTATCAGGCAGTTCCGAAAGCTGGAAAGCTGGAAGAAATCATTCAAAAATCCATTGAATTGGGGGTAAGTCGAATTGTCCCCGTGCTGACGGCTCGTTGTGTTGCTCGACCGAAAGCAGCAGAGTTTCAGAAGAAATTGCCTCGCTTGCAGAAAATTGCGGAATCGGCAGCGAAGCAGTCCGGACGGGGCTGTATTCCGGAAGTTGCTCCACTGCATACATTTGCAGAAGCGTTGGAATCTGCAAAGCAGGCAGATTGCGGTGTGTTTTTGTATGAGGGCGGCGGCATTCGGTTTTCAGAAGTTCCATTGACTGGAAAAAAACAGATTGCTCTGTGGATTGGCAGCGAGGGCGGATTTGACTCGAAAGAGGTAGAAGCAGCAAAAGCAGCTGGATTTTATCCGGTGTGGTTGGGAGAGCGGATTTTGCGGTGTGAAACTGCACCGCAAGCAGCACTTGCAATTTTGATGCATTTAACAGGGAATCTGTAAGAATGAATTGGCTGTAAGATACGAACCGCAGGCAAAATGCGGTCGAGCTGGCTCAGCTCGGCGAGGGGTGCAGGGGGCAAGCTGCCCCCTGCAAAGACTGAGCGATGAATGATATTGAAATCTAGAAGAAATCGGTAACTGCTGTTCGCCATTCTAAAAACATAAAAAATTTCTGCAAACTGCAATCTAAGAAAGATTCATAAATAATTCGGACAACGTACCCACCGGCGAACAGCACACAGGCAGACAGCGAAGCATATCTGCCGAACCGTACGCAATCGGTTTCCCTAAGATTAGAGTTCTGCTGCCTCCTGTGCAATTTTCCCCATACAGCTTTCAAACGAAACCCCATACCAATAGGTATCTTTATCTGGAAGCGTTGCTTCGATGCAGTCCGTCGTCAGGTTGACCGCAAGAGAAACTGCCTTTTCCAGCGATGCCCCCTTGACAATCGCACCGGAAAGCAGACTGCTGAAAATATCGCCCGTTCCATGTGCAAAATAACCGCCAATGTGTTTCCGGAAAGCAGCATGATACTGGTTGGATTGGCTGTCATAGGCAACTGCTCCATGTCTGCCGTCTGCATACTGAACACCCGTCAGAACCACAGTCGGTGCACCCAAATCGGTCAGTTCTTTCAATAGTTCCTGTATCTCTGCTTCGGTGTAATCTGTCCGATACGGGCGGTCTAACAGCAGGGCTGCTTCCGTCATATTCGGTGCAATGATGTCTGCCTTCTTGCAGAGGGCTTTCATCTCCTGCACGAAATCAGCGGTAAAGCCTGCATACAGCTTTCCAGCATCGCCCATGACAGGGTCAACGATGATAGAGGTGTGTTCGTTGCGGAATGTGTCGAAAAAGTCAGAAACAATCTGCACCTGTTCTTGTGAGCCTAGGTAGCCCGTATAAATGCCATCGAACTGTAAGTTCAAGGATTTCCAGTGCGTTGCAATCGCCGGAATATCACTGGTTAAATCTCGAAAGGTGTAGTCTTTGAATTGATAGGTGTGCGTGGAGAGAACCGCAGTCGGAATGACAGCCGTTTCCAGTCCCATCGCACATAGAATCGGGTGGGCAACCGTCAGGGAGCATTTCCCGAAACATGAAATATCTTGAATGGTGACAATGCGTTTTAACATAAAACACGCCTCTTTCTTTTCCATTTGCTTGTAATTAAGGACGGTTTCCCCGTTCTTTTTCTTTTCGGAATGCCTGCTGGGCTTTCATAATCCGAACATCCTGCCCGACAAAGCGTAAAATCGAATAGTTCGCATAAATACGGGAGGTAATCCGTTCTTCATAGCGGTTGGAGATGCCGTTAAAATCCAGATTGGTGCTGATAATCGTCGGAAGAGAGCGGTTCAGTCGAGTGTTAATCAGATTATAAATCGTGGACTGGTAGAAAGATGAGTCAAACTCTGTTCCCAAGTCGTCCAAAATCAGCAGGTCGCAGGTTAGCAGCAGTTCCATGGTGTCAGTTTCCGGATGTTCTTTTCCAAAGTGTTCCCGTTCAATCTTGCGGAGAAAGTTGATGACAGAATCATAGAGAACACTATAACCCCGTTCCAGTGCCACGGAGGCAATCGAAAGGGAAAGATGCGTCTTTCCGAGTCCGGTTTTCCCGAACATCAAAATGCTAGGGGAACTTTTATGGAAATACTGGGCATAGTTTTGGCAGTAAGCGAGAATTTTCTGCATAGCCGTGTAGCAGTCTGAACCGTGTTCTGTTGTTTTTCCTCGGTAATAGTCCAGCGAGAACGTATCAAACCGACAGAGTTGCACTTGAGCTGACTTGTTCAGTTCTTTTGTGGCAAGTTTTCCGGCGAGTTTTAATAGGCAGTGGCAAAATGTTCCGTTTGCATAGCCGGTATCGTTGCAGTCGGGACACTGGTAGACAATATCTAAGTAATTCTGCGGATACCCGTGCTGTACGAGCAGTTTCCGAATCATGGCTTGTCCCTGCTGATTCTGCTGGGCAAGGCGTTGGGTGCGTTCTGCAACATTTTCGCCGGAACGGATAATCTGGATTAAGTCTTGACTGGTATGAAACAGCTGCTGGTTGATTTCCATGATTTCCGGAACGGTTTGTGCGATTTCTGCAAGGTGCTGTTGCTGCGTGGTTTGAGCATTGTTTCTGCGGACAGAGATGGCAGAGAGTGCCTGTTGTAAATACCGTTCGTTCATACATTGCCTCCGATTGGTTCATCTAGATTATAAATCAAAGAAGCGTATGCCTCTGCATTTTCGCTGACGGGAATTTCTTGCTGTTTCTTCTTCCGGATGCGAGGAGATTCCGGCGGTTTGTCGTTTAAATCGACCTCGGCACGAGTTTTATAGCCAGCTTTCATCCAGTCGTTCAGAATGCTCTGCATATAGGGAAATGAGAGCCGGTCTGTTTTTTCAACGGTTTTTTCGTAGGCGTACCGGATTAAATCCATCGGAATGGCTTTTTGTTTCCAGTCATCAATAAATTCCATCTGTTTTGGCGTTGGATTTCGTCGCATTTCGAGTAGCCGCATGATTTGTGCTAAATAGCTGTGCCGTTGTTCCATGTCTTTGATTTCTTCTTGAGCCTGTTGTAGGGTAGTAATGCCCTGATTCCACCAGCGAATTAGAATTTGTTCGATGTAACGCACATTGCATTTTTGAATGGAATGGCAGTAGGAAACCACCATGAGAATGATGTCGCTGGAAAAGTTCAAGTAATCGTGCAGCCAGACGAGGGACTGTTCTTCCATGAAATTCAGCGGTCTGCCATATAGTTGCTGCACCATGCGGAACAGCGTCTGTAAGCTTTCGGAACTCTGAACAGCATCTGCAATGGCAGTTGGCAGGATGGACAATTCCGAACTGGTGCGAATGAGAGCCGCAACTTCCTGCGGCTTTTCTGGAGCAGGTGGTTCTGGTGGTGTGAAGAGGTCGGTTTGTTCCCAGAATAAGAGAGCTTCTTCGACTTGTTCCGGCAGGCATCCGACTTGCTTTCCAACCTGTACGGTGTCAATCGTTTCCGGCTGATGCCGCAGCAGGTAGAGCAGGACTTTTAGCTGAGAGGGGGTTGCAAGTTTGAGATATTGGTCTACAACCGCAGTCGGCACGCTAAACAGGGACTGCCATGCTGGATTTTGGAGGGTCAGTGTCAAGGGTGGGGTCGCTCCTTTCTGAAAAGATAGAAATTCCGGATTGTCCGGAATGGGCTTGGAATCTATTATAACACATTTCGGAATGCTTGTCACGCATTTCAATGAAATTGGTAAAAAAAAACGCCTTTGCAATTTGCAAAAGCGTTTTGGTGCCGATGGTGGGACTTGAACCCACACGTAGTTGCCTACAACAGATTTTGAGTCTGCCTCGTCTGCCATTCCGACACATCGGCTTACGACTTTTATAGTATAGCATACTTTCTCGGATTTGTCAAGTGTTTTTTTCGATTTTTTTCAAATTTTTTTGAGCGGGGAAATCCGGAAAAAAAGAACCGCTTGTGAAATCAAGCGGTTCTACGGATTGTGGCGTGCCTAGAGGGATTCGAACCCCCGACCTACTGGTTCGTAGCCAGTCACTCTATCCAGCTGAGCTATAGGCACATCTGTCTTACAACATTATTTATTATAGCACACCTTTTTGCATTTGTCAAGGGGTTTTTCAAAAAAATTTTGAAAAAATCGAAAAAAGTTGCCTTGTGCAGCAGGCAACTTTTTCTATTTGGTTCTTAGAGATAATCCTTGATCAGTTTTACACAAGAACGGCAGACCTTTTTATCGTTAAAATCGATCAAATCTTCCGTTTTATTGCACAGGGCACAAGAACTCTGAGCCTTCTGGATGATGATTTTCGTACCCTCTGTGTAAATCTGCAAATAATCGTTGCAGTCGATTTGAAGCTGCCGTCTTAGTTCCTTTGGCAGAACGAAGCGACCGAGGCTGTCAACCCGACGCATAATACCGGAATCTTTCATGATATAACCTCCTTTTTCACCGGATATTATTCATTATACAAAAAATGGGTACGAGTGTCAACGGTAAATTGGTTGCTTTTTCGTTTTGATAAGAAATAAATATAGTACCATAAGAAAAACTGATAAGCTATGCAAAAAAATCTGAAAAAAATTGAAAAAAGCACTTGACAAATGCAAAAAGGTGTGCTATAATGTAATAGTTGACTGATGAGATATTAGCTCAGTTGGCAGAGCATACGCCTTTTAAGCGTAGGGTCGAGGGTTCAAATCCCTCATATCTCACCACAACAGGAAAGCGGGGGAATCATTTCGATTTCCTCGCTTTTTTCGTTGATGCAGATATTTGATTGGAAGTAGAAAGCACCGTTTCGCCAAATGTTAGGTTTGCGAAACGGTGCTTGTCTTTTTATTTATAGAAAACTTCCGACAAAGGGCAGGCAGATGGCTCCGACTGTAATGACAGCCGCCAGAATCAACAGGAGCACCCGCATCAGATTGGAACGGTTCTTTTCTGATTTCATAAAATTCCTCCGTTTGTGCGGGGCGTGGGATTAACCACGCCGTTTTTTGCGGTTATAGCTGCCGGAATTGTTTTTGCTGCTGTAAGCGTGGTCACGGCGGAAGCGGTCAGAGCGACCATTTCCGGAGCGTCCGCCGCCGGAACGGCAGTTGCTGCGTTCTTCAAAGAGTTTCACCTTTACAGCATGCCCGTTGATTTTCGTGGACTGCATCGAAGCAACAATGTTAGATGCTTCCGCAGCCGGTACTTCAACGGTGGTAAATTTGTCGTAGATGTCAATCTTTCCGAATTCTGAACCGGAAAGTTCGGTTGCTTCCACCAGTGCCCCCAAGATAAAGTTTGGAGCCATGCGTTCCTTGCGTCCAACATTGATGTGCAGCTTAACGGTTGCTGCACCGCTCCGCTTTCCCTTGCGAATCGGTTTCGGGATGTCGAATGCCGGCAAGTTTTTGGTTGCAGCTGTAATTTCTTCCTGCAACAGCAGTGCCAGCAGGGTTTCCGCTGGTGTTCCAGCAGCAATCAGCTGTTCTGCCAGTTGAACAGCTTCTTCCGATGGAGCAGCATTGCTGCACTGTTCCTGTAACCGCTGCTGCAACTGGTCTAACGCTTCCTGCTTCATCTCTGCGGAAGTCGGCAGGTTCAGTTCTTCGATGTTGGCTCTGGTGTACTGGGAAATGGCACGCAGTTCCTGTTCCTGTTTTCTGCCGCTGATGATGTTGTAGGCAGTGCCTTCTTTTCCGGCACGTCCGGTTCTGCCGATACGGTGAATATAATATTCATGGTCTTGCGGCAAATCATAGTTGAATACGGCATCAACGCCCTTGACATCAATGCCTCTTGCAGCAACGTCCGTTGCAATCAGGATGTTGCATCTGCCGTTTTTGAAGCTGTTCATGACCTGTGTTCGCTGCATCTGCTTCATATCCCCATGCAGACCAACGGCTGCAAAGCCACGATTTTGCAGGGCTTCGGTCAGTTCATCCACCATTTTCTTGGTGTTGCAGAATACCATAGAGGAAACCGGCTTTTTCGATGCGAGCAGCAGGTGCAGGGCATCGGTCTTTCTGCCCATCGGAACATTGATGGCATATTGTGCAATGGCATCAACGGTACGGTGTGGGCTTTGAATTTGTACCATCTGAGGGTCTTTCTGATACTGCTTGGTGATGGCAAGAATCGCCGGCGGCATCGTTGCAGAGAACAAGACTGTCTGGCGGTCTTCCGGTGTCTGAGCCAGAACGGATTCGATATCTTCCCGAAATCCCATGTTCAGCATTTCGTCTGCTTCATCTAATACAATCGTTCGCAGATGTTCGAGTTTGAGGGTACGGCGGCGGAGATGGTCTAAAACTCTGCCCGGTGTGCCAACAACAATGTTTGCACCGTTTTTCAGAGCGTGAATCTGCCGTTCCATGCTAGCACCGCCATACACGGCAACGGGTTTTACCCACCGTTTGAATTTTGCAAACTTGCCGATTTCCTCGCAAGCCTGCATGGCAAGTTCTCTGGTCGGGCAGAGAATCAGAGCGTAAACAAAGGGTTCTGCATCCTTTGGAATTTGTTCAATAATGGGAATGCTGAATGCGGCAGTTTTGCCCGTACCCGTGTTGGATTTTCCGATGACGTCTTTGCCTTCGAGCAGCAGGGGAATGGTTTTCGCCTGAATTTCGGTCATTTCGGTAAAATTCTGGGTGGCAATCGCCTGTAACATTTCTGCGGAGAGCGTTGTATTTTGAAATTGCATGTTGCTTCCTTTCTTTTGCATAAAATGGAAGCGTATTCGTAGAACGTGCGAATACGCTTCCATTCTGAACAAGGGGTTTGGGATGGTGAATACGGATTATTCGTCGATGTCTTCCGGCATGCTCCAGTTGTGGTAAACATTCTGAACATCGTCGTTTTCTTCGAGGTGTTCGAGCAGCAGGTTCATCTTTTTAATCTGGTCTTCATCGGTCAGGGTGGTGTAGGTTGCTGGAATCTGTTCTACTTCTGCAGAGAGTACGTGATAACCCTTTTCGGTCATGCCGTCCCGCAGGGCTGGCAGAACAGACGGGTCACAGCTGATTTCTACCACATCGTCTTCGACAGAGAGGTCGTCTGCATCAAATGCGAAGCAGTCTTCCATAACGGTATCTTCATCCAGACCGGTGTTTTCGAGAACGACCATGCCCTTTTCGGTGAACAGAAACGAAACACAGCCGCTTGTACCGAGGTTACCGCCGAATTTGTCGAAGTAGTGGCGAATGTCGCCAGCCGTCCGGTTTTTATTGTCGGTCAGGCATTCTACGATGACAGCAACGCCGTTCGGGCCATAGCCTTCATAGACGATGGATTCATAGTTGTTCTTATCGCCGCCGCCGGCAGCCTTCTTAATGACACGGTCGATGTTATCGTTTGGTACATTGTTGGACTTTGCTTTTGCAATCAAGTCCCGCAGCTTTGCATTGCTGCTCGGGTCAGCACCGCCCTCTTTGACGCAGACGGTGATTTCTCTTCCGATTTTTGTGAAAATCTTTGCTTTTGCGGCATCAGTCGCTTCTTTTTTCCGTTTGATATTATTCCATTTAGAATGTCCGGTTTTTTGGCAGGGGTACTATTTCAAAAGGGACTCCTTCGCCGCAG
>OGYY01000531.1_pt1 | contig 38451 bp, 37 predicted proteins | sample 1576671 | NCBI WGS metagenome assembly OGYY01 (sample SAMEA3541593, study PRJEB24748) | human gut metagenome | biome: human gut; feature: human-associated habitat; material: faeces | place: China | collected 2012 | reverse complement strand
GCCGGCATTTTCCGGCGGGGAGCTTTTTTAGGCTATTCGATTACGCTTTTGTCTTCTCCCAGGAAGCAAGCTGTTCGCATATCTGCTTAAAGGCCGGCGCGCACTGGCCGCCGGTATTGTCGGCATCCTCCGCCAGTACGACGACGGTATATTTCGGGTTATCCGCCGGATAAAAGCCGGCGAACCAGCTCTGCACCACTTCCTCCGCTTCCTTTTTCCAACCGGTTTCCGCGGTGCCGGTTTTTCCGCCCGCCCCCCCGATAACCGGACAGGCCGCCTTACCGGTGCCGGTCTGCACCGTCTGAATCATCATAGAGCGAATGGCCTGCGCGGTCTCTTCCGAAAACGCCGTCTGCACAGGCACAGGGTCTTCCTCGGTCAGCTTACCGGTTTCATCCACATATCCTTTGAGAATCGTTGGGCGGCGGATTTGGCCGTCATTGACGACCGCTCCCACCAGCTGGGCCATATGCACGGGACTGGCCAGCAGTTCTCCCTGTCCAAAAGACAGGTTGGCCAGCGACGCCCCTATCAGCGCCTCTTTTTCAGGCAGGATGGCCCGCGCGGTTTCCAGCCCTTTCGTCAGCGTGATGGCGCGGTCAAATCCCAGCGTAGAGGCCATCCGGTACAGGCGTTCTCCCCCCATCTTTTCCGCCAATTGAATAAAATAAGGGTTGCAGGACTGCGCAAAGCCGCCGCTCATATCCAGTTTCCCATGTCCCAGCTGGTTATGGCAGTGGAACGTTACCCCCTGTACGTCTACGTGGCCGCGGCAGGTGAAGGAGGTACTGCGCGGGATGCCGCCCTCCAGCGCCGCCGCCACGGAAACGATTTTGAATACCGAGCCGCAGTTATAATTGCACAAGGCCCGGTTTAGCAGCGGGGAGCGCTTGTCTTCCAGCAGATCGGCTACGGTATCCGGCTGGAAACCCGGCGTACTCACCATGGCGAGAATGCGTCCGGTGGCCGCCTCGCTGATTACCACCGCGCCCTGCGGCAGGTAGCGGTCGGCCGCCCTCTGGGCAATTTTCTGCACCATGCTATCCAGCGTCAACGCCACGCCGCCGCGGCTGAGACCCAGCGTGTTTTCCACTTCGGGCGCCACGCCCTGCAGCACCGAGCCGGAACCGTCCGTGGTATAGGTGACGGATGCTTTCCCGGCATATTCGTTCAGCACATCGTCAAAAATCTGTTCCACGCCCGTCTGTCCATGCAGTCCGTCCCCATCCAGATATCCCAACAGATGGGAGGCCGGCAACTCGCCGGAATACCGTACCGGAACCTGGAAAACCGTGATTCCCTCCGCCGTATTGGGCGCCTTGTCCATGGCCAGGGCCATTGGTTTTCCGTCCGACAGTTTTTTATTGAGGGTGGACCACTCCTCCTCGCTAAACTGTCCGGACAACGCCGACAGCGCCTCCGGCGTGGGGGACACGCTGAGCCGGTATTCAGAACCGGTATTGGTGAGCGGCGTCAGATTGGTATCATAGATTGTCCCCCGCGAACGCGCCACCGTCACCGTGTAACCGGCCTGCTGGTTGGCCGCCGATGACAGACTGCCTCCGTTTGTCAGATAATACAGCCGTATGCCCAGTCCGCTGAAAAGGACGGCGAAAACGGCCATGATGGATATAGCTCTTTTTTTCATAAGCAAAATCCCCCTTTGCCTGAACACACCCGTAGTGTGCCCGAAGCAGGGGGGATTTAAACGTAGTTATACTTACATGGAACGGAAACGCAGTTTATTGGCGCTGGCATACTTTTCGGCCGCCGAACCCTTTGAGCCAATCATGGTCAACTTTTCGTGACAGTTGATAAACGCCGCGTCGTCGATTTGGGTCACCGAATCCGGAATACGGATATTCTGCAGAATGGAGCAGCTCCAAAAAGCGCCCTGTCCAATGCTTTTCAGGTTTTGGGGCAGGCTCACCATCCCCAACCGCTCGCAGGAGGCAAACGCCATGTCGCCCACACGGGTTACCTTGCCGGGCAGATTGACCGATTGCAGGTTGGAGCATCCTTCGAACGCGCCGTTGCTGACGGCGGTTAAATTCTCACTGAATTTTACCCTTTTCAGCCGCGAACAGCTGTTAAAGGCTTTGTCGCCCATGGTCTTGAGCGTATCGGGGAGTTCAAGGTTCGTCAGCCTTTCGCAGTAGGCAAAGCATTCCTCTCCGATGGCGGTCACCCCTTCGGGTATCGTCAGGGTGGACAGCTTCGCGCAGGAACGAAAGGCCGTATCGCCGATTTTCTTGACCGTCGCAGGGATGGTATAGGAGGCAAGACTCCGGCAGTCGCGGAACATGCCGTTCGGAATGTTGGTAATTCCCGCCGGCAGCGTCACACTGGTTAACTTAATACACAATTCAAACAGGTTCTCGCCCAGGCTCGTCACACTGTTCGGCAGGACGATGGTGCGCAGGTTCCCGCAGTTGTAAAACGCCATATCGCCGATGGCGGTCACCGATCCGGGAATGGTCACGCCGCGCACGCGCTGGCGGTCGGCAAACGCCTGGTCGCCGATTTCCCTGACCGGATAGCCGGCAATCGATGAGGGAATGATAACCTGTTCCGCCGTGCCTTTATAGCCAGTGATTACGGCGCTGCCGCCCACGATGGTATACTCCAGCCCCGCAGACGTTGTCGGCCGCGCCGTCGCCCGGCTCTGGGTCGTTTTGCGCGTCGTCGTGGTACTGGTGGACTGGGTTTCCTTTTGGGGCGCCGCCGTCGTCGTCGCCGTAGCGGCCGGATCCGACGTGATCGGCCCCTGTTTGCCGCCCACGGAAAAATCCGTACTGGAGGAACAGGCGCCGGCTGTCAGCAGCAGGGCACCGGCAGCCAGAAGCGGAGCAATGCGCAAATGTAACGTTTTTTTCATGGGAACTCTCCTTCATACGAGCTTTTCCACAGGACCGTCCGGCAGAGGGCCCAAGCAGGCCAAAAGACGTGTCATGTCCAATAATTCCATATCAAACGGCTGAACGCCTTCTTCGCATACGGACAGGATAAATGGCGCGTAGGCGCGGCTGATCAGCCGGGATTCCCAGGGAGCCTCCAGAGTGTTGACGGCGCGGATACCGGAAGCCAAGCCCTCCCCGCTCCATTTGGCGGCGGCCTCCTTGCGGGTCCACAGGGTCAGCCGTCTGGCCGGATCCTCTGCGGCCCACGCCCGTTCCTCCGGGGTGAACCACCGGGCCGCTACCCGGTCGCTGACCGGACGCTCCCTCTCAATATCCACTCCCACCGGATGGCGGGACAAACCGCAGACAATACCGCCGGACGTATGGGACACATTAAAGTGATGATCCGGGGCCTCCAAAAATACCGGCTTGCCGCCGGGGGCGGTCCCTATCCGCCGCATCTGCGGCTCCCCTCCCCATTGCCGCGCGGCCAACAGGCGCACCAGCACATCGGCCAGCAGGCTGAGCTGGCGGGGTTCCTCCACCGGCATTTGCCGGAGACGGCAACGCTTATCGGCGTCTACGTAATGCAGCAGCGCGGCTTCCTCCGCCGGGGAAAGCGGGCGCGTGACCCGCAGCAAAACGATTCGTTCCACGTTCCCGCCCCCCTTATGAAAGGTAGTATACCATAATCCGGACCACATTACCAGCTTGGAGAATGTGGAAAATCATCGCTTGAATTTTGGCGGTATTCCCTGATAATGGGGGTAACTCTGGGATTTTAAAAGGAGGTCAGCGTATGCGTAAACCATCCGCGCACTGGATACTGGCTGCCGCACTGGTGGTGTTGGCGGCCGGCACCATGCTTGCCGCTGTTTTATCCCTACCCCGGTTGTCCCCGGTCGAAATTGTTTATGTGGATGAGGGCAGCGATCTGCCCTCCGCATCCTCGACAAGGACCGATGCGGTGGTTTCCACGGACATAACAGCGGCGAGTGAAGCAACCGCTTCCCGGGGCAAGCCCTCCGGTTCCATGTCCACCACGGCCGTTACCGGAACACGGCCTACGGCCGGTTCCCGTGCCGCGCCACGCACCACCATCACCGCAACGAAAAAAACGCGCACGACAACAACTACCGCGGCTCCCGTTTTCCCCATCAATCTAAACAGCGCCGGTGCCGATACTTTAATGCAGCTAAAAGGGATCGGTCCGGTACTGGCCCAACGGATAATAGATTACCGCAAAGCCCATGGCGGGTTTGCCAGTGTGGAGGAACTCACGCAGGTAAAAGGTATTGGAGAGAAAAAGCTGGCGGATATCCGGGATTTCGTGACGATCGGATAAAGATTTTTAGAGGCGGCGGTTGAAGAACCCGGCAAAACATGTTATACTATACTGTAAGTTGTCATTTTATGAGGAAGTGAGGATTTTACCATGATCCATGTTACGCTGCTCGCACATACGCCCGCTCCGGAGCACCTCGTCGCCTCGGCCGCCCGCCTGTGCTATTCCCCTTCCTCCATCGCATCCATCCAGGACAAGCTGACCGATGACAAAGCGGCTTCTTTTGTGGATATGCTGGCGGAGATTGGGCATGAGTCCCCTATTGAACACGCCTCGTTCACCTTTGGCATCGAGGGCGTTTCCCGTTCCCTGCTGGCGCAAATCACCCGTCACCGGATCGCGTCCTTCAGTGTTCAGAGCCAGCGCTACGTCGCGGAAAAGGCGTTTGAATACGTTCTGCCGCCCGAAATTGCCGACATCCCAGAGGCCAAGGCGGAATACCTCCGCGCCATGGAAGAGGATCAGGCGCATTACGAGCGGCTGACCGCTCTTTTAAAAAGCAAGCACGAAGCGCTGTTCCGGGAACAGGGCATGGATGAGAAAGCGGCCGCCCGCGCCGCCCAAAAAAAAGCGATTGAGGACGCCCGCTTTGTGCTTCCCAATGCCTGTACCACAAAAATGGTGGTGACCATGAACGCCCGCAGCCTGATGAACTTTTTCCGGCACCGCTGCTGCAACCGGGCCCAGTGGGAAATACGTGATTTAGCCAACCAGATGCTGCGCCTGTGTTTACAGGCCGCGCCGCATTTGTTTAAAAACGCGGGCCCGGCCTGTTTGAACGGCCCCTGCCATGAAGGAAAAATGTCCTGCGGCCAGGCGGCGCAGGTTCGGCGGTTTTTTGCCGATCTCAAGGAGACGCCGTGATATGGGCCGCCTGATTGTGATCGACGGGCTCGACGGCAGCGGTAAGTCTACCCAATTGGCCCGCTTGGACGTGTATCTGAAGAAAAGTGGGATACGCTATAAGCAAATCTGTTTTCCGGATTACGACCAGCCGTCTTCCGCCCTGGTAAAAATGTATCTGGCCGGAGAATTCGGTCCGCAGGCCGATGCGGTCAACGCGTATGCCGCGTCTTCGTTTTATGCGGTGGACCGGTATGCCAGCTTTAAAAAATTCTGGGAAGCCGACTATGATAGCGATACGCTGATTGTGGCCGCCCGGTATACAACGTCCAATGCGATTCATCAGATGGCCAAGCTCCCGCAGACGGAGTGGGACGCCTATCTGGACTGGCTGGAAGATTACGAATACGGCCGCCTGGCGCTCCCCCGTCCGGACAGCGTGCTGTTCCTGGACATGCCCCCCGCGGTATCTCAACAGCTACTGTCCCACCGCTATCAGGGGGATGAGAGCAAAAAGGATATCCACGAGCGGGACGCGGCGTATCTGCGGGACTGCCGCCGGTGCGCCCGGTATGCGGCCAAAAAGGGCGGCTGGCGATGGATCCCCTGCGGCAATCAGGACGGCCCCTTTGCTGAGGCGGACATTACGGAACAGATAATTGCCTGTGTAAAGGAAGTAATGGCTCATGATTGACCTGCAGGAACGCCTGCAATTTCAGCAAATTTCACTTGAGGACGCCTCCTGGGCGGTTCCTCTGCTTCAAAACAGCGGTTTCAATGGGTGTGAATTCACCTTTTCCACGTTATATATGTGGCGTAAATACGGAAAGAATAGCTGGGCCCGTGTCGGTGATACGGTGTTTTTCCGGTCGGATGCACCGGAAATGACGTTTTCTCCCCCGGTGGGCGGGAATTTTAAAAGCGGCATTTCCCTTCTGCGCTCCTACGCGCACGATCAGGGCGCGCCGCTGCGCCTCTATGGTTCGGCGGAAAACCTGGCGGACCGGCTGGAACAGGCTTTTCCCGGCCAGTTCGACCGGCGGCCCTCGGAACCGGATTTCGACTATCTGTACAGCCGGGAAGCTTTGGCGACGCTGCCCGGCAAAAAATATCACGGTAAGCGCGGCCATGTCGCCGCGTTTACCAAGCGCTACAACTGGCAGTATGAGGCCATTGACGACGGTAATCTGCTGGATGCACTCCACACGGCGGAGGCGTGGTATCAATCCCGCGAACCCCTGAACGCCAGCCTGCGCGCGGAACAGCAATCCATTGGCGATGTCCTGCGCCACCGTAAGCTTCTGGACGTACGGGGCGGCCTGCTTCGGGTAGACGGCCGCGTGGCTGCGTTCACCTTTGGCGCGCCGGTCTCGTCCCGCGAATTTGACATCCAGGTGGAAAAAGCGCTACCCGAGTATCCCGGAGCATACGCCGTCATCAACAAGGAATTCGCCGCACGGGAACTGGATGGGTTTGAATGGATCAACCGGGAAAATGACATGGGGCTGGAGGGCCTTCGCAAAGCCAAGCAGTCATACCATCCGGCCCGCATCATTCAAAAGTATATCTGTACCGAACGATAAAGGGGGCGACTCCCTGTGGAAGAACAGCGCCGGGCCAATGCGTCGGATCTGCCTGCCCTGGAAGCCATCTGGCTGTCCTCGTTTCCCGAGGATTCCCCCGCCGACATCGCTTTTTTCTGGGAGAGCGGTTTTAGCCCGGAACAGGCGGTTGTCCATACGGTAGCCGGGCGGCCGGTTTCCATGCTGTTTCTGCTGCCTGCCGCGCTGTCGCTGCCCGGACATCCGTATACGCTGCCTGTAGGATATGTGTATGCCGCGGCAACTTTACCGGAATTTCGCGGCCGGGGAATTTTTTCCTCGTTGCTGGAGGCGGCGCACAATACAGCGCGTCTATCCGGTATGCGCGCCACCTTCCTGCGGCCGGCCCAGCCGTCGCTGGAAACATTTTACGCCCGGCTCGGGTATCGGCCGGCTTTCCGTGCGGATATCCGCACCATGACCCGGCGGGACATCGAAAAACAGGCGGCTGAAACGGCATCCCGCGTACGTCGCCTCTCCCTGCCCACTTCGCTGCGCCGGGAATGGCTGGGTGAGCGGCATATCCCGTCTATTGAATGGGACCGGGCGGTATGGCGATTTGCCATACAAGCGGTGCGGGGCGCTTATTGGGAGGGACCGGGCTGGTCCGCTCTCTGCGCGCCGGATGCGGAGCATATTCTTGTACGGGAGCTGTTGTGTGGGCAGGAGCTCTTACCTTTATTTTATCGTCATTTGTGCGACAGGTATCAATTTGATACCTGCACCATACGCGCCCCCTCCTGTGACGGGGATGGGACGGCATTCGGCATGATCCATTATTTGGACGCGCAGGCCGAAGCACTGTCGCATTCCCAGTCCTCTCTGTATATGGGATTGGCGCTGGACTGAAAACAACTTGCAGTAAGGAGAGATTGGTCATGATTGCGGTATTTTTGGCACAGGGGTTTGAAGAAACCGAAGCGCTGACCACGGTGGACGTGCTGCGCCGGGCCGGGCTGGATACCGTTACCATCGGCATCGGCGGAAAAACCGTCACTGGGGCGCATGGCATTTCCGTATTGGCCGACCGGGACGAAACCGCTTTTTCCCTGGAGGATCTGGACGGTGTGGTTCTCCCCGGCGGTATGCCGGGAACCAAACATTTGGAGGCGTCGCAAACCGTTCAAAAAGCACTTGATTGGGCAGCGTCCCACGATCTGCTGATCGCCGCGATTTGCGCCGCCCCTTCTATCCTGGGGCATAAAGGGTTGTTGGCCGGCCGGAACGCCACCTGTTTTCCCGGTTACGAGGACGCGCTTTCCGGAGCCGCGGTACAGTCCCTGCCGGCGGTGTCGGACGGACGGGTGGTGACCGGGAAGGGGATGGGCGTTACCATTCCGTTCGCGCTTGCTATTGTGCGGCAGTTCCGTTCCGCTGAAGAAACCAACCGGCTGGAGGAATCGCTGCAATGCCGGTAGAAGATATACGCCCCATCAAAGCGGGCATGAGAGAGCATTACAAAAATCTGCGCCGCTCCCTACCTGACCAGCAAAAGGCCGCCATGGATGCGGCGGTCGCCCGCCGAGTAGCGGCCCTGTGGCAGTATAAGCACCAGGATATTCTGCTGACGTATGTATCCACGCCCATTGAAGTGGATACCACCGCCATTATCCGGCGGGCGCTGGCCGACGGAAAAACGGTGGCTGTTCCCCGCTGTGTACCACATACCCGGCTGATGGAATTTTACCGCATTGAAAGCCTGGATGAGCTGGAGCCGGGCACTTTCGGCGTGTTGGAGCCGCGGCCTGATCCATCCCGCCGAATGACGGATTTTGGAAAGGGCTTGTGTTTGGTACCGGCTTTGTGTTATGATTGGAGAGGTTTCCGCCTGGGGTATGGAAAAGGATATTACGACCGCTTTCTCGCGGGCTTTGGCGGACACATGGTGGGGATCTGCTATGCAAACTGCATTCGCCGGTCTCTTCCTCACGGGCGGTATGACCGGCCGGTGGAACTTATCGTTACCGACCGTTATCTTCGCCGCACCGACCGGGAGGCTCCCCGCCTCCAAAACAGACAGAGGTGATGACATTGTCGAACCGTCCCGATGATAAAAACAAGCCGTCTAGCGGACATTTGGAACCGGATACGCCGGTATTTTTTCCGGCGGACGCTGAAATGCCGGAAACGCCAGCCGTACCTTCTGCCGACGCTGAACCGGTTTCGGAGAGTATTCCCGACGCTGCGTGTCCACCCGAAACGGCAAAGGAAGAACAGGTGGATATTTCCGAAAAAGAGGGAGCGGAGCCTGTAAAGGATGAAACAGCCGTTCCGGACGAACCGGTTTCGCTGGGGGCCAAAGCGTCACAGTTTGAGCAAACCAAGATCATGGAAGAACCCGCCATGATCTCTTTATCTGAGTTCAGCGACGCCCCGGTTGTGGAAGATCCGGCTCCGTCTGTGCAGGAACCGGGCGGACGAGGACGCAAAAAAGCCGGACACAGCAAGGGAAAAGGCCAGGAGCGGCGCGCCTGGGGCTGTTTTAAAGGAATGCTCTACGCCATTCTTGTGGTAGGGGCTTCTTTGATCTGTACATATATGATTATCGGCGGTATATTGGATGTGACCGGCCTCCAGAAAAGCGACCTGAAAAAGCGAGTCGATATCGCGCAGGGAGCGACTACAACCGATGTGGCCGATGCGCTGGAAGAAGCCGGCATCATTGACCAAAAGCTGATTTTCCGGTTGTATTCCAAGCTGACCAAGGCTGACGGCAAATACCAGCCCGGAACCTTTTACCTGTCGGCCAGCATGGGCTACGGCTCCATCATTGACAATTTACAGGAGCCTCCAGTGCGCGCAACCGTTACAATCACCATTCCGGAAGGGAGCACGGTTGAAAATGTGGCGCGCATCCTATCGGAAAAAGAGGTATGCGACTACGAAGATTTTTATGCAGCTCTGGTAAACAGCCCCTTCGATTACGAATTTCTTAAGGACGTGCCCAAGCGTAGCGACAAAGGCTATGAGGACCGTATCTACTGGCTGGAAGGGTACCTGTTCCCCGACACCTATGAGTTCTATGTGGGGATTTCAGGCGAGGAGGCCATTAACAAGCTGCTCTCCACATTTGACGCCAAACTGGATACCAGTTTGCGCACGGCGATCAAAGCGTCCGGCCGCTCGCTGGACGAGGTGATCACCCTAGCTTCGATCGTACAGGGAGAAGCGGCCGACGCCGCCAACATGCCCAAAGTGGCCCGCGTCATTCTCAACCGTTTGGAAAACTATGCGGAATTCCCCTATCTGCAGTGCGATTCCACCGGCGATTACCTTGCCAAACTGTCGCCGGATGAGGTGGATATAGACACAGAGGATTCCGCCTACGATACCTATACGCACATGGGCCTGCCGCCCGGGCCGATCAATAATCCCAGCCTGGCCGCGATCAAGGCGGTGGTCAATCCCTCTAAAGACAAGCGCATTATGAAGTGCTACTACTTCGCCAACGACAGCAACCGCAATACCTATTATTCCGAAACCTATGAAGAGCATGTGGCGATATGTGAACGGTACGGCATCGGTATCCACGCGAAATAAGCAACGATTTAAAAGAATTTTGGTGTGCGCTTCTTAATTGAAATGGCCCTGCGGTATTCCGCAGGGCCATTTATTGAAAAAATACGGCATCGCCTCATTGGTGCGATAAGGAGGAACCACATGAACCGACCTGAACTGCTGGCGCCGGCCGGCGACCGGGAGCGTCTGGACGCGGCGCTGCAATATGGGGCCGACGCCGTCTATCTGGCCGGCCCCGCGTTCGGCATGCGTTCCGCCCCAGCCAATTTTTCGCAGGACGAGCTTCGCCGCGCGGTGCAGGACGCCCATCGTCAGGGCGTAAAGGTTTACGTTACCTGTAACATCCTGCCCCGCAACGAGGAGTTGCGCCGGCTACCGGCTTTTCTGGAGGAATGGCAGGATATGGGCGTGGACGCGCTGATCGCAGCGGATCTGGGCGTGATGAGTCTGGCGCAGCAATATGCGCCTCGCTGTGCGCTGCATGTGTCCACCCAGTTTGGCGTGGTCAACAGCGCCACCGCCTCCAGGCTGTTTGACTTGGGCGCGTCCCGCGCCGTGCTGGCGAGGGAACTGTCGCTCGAGGAGATCCGTGCTATTCGCCGGGACGCGCCGGCCGGACTGGAGCTGGAGGCCTTTGTTCACGGGGCGATGTGTATGTCCTATTCCGGACGCTGCATGCTGTCCGCATATCTCAACGGGCGGGACGCCAACCACGGCGACTGTACGCAGCCTTGCCGCTGGAACTACCAGATTGTAGAGCCTCACCGGCCTGACCGGCCTTTTCCCGTGGTGGAGGATGAAACCGGCACCTATCTGTTCAACGCGCACGACCTGTGCATGATCGAGCATTTGCCCGCCTTGGCCCAGGCGGGAATCGCTTCGTTTAAAATTGAAGGCCGCGCCAAGGCCGCCTATTATGTCGCCGTTACCACCAACGCTTACCGCATGGCGATCGACGGCTGGGAAGCCTCGGGATGGGATGATTCCTTCCGGCCGGAGAACTGGATGATCCGGGAACTGGATATGGTCAGCCACCGGCCTTACGGCACCGGCTTTTATTTTGGGCAGCCCTGCCAGAATACCCGCAGCGGGGGATATATCCGGGATTACGAAGTAGTGGCTGTGGCCAAAGACTGGTCTGATGGCCTGCAGCGTCTGGAGCAGCGCAACCGCTTTTTCGCCGGCGAGGAATTGTCGGTCTTGCAGCCGGGCAAAGCCCCCTTCCCCATTACGGCATCCCCGCTGCTGGACGGGGATGGCCAGCCAATCGACGCCGCGCCGCACCCCACCATGCCGCTGCTGATCCCGTTGGATGAACCGCTGGTTCCCGGCAGTCTTCTGCGCCACCGGTGCACACATGAATAAGCGGCTAAAACCAAACGCCGGGAGAGACAAATCCCTGTCTCTCCCGGCGCTGTTTTATTCTACCGGACTATGGTAAATTTACTGCGTGATCTTATCCATCTGCACGCGGCAAAGTTTGGCGTAAATGCCATTCTCTCGCATCAGGTCTTCATGCCGCCCCTTCTCAACCACCCGGCCTTTTTCCAGCACCAGGATGGTGTCCGCCCGCATTACGGTCGATAGGCGGTGGGCAATAACCACTACGGTCCGTTTGCCGGCCAGATTATCGATTGCCTGCTGGATGAGCGCCTCGGTTTCGGTATCCACCGCCGACGTAGCCTCGTCGAGTATCAGCACCGGCGTGTTGCGCAGTACCGCCCGCGCAATGGCAATACGCTGCTTCTGGCCGCCGGAGAGCCGCACGCCCCGCTCCCCAATCACGGTATGGTATCCCTGTGGCATTTCCGAAATGAAGCTGTGCGCACAGGCGGCTTTGGACGCTTCTATCACCTGCTCTTCGGTGACATTCTCCGCACCGTAGGCAATATTTTCAAAAATGGTGCCGTTGAACAGGAACACGTCCTGAAGCACCATGGAGAGGTTGCGCCGCAGCGAGGCAACGGTGATATCGCGGATATCCACATCGTCCAGCAGCACCCGGCCGTCATTCGGCTCATAAAACCGCTCCAGCAGCGAGACAATGGTGCTTTTCCCCACACCCGTCGCACCGACCAGCGCGATCATTTCCCCCGGCCGCGCCGTAAACGTAATATCCTGCAGCACCGGCTCGTCTTCCTGATACGCAAAGCTGACGTGTTCAAAGGCGATTTTTCCCCGTGCCCCGCCCATATCCCTGGCATCCGGTGCATCCTGAATTTCAGGAGCCATGTCCAGAATTTCCACAATGCGCTCGCCGCCGGCCAGCGACGACTGGATATCCTCGACCAGCCGTGCAAAAATGGATAAGGGCTGGTAAAACAGGCTCAGATACATGAAAAAGCCCACCACATCAGCCACCGGCATCCGCCCGTTCATGGCCAGCAAGCCTCCGCCCACCACGACCACCACGGTCCCAACAGACGTGAGGAACTCAATGGTGGGATTGAATATCGCGTTGGCAAAGTTGGCGCGAATATTTACCTTGCTGTAATACCGGCAAAAATCCTTCATTTTGAGGTGTTCTTTGCGTTCCTTGCCAAAAGCCTGAATTTCTTTCATGCCGCTGATATTGTCCTGCATCATGCCGCCCAGCTCACCCACGACCTCCTGGTTATGGCGGAACATGGGCCCCACCTTGCCGGAAAAAAACTGGCTGGCAAACAGCACGAAGGGAACTGGAATCAACGTGATCGCCGCCATGACCGGATTGATAAGGAACAACATGACCGCCACGCCGATAATAATCAGCACATTGCTGATCAGGTCCGGCACCGCATGCGCGATCAGTAATTCCAGCATGCGGGTGTCGTTGATGGCGCGGCTCATAATCTCGCCGGTTTGCCGCTCGCCAAAATACCGCATGGAGAGCGTTTGCAGTTTATCGTATACCTTTAACGTAATATCCCCCACAAACCGCCAGGCGGCGACATGCGCGAGATACAGGCTCAGGAAACGGCAAACGCCCCTCAGCAGGTAAGCGGCAACCAATACCACCGCATAAACCGTTATCAGCCGTACCGTCATAGCGGCCGGATCCCCGAGCGCCGCGGTCAGCTGACGCACCACCTCCGGCGTGACCAGCCCCATCAGCGCCGCGCCGATCAGGCCGATCACCGCTCCCGCCATAATGCCCCAATAGGGCTTTGCCATCTTCAGCAACCGTTTTGCCAGTTTCAAACCCTTCACCTCAACCTTTTCCCGCCGCATAACACAACGCCTGCCGGCGTTACGCTTCCTGCCGCGCCCGGGTTTTCCGGCGGTAAATCACCGGATACAGCGCCAGACACAGGGCAACGCCGCCAAAAATATCCAAAACCGAGTGCTGCTTAATAAAGACGGTGGACATACAAATTAAAATCATAGTGACAAGCGACGTCCATTTTACCCAGCGATATTTCCGCAAAACCGTCGATTCGCGCACTGCCATATGCACCGCCAGGGCGTTTAACACATGAATGCTCGGAAATACGTTTTCCGGCCGATCCTGCCGGTATAAAAGGCCCACCAAATCGGTCAGTATATTGTCGCGCGGAAAGGTTTCCGGCCTAAATTCGATACCGTTGGGGCAGAGTGTATAAATGGTCAGGCAAACACCCATACCGGCCACTATCATCGTGCCGAGCTTCATCAGGGAAGCCCTGTCTCGGAAAAAGAAAAAAACCACGGCCAGAAACACGTATGCGTACCACACCACATAGGGAATCACAAACCATTCACAGAAGGGGATATAATCGTCGAGAGGAACATGCACCATGACTTTGGGAGACAGCAGCTGCTGGACGGCAAAATACCACAGGTTCAAGGCTATGAAGCCGAGCAACAGCGCCGCCAGCTGCCAATTTTCTTTTTTACGCATGTACTGTGGCTCCTTTCTGTCTCCGGTATTATATCAAAGCCACAGCTAAAACACAAGCAACCCGGTCTTATTTCCACTATTTTTAAGAATATCGTCAGGATTGGAAACGGTTGCGTATTTTTACTATTTATGGTATTATATCGACATATTTGTTCCGGTAATCTGCTAAATCAATAAATCCAAACCTGTTTTTTGTCAAACAAAAAGGTACTTGTTTGTTTATTAGGGCATACTAAACCGAATAAACAAGTCAAAACACGGGCGCGTTCATTTTAAGGAGGGTCAACCCTTGTCCAAACCGATTATTTTGTCTGCCGACAGCACCTGTGATCTTACAGACGCACTGTGCGAGCGGTATCATGTTAAGTTTTACCCGTTCCATGTTATTTTAGAAGGGGTCATGCATGGCGACGGCGTCGATTTGACGCCCGACGATATTTACCGGGTGTATGAGGAAAAACACGTGCTGCCCAAAACCGCCGCCATCAACGCGGCGGAGTATGCCGCTTTTTTTCAGCCGTTTCTCGACGAGGGATACGAGGTTATCCATATCACCATCGGATCGGGCTTGTCCGCCTCGTATAATAACTGCCGCATGGCAGCAGAAAAGATGGACGGGGTTTACGCCATCGACAGCCGCAACCTGTCTACCGGATCCGGGCTGCTGGTGATCGAGGCCGCTCAGCGCATCGCGGCCGGTATGCCCGCCGCCCAAATCGCCGCGGAACTGAACGAGGCGGCGTCCCATTGCCAGGCCAGTTTTGTCATCGACACGCTGGAGTTTCTGCACAAGGGCGGCCGCTGTTCAGCCCTGGCCAAACTGGGCGCTAACCTTTTGCACCTAAAGCCCTGCATCGAGGTCGATAATTCCGACGGACATATGACGGTTGGTAAAAAATACCGCGGCACGTTGGACAAAGCGCTGGAACAGTATGTCAAAGATCGTTTGGAAGGCCGTACGGATTTAAAAAAAGATCGCATTTTTATCACACATTCCGGTATTTCCCAGGAACGCATCGATATGGTACGAAACCTCATTCCCCAGTATGCCGACTTTGATGAAATTTTGGTAACACGGGCCGGCTGCACCATATCGTCCCACTGTGGTCCCAATACCTTGGGCATTCTTTTTATGACCAAATGATGTGCGAGAGCATTTAAAAAAGATAAATTTGCCGTCAGCATTTTCCGGGTAAGTTCCCCCGCCCCTGCGCCAAACTAACATAGGGGTGATAAGATGGAAGACGGGTTTTACGGCAACAATCTGCTCGGTCTGCAAGCGTATCTCAAAAACGACAATATTTACGACCGGGCGTTTTTCTCCCTGCCTGAGGAAATACAGATGCAGGTAAACGAACGCGCTGAGGAACGGGGCTTTCGATCGGGAGAAGAACTGCGCGCCTATATTCAAACGTTGACGCTGAAAGCCTGACCATCCGCATTATGACTGACAATGAAGGATATTATCAATTGGGACTGGCAGACCTGCTCAATAGTGATCTGACTTGTTATGAATATTATTGTTCCTTGCCTGACCGGTTCCGCCGCAATATTGAAGCGCAGGACCTGCGCTCGTTTGATGAAATGCAGGCGTACGTGGAAGAACTCCGCCGCGCCGAATGGATGTAATCAAAAACAACTCCCGCTTTTTGCGGGAGTTGTTTTTTTTAATATATATGATATTATATACACAATATGTTTATTTTTTTTACAGGAGGTGTGACGTAATGGCAGTAGCAATACAACCATGCGCAGATAAGAAAGCTAAAAGCAACTTCATTCAAACTGTAGAAACCCCCGTATCACTAAATCTGATTTCTAAATATGTTGATCCTGATATTGTTCAGCAAATTCAGAAATACAATAAAGAGGGAGCTATTCCGGTTTGGGGGGTACTTTCCAGGAATCAGAAACGGTGGCAACATCTTATCACGGGTGATATCATATTATTTTACCGCAGCAACCATGTTTTTGCCTATGCTAGAGTTATTGGCAAATGTGATAACGCTGCGTTAGCTGAGAAGTTATGGGGCTACGATTTAACTACCGGAGAAACATGGCAGTACATATATTTTATTGATAAGCTAAATTCGATTTCCATTCATAAAAGCTCACTTAATCATATTGCAGGATATAAAGACAACTACTCGCTCCGTGGTTTTCAAATATGTAATTCATTAGCCAGTAATAATTTAATCAACTATTTTGAATTGGATAAAAACTGGTTTATTCATGGGGTCACTCAAGACGATTATGAATCTGCCATTTTAGCTTCTGTTGACAAAACCAGATTAAATAGGTTATCTCAATATGGCTCTTTGGATCGTGTTTCCAATACTACCAGTCGTGTAGAGCAGAGCTATCTTCGAGATTTGTTATTTAAGGATAATAAAGAAGCTATTTGTGGTATTTGTGGCAGTTTAGTACCTGTTGAACTTCTGGTCACTGCTCATATAAAAAAAAGATCGCAATGTACTATAGAAGAGCGGTTGGACGCAAAATATATTGTTATGCCAATGTGTAAAATTCACGGTTGTGACGATTTATACGAGAGAGGCTTTATCTATGTAACAGAGGGAATTATTCATACAGATTGCCGTGGTTATGCATCTGACGCTTTAATAAATACTTTAAGTTGTTTAGAGGGAAAACAATGTTCTTTTTTTAATGAACATACGGAGTCTTATTTTAATTACCATTGTGATCATCGATAAAAAAGTGATCCTGATTCTTTGTCAGGATCACTTTTATTTTCTATCTGCTGTAGACAGGGCGGACGCGCGGGCACACGTCCGCCCCTGCCATGAAAGCGTTAGGGGATACTTTCATGGTAGCCGGCCAAGCCAACGTCTAAAGCAACCATAGTATACCATCATTTAGCCATCTTTGCAAGAACTTTGTTGAATTTTGTGAAAAAATTATCGTGCGTTAAAAACAAAACGTTCCAGCATCACACGAAATAACATTTTCCGGTTCATCGATTCAGACTATACGGGCGTTTACGTGCATGGTATAATAGTCTCAAAAGCAAAGCTTTTGAGACAATGGAAGAATTGCTGTCGCCGCGAAACGGCTCCTGCGCTGGAGCGCACCACAATTCTTCTGGTCTCTGGGAACTATATACCGATGGTTGCGCAAATGGGAATGGCCGAAATACAGGTTATTATGCTATTGGTCGGAATCCTTTGCGCGGGCGCTTCAGACATCAACAATTATAATCGAAAGGTGCTGCTTATGAGAAGATGGGGCCTGTGTATGTGTCTTATTTTAGCCGTGTGTTTATCCCTGGCCGGATGTACATCCGGCAAACCCGCCGTGACCGGAAAATGGATTTTATCCTCGGTATCCAACGCAGGCGAAGGACTGCTTGGCGTGGGGCCGGCCAACAGCAGTTACGGCAGTTACGAAGGGGCCACTTACGCGCTTACGGCGGAGTTTAACAGCGACCTGTCTTTCACCGTATCTGATGGGGACAATCGCTATACCGGAACCTATCGGCAGGACCGCGAGCGTTCGTTACAGGAATCCTACACCTACATACTTAATTTTGAAGACGGTACAAACATAGACGCGCTCTATGGCGTTACGCAATACTACGATAAAACATCCGAAGCCACTTTGCAGCTTATATCCGGCGATACGATACTGTTGTTTCTCAGCGACAAATCGTAATCTGACAAAACAGGTTATCCTGTCTATCAAACAAAAACGCGAACCATACGTATGGTCCGCGTTTTTTGAGGGAGAATGCCACCTGAGCTCCGGGCATTCTTCCTTTATCATCAGCGCGTCAGCAGTTCCTCCTCAACCGGTGGTTGACTCTCCGGCTGGCTGAGGCTCATCTCCAGCCACTGCTGCCGGGTAATCAGCACCTGCCGGGGCTTGCTGCCCTCCGGCGGGCCGATAATGCCTTTCTGTTCCATCATATCCATGATGCGGCCGGCCCTCGCATAGCCCAGCCGCAGCTTACGCTGCAGCATGGAGGTGGAGATGCTGCCGTTTTCGACGGCGACCTGTATGGCCTGGGGAAGCATGTCATCGCCCATGTCGTCATCATCCCCGCCGGACATCTTGGCCGACGTTTTGCCCGTCGCTTCCGCTTGGCGGTCAATTTCCGCGATAATGGTCTCGTCGTACTCCTGTTCTTCTCCCGAGGCTTTCAGATAGCTCACCACCGACTCCACCTCCTGGTTGCTGACGAAGCAACCCTGAACCCGCATGGGTTTGGCGACCCCCACCGGCATAAAGAGCATGTCGCCGCGCCCCAGAAGCTTTTCGGCGCCGCCGCTATCAATAATTGTTCGGGAATCGACCGCGGACGCCACTGTCAGCGCCAGCCGGGAGGGGATATTGGCTTTGATGAGACCGGTAATGACGTCCACCGATGGGCGCTGGGTTGCAATGACCAGATGCATACCGGCCGCGCGCGCCATCTGCGCCAACCGCACGATCGCGTCCTCCACCTCGTTGGCCGCGCTCATCATCAGGTCGGACAGCTCGTCAATGACAATCAGGATCAGCGGCAGGGGCTGCATGGTTTCGCTTTTCCGGGCCGCCATATTGTAGGATTCCAAATCCCGCACGTTGTTTTCGGCAAACAGTTTGTAACGGCGCAGCATTTCGGTGACCGCCCATCCCAGAGCGCCCGCCGCCTTGCGCGGATCGGTCACGACCGGCACAAGCAGATGTGGAATGCCGTTATAAATACCGAATTCTACCTGCTTGGGGTCGATGAGCAGCATTCGCACTTCCTCCGGAGAGGATTTATACAGGATACTCTGTATCATGGAATTGGTACAGACCGATTTACCGGAGCCGGTCGTACCGGCAATCAGCAGGTGAGGCATTTTTGTCAGGTCGGCCATCACCGGCCGGCCGGTAATATCCTTGCCAAGCGCCACCGTTAAGCGGCTTTTCGCCTGGGAAAAGGCCGGACTGTCCAGCAATTCCCGCAAGCATACCCCCTGCGAGACCCGATTGGGCACCTCGATGCCCACCGCCGCTTTGTTAGGGATGGGCGCTTCGATACGCACCCCGGTCGTTGCCAGGCGCAGGGCGATATCGTCCGCCAGGCTGGTGATCCGGCTAATTTTCACACCCGCGCTGGGCTGCAGCTCATACCGGGTGACCGAAGGGCCGCGGGATACATCCAGCACTTTGGTGCTGACGCCGAATTCCTGAAGGGTGTTCACCAGCAGCGCCGCCGTGTGCTTCTGTTCCTCCCCGGATTTCTGCGCGTCCACCGGCCGGCTCTCATCCAGCAGGGAAATTGGCGGATAGCGGTAGCTGTTGATCACCGGGGAGCCCTCGACCGCCGCCGTCAGGGTATCGGCCAGTTCCTTTTTCTCCTCCGGCCTCAGCGGGGGCGCCTCCGGCGCAGGGACACCGTCCTCCAGCGGCGGGGTATAGCCGTCCAGCGGCATATCGTAGGCGAACCGGTCGCCCTCCCGGATCTCCCGGGCGGCGGATTCAAACTTTTTATAGGGTTCGGATTTAGCCGGCGGCGCGGGCGGCAATTCCTCCGCTGTTTTGGACGAATAGCCCTCCCCGATATCGACGTCGATTGCCTCCCCTTCCAGGGGGATGAGCCGTTCTTCCTCCGCGTCGTTGTACTCGATGGCGCTGCGGATGGATTCCCCAGTCTTTTTGACCGGCTTCCATAAAGCGCTGAACAGATTGATAATACTGGTGCCGGTCATCAGCATCACCGCAACAAAGGCCAGCAGGCAGAGAATGATTTTCGCCCCGATATCGGTGAAGCAATACTCAAAAGGATACCCCAGCACCGCGCCCCAGAATCCGCCGCCCGACAGGGCCTGTCCGTTCTTCCATGCCGCGCCCAGAGCCGTGAAATACGTGCCCTGCACATCCGCGGCAAACACCTGCACAACCGTGCCCACCGCCGTGAGCACCAGCCCGCCCTGCCACAGCTTGCGCTGCAGGAAACCCTGTGGCTTTTCCATGGCGGCGATAACCGCTATATAAGCCATCAGGGGCGGCACCACAAACGCGCACACGCCGAACAGGCCCAACAGCAGATCCCGCAGCAATTTCCATACATGCTCGCCTGGAATCAGCAACAGGCACAGCAGAAAAACAGCGCCCGCAAACAAGCAGACCGCCGCCGCCTGATGCCGGCTCTGCTTCGGCCGCCGTTTATTCGCTGCCGTCTTTTTTCCAGCAGGCTTTTTTTTGGCCGTTTTTTTGGCCGCTGGCTTGCCTTTACTCGCCATAGGTCCGGTCCTTTCTATGTATAGAATTATCCAACGGATATGAACCGTCACATGTTGTGCCGGCTGCATCCCCTCTATATGTACGGAGGCCAAAAGCCTCCTCAGGTTGTTTCCTCGTCGGTCTGGTTCTGCCGGTTTTCATCGATCATATCATACAGGGCCGTAATCGCGTCGGACAGCGAGCCCAGATGGTCGATCAGACCTTCCTCCACCGCCTTGTCGCCGTCCAGCACACTGCCCATGTCGGTGACCAGCTCGCCGGTATTGAGACACAGCTCCATGAACCGGTCCTCCGGCATACGGGAATTGCTGGATACAAAGCCGGTGATGCGCTGCTGCATCCGCTCAAAATAGGTGAACGCCTGCGGCACGCCCAGCACCAGTCCGTTGGTGCGTACCGGGTGCAGCGTCATGGTCGCTGTCGGGGCGATAAACGACTGCTTGGCCGCCACCGCCAGCGGTACGCCGATGGAGTGGCCGCCTCCCAGCACCAGCGACACGGTCGGCTTTTTCATACCCGCGATCAGTTCGGCCAGGGCCAGCCCGGCCTCGATATCGCCGCCCACCGTATTCAGCATGATCAGCAGGCCTTCGATCTCCCGGCTTTCCTCAATGGCCACCAGTTGTGGAATAACGTGTTCGTACTTGGTGGTCTTATTTTCCGAGGGAAGCACATAATGCCCCTCAATTTGCCCAATAATGGTCAGGCAATGGATGATGTGCCGTCCGTTGTCGGTCGTGACCGACCCGTTGTCCTGCATGTCCTCCAGCTGAGACTGCAGCGTTTGTGAAGCCTGCGTTTCTTCTTCATTGGCATCAGGCTTTCCATTATTCTTTTTCTTGTCGGCGTCGTCGCTCATACACACACTCCCTTTCCGGGTTAGTGTGCGCATGCGCCTGCAAATTATACCGTGGCCGTGTTCTTATGGGATGCGGCCGGCCGCGCGGCTTTGGAGGGCTTCTTTTCCGCGTCCTTCGCCATTTGCAGGCGGGCGTTGGCAAGCATCAGCTTGATGCGGTTTTCCTGGTTTATACGGGTCGCGCCCGGGTCGTAATCCACGCAGACAATATTGGCCTGCGGCTGGTTGTCCTTGATTTTACGCACCATACCCTTGCCCACCACATGGTTGGGCAGGCAGCCGAACGGCTGGGTGCAGACGATGTTGACAATGCCGGCGTCGATCAGCTCCAGCATTTCGCCGGTCAGCAGCCAGCCCTCGCCCATCTTGTTGCCGTATCCAACATACCCGTTCACCAGCGATTTCAAATGATCGAAGGTGCAGGGAACCCGGAAAGCGGGATGCCGCTTCACAGCGGCAATCATATCTTTTTGAAGGCCCTTAACAAATTTGGCCAAGAACGAGGCGCCCACATAGGTGCCCCATTTCCCGCCGTAAATCCGGTGGTCTTCGATGCGGTTGTCGCATTTAAAAATGATAAAATCCGTCAGGCCCGGGACGACGGGTTCACAGTCCTCGGTACGGAGAAATTCTTCCAGGTTATTGTTGCCCAGCGGCGCGTATTTAATGTAAATTTCGCCCACCACGCCGACCTTTACTTTTGGGGTACGATGCACCGGGATGGAGGCGAAATCGTCCGCGATGGCCGCAAAATTTTCCCGCACATGGTCGGAGCGGAAACTACCCTTGTGAGTAAAATCCTTCACCATCCGATCCACCCATTTCTGGATGCGGCGGTCGGTGTCCCCTTCCACCAGTTCGTACGGGCGGCACTGATTGGCCATGTGCACAATCAGGTCGCCGTACAGCATGGAATAGGCCATCTGCCGCAGCATATTGAAGCCGATGGAAAAACCGGGGTTTTTCTCCAGCCCCGATAAATTGACCGACACCACCGGGATATAGTCGTAACCGGCGCGTTTGAGCGCTTTGCGCAGCAGATGGATATAGTTCGACGCGCGGCAGCCGCCGCCGGTCTGCGTGATCAGCAGTCCCACCTTGTGCGGATCGTACTTGCCGCTGCGCACCGCTTCCAGCAGCTGGCCGATGACCAGCAGCGCCGGGTAGCAGGTGTCGTTATGCACGTATTTCAGTCCGGTGTCCACAATACCGCGATGGGTAGTGGTGAGCATATCGATTTTGTACCCCTGCATTTCAAACACTTTCCGCAGCATGGTGAAATGCACCGGCAGCATCTGCGGCATCAGCAGGGTGTATTCCTGTTTCATCTCTTCGGTAAAGAGCAGGCGGCCCTGCTCGGTATATTGTAATGTCGCCATTGGCATCAGGCCCTTTCTTGCTCCCGCGCCCGCATCGCTGCCAGCAGGCTGCGAATGCGGATGCGCACGGCACCCAGGTTGTTGATTTCGTCGATTTTGAGCTGCGTGTACAGCTTGCCGCCTGTTTCCAGGATCTCCCGCACCTCATCGGTGGTGATGGCGTCGATGCCGCAGCCGAAGGAAACCAGCTGCACAAGCTGCATATCGGGCTGTGTGGTCACATACCGGGCCGCGCTGTACAGCCGTCCGTGGTAGGTCCACTGGTTGAGCACATTCACCGCCTGCTTGGGGCTGTGGTGCGCCACCGCGTCTTCTGTGATGACCGACAGGCCGAACGAAGCGATCATTCCGTCGATACCGTGGTTGATCTCCGGATCGATATGATACGGGCGGCCAGCCACCACGATCAGCGGCCGGTTGTTTTGCCGCGCGTCGTCAATAATCTCCTGTCCCCGCTGCCGGATCCAGGACGTATAGGCGTCCGCTGCCGCATAAGCGGCTTTAGCGGCCTTTTTCACCGCAGAAGCTTCCACCCCCAGCTCCCTGGTAAAATAGGCGGCGGCGTGCTTGGCAAAGTCTTTGGGACGATGAATCCCAAAGTAAGGGGTAAGATATTTCACGGTTTTAAGCTGGTCCATATTGGCATCCAGCAATTCCGGATAATAGGCCACCACCGGGCAGTTGTAATGGTTATCCCCCTTGCCCTCGTCCACATTATAGGGCAGGCAGGGATAAAAGATCGCCGTCAGGTCATCCCGGCGCAGCAGCGCCTCGAGATGCCCATGGGACAGCTTCGCCGGATAGCAGGCCGTGTCCGAGGGAATGGTGTGCTGTCCCGCCGCGTACAGGCTGCGGGAGGATTCGGGCGACAGGACGACCTCATAATCCAGCGCATTAAAAAACGCCTGCCAGAAGGGCAGATTTTCATACAGATTGAGCACCATCGGGATACCAATTTTCCCACGGCCGCCTCTGGTATTCTTTAACCCCCGCAGATACTCGTATTTTTCTTTCATCAGGTTAGGGATCTGCTTTTGCTCCCCCTTGCCCAGAGGCCGTTCACAACGATTGCCGGAAATGAATTTGCGGCCGCCGCCAAAGGTATTGACTGTCAGCTGGCAGTGATTGCCGCACATGCCGCAGGGAACGGACTTGGAGGTATGGACAAACGTTTTCAGCTCTTCCGCGGACAGCAGCCCGGATACCTCGCCGGCCGCCGTTTTCTGCCGTACGTCCCGCACGTCCAGCGCCGCGCCGTAAGCGCCCATGATACCGGCTATTGTGGGCCGCACCACCTGCGCCCCCAGCTCCCATTCAAAGCTGCGCAACACCGCATCATTGAGGAATGTCCCTCCCTGCACCACAATGTGTTCGCCCAGTTCGGACGGATCGGCGGCGCGTATGACTTTATAAATGGCATTTTTTACAATGCTCATGGACAGGCCGGCGGAGATATCCTCCACACTGGCCCCCTCCTTCTGTGCCTGTTTCACCGACGAATTCATGAACACGGTGCAACGGGACCCCAGGTCGACCGGGCGTTTGGCGAGCAGGCCGAGTTTGGCAAAGCTGGCGATATCATAACCCAGCGCTTTGGCAAACGTTTCGATAAACGAGCCGCAGCCCGAGGAGCAGGCCTCGTTGAGCATGATGCTGTCGATAGCGCCGCCCCGTATTTTAAAGCATTTCATGTCCTGCCCGCCGATATCGATGATAAAATCGACCTGCGGGTTAAAATGCCGCGCGGCGCGGTAATGCGCCATGGTTTCCACCAGGCCCTCGTCCACATGAAACGCGTTCTTGATCAGGTCTTCCCCGTAACCGGTGGCCGCGCTGCCCTTGATGGTGATGCGGCCGCCGAACCGGCGATAAATTTCCGCGAGCTGCTCCTTGACCACCGCCACCGGATTGCCCTCGTTGGACGCGTAGTAGGTATACAGCAGTCCGCCGTCCGGCGAGATCAACGCCAGTTTGGTGGTGGTGGACCCGGCGTCGATGCCGAGGTAGGCGTCACCGGTATACCGGTCGGGCTCCGTGGCCGGAGGGGCGGCTTTGGCGTGCCGCGCCGCAAATTCTTCATATTCAGCCTCGTCCCGGAACAGCGGTTCCAGCGTGTTGGTGGTGCTCACCTGCGCGGAAGCGTTATCGATGCGCCGCAGCAGCTCGTCAAAGGTCATGTCCGCGCTGTTGTCGCCCGCGTAACAGGCGGCGCCGACAGCCACAAACACCTCGGCGTTTTCCGGGAACACCGCGTCTTCTTCAGACAAGCGCAGCGTTTCGACAAAACGCTCGCGCAGGCCCTGAAGATAAAACAGGGGCCCCCCCAGGAACAGCACCTTGCCCTTAATCTGCCGGCCCTGCGCCAGCCCGGCTATGGTCTGGTTGACCACCGCCTGGAATATGCTGGCGGCAATATCCTCTTTCCGCGCGCCCTGATTAAGGAGCGGCTGGATATCGGTTTTGGCAAACACCCCGCAGCGCGAGGCGATGGCGTATATTTTTTCATGCTTCAGGCTGAGCTGGTCCAGCTCGTCGGCCGTCACACCCAGCAGAGTGGCCATCTGGTCGATAAACGCGCCGGTTCCGCCCGCGCAGGAGCCGTTCATCCGCTCCTCCAGGCCGCCGGAAAAAAAGATGATTTTGGCGTCTTCGCCACCCAGCTCCACCACGGCGTCGGTATCCGGGACAAACCGCTCCACCGCGCCGGCAGTGGCGAATACCTCCTGGACAAACTCCAGCCCCGCCGCCTTGGCGACGCCCAGCCCGGCCGAGCCGGTAATGGCCGCCCGCACCATTTGGCCTTTCATGCGCGGCTCCAGCTCCCGCAGCATTTCGGCGGTTTTTTCCCGCACCTTGGACATATGCCGTTCGTACGATTTAAACAAAATGGTATCCTTATCATCGAGCAGAATCACCTTAACGGTGGTCGACCCGATATCTATTCCTATCCGCAAATACAGGACCTCCCGTTCCTTTGGCCAGCCGTTGCCTGGCCCCTGCTGTCGGGAAATCGCTCCCGTGCAGTTCTTATTATTCTATCATATAACCCGCGCAAGTGCAAGCCATGGCCGGCGATTTCCAGCCGATTCCTTTGCCCTATTTTCGCGGATTTTTCGACCCTTTCCGGATCGACTGCGCACGTGCGGCAGCCTCCCAAGCCACGCCGTAAAGCCGCAGCGGATTCGTGAATAATCGGTTAAATTTTGCCATGCCATGTGTTAAAAGATTGACAAATCCGCGTCGGTTTGTCATAATATCATATTATGACGAACACAGGAGTTGATTAAAGATGGGGTACACTCTCGCACAGAAGCTGATTGCTTCCCACCTGCTGTCCGGCGACATGACGCCCGGCAGCGAAATCGGATTGAAAATCGACCAGACGCTGACACAGGACGCGACCGGCACCATGGCCTACTTGGAATTTGAAGCCATGGGCGTGCCGCGTGTCAAAACCGAGCGTTCGGTTGCCTATATCGACCACAACACCCTGCAAACCGGGTTTGAAAACGCGGACGACCATCGCTACATTCAGTCGGTCTGTAAAAAGCACGGGCTGTATTTTTCCCGTCCGGGCAACGGCATCTGCCACCAGGTGCATCTGGAGCGGTTCGGCATTCCCGGCAAAACCCTGATCGGGTCGGACAGCCACACCCCCACCGGCGGCGGCATCGGCATGCTGGCGTTCGGCGCGGGCGGCCTGGATGTGGCCGTGGCCATGGGCGGCGGCGCTTATTATATCACCATGCCGAAGATGGTGCGGGTCAACCTGCACGGTAAGCTACAGCCCTGGGTGGCGGCTAAGGATATTATCCTCGAGGTACTGCGCATCCTGTCCGTTAAGGGCGGCGTGGGTAAAATTATTGAATACGGCGGGGACGGCGTGACCTCCCTGACGGTGCCGGAACGCGCCACCATCACCAACATGGGCGCGGAGCTGGGCGCTTCCACCTCCATCTTCCCCTCGGACGATGTGACCCGCGCGTTTATGAAGGCGCAGGGCCGGGAACAGGACTGGGTGGCGCTGGCCCCCGACGAGGACGCGGTTTACGACGAGGTAGTGGAAATCGACCTGTCTGCCCTCCGCCCGCTCGCGGCCTGCCCCCATTCGCCCGACAACGTCAAGCCCGTCGAGGAATTGGGCACCATGAAAGTGGACCAGTGCTGCATCGGCTCCTGCACCAACTCTTCGCTGATGGATATGCTGAAGGTCGCTGCGATCCTGAAAGGCAAGACCGTTCATCCTGACGTGAGCCTGTCCATCGCGCCCGGTTCCAAACAGGTTTACAACATGCTGGCCGAAAACGGCGCGCTGGCCGACCTGATCGCCGCCGGAGCCCGGATTCTGGAATGCGCCTGTGGTCCCTGCATAGGCATGGGCCAGTCCCCCAATTCAAAGGGCGTGTCCCTGCGCACCTTTAACCGCAATTTTGAGGGCCGTTCCGGTACGGCGGACGGCCAGGTTTATCTGGTCAGCCCCGAAACAGCGGCGGCTTCCGCCCTCACCGGCGTATTTACCGACCCGCGGACGCTGGGCGAGCCGGTTTCCGTGACCATGCCGGAGCACTTTCTGATTAACGACAACATGATTATTTCTCCTGCGGACGAGGCCGACATGGACCGTGTAGACATTGTGCGCGGTCCCAACATCAAGCCCTTCCCGCAGACGTCTCCCCTGCCCGAGAGCATAACCGCCAAGGTCCTGCTTAAGGTGGAGGACAATATCACCACCGACCATATCATGCCGGCCGGCGCCAAAATTCTGCCGCTGCGTTCCAACATCCCCGCCATTTCCGAGCACTGCTTTACCCGCTGCGATCCGGAATTTCCGGCCCGCTGCAAAAAAGAAGGGGCCGGCATTATCATTGGCGGTTCCAACTACGGACAGGGTAGCTCCCGCGAACACGCCGCGCTGGCGCCCCTGTATCTGGGCATCAAAGCGGTCGTTGTTAAATCGTTCGCCCGCATCCATGTCGCCAACCTGATTAACGCCGGCATTTTGCCCCTCACCTTTGAAAACGAGGCCGACTACGACAAGGTATCGTTCGGTGACGAACTGAGCCTTCCCGGCATCCGGCAAAAACTGGCGAACGGTGAACCGGTAGAGCTGGTGGACAACACAACCGGCGACCGTATCCCGCTGAAAACCGGTTTTTCCCAGCGCCAGATCGACATGCTGCTGGCCGGCGGGCTGCTGGATTACACCCGCGAGCAAAACAAACACTGATTTCACGGCAGAAAAGGGGCTTACAGTCCATGGCAAAACATCAATCCATATCCATGTCGGTTATCCGCCGGCTGCCCCGGTATTATCGGTTTCTGTTCGATCTGATGCAGAACGGCGTCACCCGCATTTCGTCCCGTGATCTGGCCACCCGCATGGGCCTGACAGCCTCCCAGATCCGGCAGGATCTCAACTGTTTCGGCGGGTTCGGACAGCAGGGATACGGGTATATGGTGGAACAGCTGTACAGCGAGATCGGCCATATCCTGGGTGTGGACCGCCCGGCGGATACGATTCTGATCGGGGCGGGCAATTTGGGCTGTGCGATTGCCAACCATATCAATTTTGATATCCGCGGCATCCATCTGGCAGGCATTTTTGACGATTCCCCGTCCATCATCGGCACCCGTATACAGGAACGGGACGTACTGCCCACTGATCAGCTCGAGGATTTCTGTCGGGAACATCAGCCGGTTATCGCTATTCTGTGCATTCCCAAGGAGGCCGCAGCCGCGATGGTGAAGCGGCTGACTACCCTTGGCATTCACAGCTTCTGGAATTTCAGCCATTACGACATTGCGTTCGATTATCCGGAGGCAAACGTAGAAAATGTTCATCTCGGCGACAGCCTGTTAACGCTTGCCTATCAGGCCAAAACGGAATAACCGCGGGCCGAATTTCCATACTAATCAAGGGAAAACGCTGCATAACCGTGCGTAATCCCAACCGCGCTTTTCCCGGTTGCTACGTATATGGCAACGGTTTTTTAAAGAAAGGATGAGTCAAATGATTACAAAAGACACGCTGATCGGGGACATTCTGGATCAGGACCAAACCACCGCGCAGTATTTCCTGGAGATGGGCATGCACTGCCTGGGCTGCCCTTCCGCCCGCGGAGAATCGTTGGAGCAGGCCTGTCAGGTGCACGGTGTGGACTGTGATGAGCTGGTCGCCAAAATCAACGCGCACATGAGCAAATAGGTTTTTTATCTCCAAAAGATTCTTCGCCGGCTTCGGGTGGGCGGGGAATCTTTTGTTGCATTACCAGGAAAGGAGCGTCCACGATGCTCGATAAACGCCTGCGGTGCGCCGCGTCCATGGTGCGGCCTGGCAGCCGGATAGCCGATATCGGCACCGATCATGCCTACCTGCCCCTGCATCTGGTACAGGCGGGGCTTTGCCCGTCGGCCATCGCCACAGATATCCGGCCGGGGCCGGCTGCGTCCGCCCGGCGCCACGCGGAGGCGGCTGGGCTGGAGAATCGTATCGCTGTCCGGCTGGGAGACGGGCTTTCCTGTTTGGCTCCGGACGAAGCCGACGATATCGTCATTGCGGGGATGGGCGGGGAAACCATCGCGGCGATTCTGGATGCCGCTCCCTGGGTGCGCGCGCCCCGCTATCTCCTGGTTCTGCAGCCCATGACCCGCCCGGAAAAACTGCGCGGGTATCTCCTTACACACGGTTTTGCCATCCGGGAGGAACGCGTGGTGGAGGACGGGACGCATCTGTATACGGTGATGACCGCTGTTTATACCGGCGACCCGCCGGTATACGACGAGGCTGCCTGGTATCGCGGCGCACTGGGTACGGCGGGACAGCCGTTTTTAAAAAAGGAAATATGGCGCCTGCACCAGCAGGAAAAAGGACGCCGGCTGGCTGGACTTACGGAGGAAGCCGACCGGCTGGCCCGGCTGATCCGACAATTGGAGGAATCCTTATGAACATACGGGATATCATGAATTACTGGGAACAAAAAGCGCCATTGGATACCGCGGAGGACTGGGATAACCCCGGCCTGCTAGTAGGTAGTCCCGACGCGCCGGTGACCCATATACTCACCACACTGGACGTTACACCGGGCGCGGTCGAGCAGGCCAAACGGATGGGGGCGGAGCTGATCATCAGCCACCATCCGGTGATTTTCTCCCCTCTGCGGCGTATGGACGCGGACAGCGTTCCCTATCGGCTGGCCTCTAATGGCATTGCCGCGCTCTGTCTGCACACCAATCTCGACAAGGCGGCGGGCGGTGTCAACGACCGGCTGGCCAACCAGTTGGGCTGGACGGTCACCGGCACGGCTCCCGACGGTCTCTGTCGGTTTGCCTCCCTGCCCGTGCCCCTGTCGCCGGACGCATTTGCCGCTCATGTGGCTCAGCGGCTGCACACCGCCGTCCGTATGGCTGAAGGCGGCAAAACCGCTATTGCCACCGTCGCTTTGTGCGGTGGCAGCGGTGCGGACTGTTTGCTGCCGCTCACAGAACGAGTTGACGCGGTATTAACCGGGGAGATCAAGCATCACGAATGGCTGGCGTTTGCCGCGGCCGGCGTCGCCGCCTTGGATGGTGGGCACTATTTTACCGAAGCGGGCATTGCCGATGTGTTGAGCCGTGAAACAGCGGCGGCGTTTCCCACACTGGCCGTGATGACGTTTCTGGATCAGCCGCCCTATACGACGATTTGTCCATCCGCAGGGCTTTAAAGGTTGTATTGTACTGAGAAAGGATGAACGACGACTATGGCTTTTGACGGCGTATTTTTACAATGTATCCGGCGCGAACTGTTACAAACCCTTTCTCAGGACGTACGGATTGATAAGATTCATCAGCCAGCCCGCGAGGAGCTGGTGTTGGCCCTGCGCGGCCGCGGCGGCACGTACAAATTGTATTTGTCCGCCCGTGTAGGGGCGGCCCGGGTTCATTTAACGGACTGCGTACCCGAAAATCCAGCCGCCCCGCCCATGTTCTGCATGCTGCTGCGTAAACGGTTAACCGGCGGGCGGTTGGCGGATATCCGCCAGCCGGGGCTGGAACGGGCCCTATACCTGGATTTTGACTGCATCAGCGATTTGGGCGACCCGGTAAGGCTGACCCTGGCCGTGGAAATTATGGGGCGGCACAGCAATATCATTTTGGTGGGGCCGGACGGACAAATACTGGATGCGATCAAACGGGTAGACTGGGATATGTCATCGGTGCGTCCCCTTCTGCCGGGACTTCCCTACGCCCCGCCGCCCCTGCCTGCCGGCCGGATCGACCTGTCCATTCAGACGCCAGAGGATTTGTTGACCGCGATTAAAAACGGCCCGGACGGGCCGCTCTCCAAAGCGCTGTTGGGCGTTTCACAGGGACTGTCGCCCCTCGTCTGCCGGGAACTGTCGCACTATGCCACTCGCGGCGCCGACACGCCGGTATCGCAGCTCAGCGATGCGCAGACCGACCGGCTGCTGTTTGCCGCCGGCCGGGTCAAAACGGTGGTGGAAACCGGCGAAGGCGCGGTGCCATACCTGCTGACAAAAAGCGGCGTGCCGCTGGATTTCAGCTACCTGCCGATTACACAGTACGGTCTGGCTGCTATAGGGCAGGAGGTCGGCAGCTTCTCTGCCCTGCTCGATTCCTTTTACGCTGAAAAGGACGAGGCCGAACGGATGAAGCAGCGTTCCCACGACATCTTGCGCCTGCTCACCAACACGTCCGACCGGATCGTCCGTAAGATCGCGCACCAGAGGGAAGAACTGAGCCAGTCGGGCAAGCGGGATCAGAGCCGCCTGTATGGAGATATCATCAACGCCAATCTGCACGCCATTCCTAAGGGCGCCAAGGAAGCGGAACTGGTCAATTATTTTGATCCCGACTGCGCACCCATCCGGGTGCCGCTCGACCCGGCGCTGTCCGCGGCGGCCAACGCGCAGAAATACTATAAAAATTACCGCAAGGCGCAGACGGCCGAGCAGGTTCTGGCCGAGCAGATAGCCTCCGGTGAAAAGGAATTGCAGTATATCGATTCTGTCTTCGATGCTCTCTCCCGCGCCCGGTCTGTGCGGGAACTGGGTGAGTTGCGTGAGGAACTGGCCGCCGGCGGATACCTGCGCCGGCAGGGCGGGCGGCAAAAGCCGCCGGCGCCGCTGAAGCCCATGGAATTCGTCTCCGATGACGGGTTCCTGATCCTGGTGGGACGCAACAACCTGCAAAATGACCGGTTGACGACCAAAACCGCCCGGGGCGGCGATATTTGGATGCACACGAAAAACATTCCCGGATCGCATGTGATCGTCGTTACTGGCGGGCAGGAGCCGCCCCCCCGCACACTGGAACAGGCATCGGTCCTGGCGGCGCTGCATTCCCGCGCTGCTGACTCCCGACAGGTGCCGGTGGATTATACGCCGGTGAAATATGTCAAAAAACCAAACGGCGCCAAGCCGGGGATGGTGATTTACACGACCAACCAGACCGCCTATGTTGACCCTGACCCGGCGCTGGCCGACCGGTTGCGCAAATAGGGAAATCATGGTACAATAGTCTCCGACCCAAAAGGCCGGAGCCAATGGAAGAATGCCTCTCGGCGCACAGCGCCTCCCGGCGGCTGCCGCCGCCACCGTCATTCTTCTGGTCTGTGCGAATCCCAAGTACGATAGTCTCCGTCCCAAAAGGCTGGGGCCATCTGTGCTAGATTTTGATACATCATGCTCCGTCCTGAAGAGCCGGAGGCACACAATTTTGCTGGAAAGGCGGGTTGCCGCTTATGGATATTCAGGTGGGCGATAAGCTGGAAATGAAAAAGCCGCATCCCTGCGGCGCGGCGTTTTTTACCGTGCTGCGGGTCGGTATGGACTTTCGCCTGAAATGCGACGGCTGTGGCCATGAATTTATGGTGCCCCGCCTTAAAATAGAACGCCGTATTAAAAAAATACACCGATAAAGGAGGCGCCGTCTGTGTTTGATCAATTGGTCCAAGTGGAAAAGCGCTATATGGAAATGGAACAGCGGCTATACGACCCCGCGGTGGTCTCCCATGTCGAGGAATACCAGCAGCTGATGAAAGAGAGCCGCCAGTTGGAACCCATCGTGCTGAAATACCGTGAATTCAAGGCCGCCGAGCGGCAGGGGGAAGAAGCGCTGTCCCTGCTGAACGCCGGGGGGCTGGATAAAGACATGCGCCAGCTCGCTGAGGAAGAGCTGGCCGAAAGCAAGGAAAAAACGGCTGTCTGCGCGGAGGAACTCAAGCTCTTGCTTCTCCCCCGCGACCCTAATGACGACCGCAGCGTGATCATGGAGATCCGCGGCGGCGCGGGCGGCGAGGAATCGGCCCTGTTTGCGGCATCCCTCTACCGGATGTATACCATGTATGCCGAGTCCAAGGGATTCCGGACCGAGCTGGTTGGCTGCAACGAAACCGAACTGGGCGGGTATAAGGAGATCAGTTTTATGGTTTCCGGCAGCGGCGCCTACAGCCGGCTGAAATTTGAGAGCGGCGTGCATCGGGTACAGCGAGTTCCCGAAACCGAATCGGGCGGGCGGGTGCATACCTCCACCACCACGGTGGCGGTGCTGCCCGAGGCCGACGAAGTGGAAATAGACATCAACCCCGCCGACCTCCAGATCGATACCTACCGTTCCAGCGGCGCGGGCGGGCAGCACATCAATAAGACAGAATCCGCAATCCGCATTACCCATCTGCCCACCGGGCTGGTGGTGGAGTGCCAGGACGAACGCAGCCAGTTTAAAAACAAGGATAAGGCCATGCGGGTGCTGCGTTCCCGACTGTTGGAGCGCAAGCAGGCCGAACAGGCCTCGGCCATCGCCGCTGACCGTCGGTCGCAGGTTGGCACCGGCAGCCGCAACGAGCGTATCCGCACCTATAACTTTCCGCAGGGCCGGGTGACCGATCATCGGATCGGGCTGACCCTTTACCGCATCGACGCCATCATGGACGGTGACCTGGACGATATCATCGATGCGCTGATAACAGCGGAACGGGCGGAAAAATTGCAGGCGGCAGGTGATGAATCATGACGGTCTATCAAACCCGGATGTTGACGGATTCTCCGGACGATATCGCGTTCGCGGCCGCCTGTCTCAAACGGGGGGAATCGGTGGGCATGCCCACCGAAACCGTTTACGGCCTGGCAGCCGACGCGACCAACGAAGAGGCGGTAGGCCGGATTTTCAAAGCCAAAGGCCGTCCGCAGGATAATCCGCTGATTGTGCATGTCGCGGAGTTTTGTGAAATAGACTCTCTTGTGACCGCTATTCCTGCCGCCGCCAGGCGGTTGGCGGCCGCCTTCTGGCCAGGGCCGCTGACCATGATATTTCCCCGCTCTGCCCGTATCCCCGGCTGCGTAAGCGCCGGACTGGACACGGTGGCGATCCGCATACCGTCCCATCCGGCGGCGCGGGCGCTAATCCGGGCGTCGGGACTGCCGCTGGCCGCCCCCTCGGCCAATTTGTCAGGGAGTCCCAGTCCCACCACCGCCGCGCACGTCATGCGCGATATGGCGGGCCGTATTCCGGCAATTGTGGACGGCGGCCCCTGCGCGGTGGGACTGGAATCCACGGTGGTGACGTTTGACGGCGACACCGTGCGCATCCTGCGCCCCGGCGGCATCACCCCCGCCATGCTGGAGAGCGCCGGATGCCGGGCCGCCGTCGACCCAGCGGTAACCCAGCCGCTGGCCGAAGGCGCGCGGGCCGCCTCGCCGGGCATGAAATACAAACATTACGCGCCCCGCGCCAAAGTGATCCTGGTGAAATCCTCTCCGGCGGCGTTTGCCGCCTTCGTCAACGAGCATGCCGCCGCAGGGGCGGCCGGCCTGATGGCCCTGTGTTTTGACGGCGAGGAGCGAGCACTGGCGGTCCCTTGCCTGACGTACGGCCGGCGGGACAACGCGGAGGAACAGGCACGCCGCCTGTTCGACGCTTTGCGCGAGCTGGACGACCGGGGCGCCTCCCTGGTATACGCCGCCTGTCCGTCACCGGAGGGCGTCGGCCTGGCCGTATATAACCGAATTTTGAGAGCTGCAGGATTTGAGGTGTTGACTCTTGACAGATAAAGTTTATGTCGTGGGACTAACCGGTCCCACCGGGTCGGGTAAAAGCGAAGTGGCCCGCGTATGGAAAGACCAGCATTTTCCCATGATCGATGCGGATGTGCTGGCCCGCCGGGTGGTGGAACCCGGCCAGCCGGCGCTTGAGGAACTGGTGGCCGAATTTTCCGAGGATATTTTGCACGAGGACGGGACGCTGAACCGCCGCCAGCTTGCGAAACGTGCCTTCGCCACGCCGGAAGACACAGCCAAGCTGAACGCGATTACCCATCCGCGCATTATCGATTTATCAAATAATATATTGATGCAGTTTGAACAGATGCGGGAACGGATCGCGGTTATTGACGCGCCGCTGCTGTTCGAAAGCGGTATGGAAGCCATCTGCGACCTGACGGTAGCGGTTGTGGCTCCCGCCGCCATGCGGCTGGAACGGATTCGCCAGCGGGACGAACTGACCGAAGCGCAGGCTAAAGCGCGCATGTCCGCCCAGCAAGAGGAGGATTATTATACCACCCGCGCTTCGATCACCCTTCGCAACGAAGGGGATCTGGCGCAGCTGCGCCGACAGGCGGAGGAGCTGGCCGTACAAATCCGGGAGTGGGCCAGGTGACGAAAGCGCAGAGGATGAAACGGCGGCGCATTCGCCGGTTTATCATAACAGGCATCTGCCTGCTGCTGTTGGCCGCTATTTGCGTGATCGCCTTACATAAAGGCTACGATCATTTTACCAAAACGGCCTATCCGCTCCCTTATCGTGAATATGTGGAGAAATACGCCGCACAATATGAAGTAGACCCTTCGCTTGCGTATGCGGTTATGTTTACGGAAAGTTCTTTTTCTCCGGATGCTGTCTCAGCGGCCGGCGCAGTGGGACTGATGCAGTTGACCGAGGATACCTTTCACTGGGCCCGGTACCGGATGGGAACGCTGGACAGCGACCTAAATGTTGACGACCTGTTTGAGCCAGAGGTTAACATTCAGTACGGCATCTATGTGATCCATTTGCTGCGTGAGGATTTTACCAGCACGGCCACCCTGCTCGCGGCGTATAACGCAGGTCGGACAACCGTGCTGAACTGGCTGGAGGACGACCGGTATTCCCAGGATGGGGAAACGCTGGCCGACATTCCCTATGACGAGACCCGGAAATACGTCCTGAAAGTGCTGCAAACGCAGGAGACCTATCGAGAGCTATATGAAATACAATAAGTAGGCCATAACGTGAAAGCCATTTTTTCACGTAGGAATGTTGTCTTCGACGGAACCGAACCAATTCTAGTGTATTTGAAAGGATGAACGACGCATGAGTGAGAAAACGGAAGCGGAAGCCCTGAAAGAAGCTCTGTTCTGCAAACAGAAACACGCGGCGGACGTTATGAGCCCCGATCAGATCGAGGAAGCGGAGGAGTACTGCGCCGCCTATAAAACGTTTCTGGACGCGGCCAAAACCGAACGGGAAGCCGTGACAGAGGCGGTAAAAATGGCTGAGGAGGCGGGATTCGTCCCCTTTGACCGCCAAGCGTCCCTCAAACCCGGCGACCGGGTGTATGTGAACAACCGGGGAAAAGCGCTCATCCTGGCGGTGATTGGATCCCGCCCCATCACCGACGGCGTATCCATCGCGGCGGCGCATATCGATTCGCCGCGGCTGGATCTCAAGCCCAATCCGTTATATGAGGATAAGCAGCTCGCCTATTTTGATACCCACTACTATGGCGGCATTAAAAAATACCAGTGGACGGCGATTCCCCTGGCTCTACACGGCGTAATCGTGCGCGGTGACGGCGCCAAAGTATCCGTGCGGGTGGGCGAGGACCCGGCCGATCCCATTTTCTGCGTTACCGACCTGCTGCCCCATTTGGGTGCCGAGCAGATGAAACGCCCCGCGCCCCAGATCGTCAAGGGCGAAGACCTGAACCTGCTGATTGGCTCCCGTCCTTTCCCCGGCGGCGAGGGCAGCGATCTGGTAAAGCTGAACATTATGAATATCCTGCATGAAAAGTACGGCATCGTCGAGGGGGATTTTCTCTCCGCCGAGCTGGAGATCGTACCGGCGTTCCGGGCGCGCGACCTCGGCTTCGACCGCAGCATGATCGCCGCTTATGGTCACGATGACCGCGTCTGTGCCTATCCGGCGGTGACCGCGATCCTGCACACCGGCGTCCCGGCGTATACCGCTGTTACCCTGCTGGCCGATAAGGAAGAAATCGGTTCGGACGGCAACACCGGCATGCAGTCCGCCTTCCTGCCCTATTTCATCGGCGATCTGGCGGCTATGTTTGGGGCGGAAGGCCGCCATGTCCTGTCCCGGTCGGTCTGCCTGTCGGCGGACGTCAACGTCGCCATGGATCCGATCTATCCGGATGTGGTGGAAGCCCGTAACTGCGCGCAGCTCAACGGCGGCGTGACCATCACCAAATACACCGGTTCCGGCGGAAAATCCGGTACCAACGATGCGTCGGCGGAGCTGATGGGCCTGATCCGGCGGCTGATGAACGAGCATCAGGTGCTGTGGCAGTCGGGCGAGCTGGGCAAGGTGGATATGGGCGGCGGCGGCACGGTGGCTAAATATATCGCTAATCTCGATGTGGATACGGTGGATATGGGCGTACCGGTATTGTCCATGCACGCGCCGTATGAAGTCGTTGCCAAGCTGGACGTTTTCATGGCGCACAAGGCGTTCCATACCCTGCTGAACAGGGGATAAAATCAGCGGCGCTGTCGGGGGAACCGGCGGCGCCGTATCTATTATGAGGAGGGGGCCATTATGAGCAAATTGCTGGTCGTTGTCGATTATCAAAAGGATTTCGTGGATGGTTCGCTGGGATTTCCGGGAGCCGCGGCGCTGGAACAGCCCATTGCGGAGAAAATTGACGCGTATCACCGGGCGGGGGATACCGTCGCTTTCACACTGGACACCCATGACGAATCCTATCTTGAAACACAGGAGGGACGGCACCTGCCCGTCGTTCATACTGTGCGGGACACGCCCGGCTGGGCTTTGTTCGGTAAACTGGGCGATGCGCGGCAGGGCAGCGATCTTTGCTTTATTAAAAGCACCTATGGCTCCGATTCCCTGTTTGATTATCTGCGCACGCATCCCTTTGATCAAATCGAGCTGGTGGGCGTCGTTTCTTTCATTTGCGTCGTCAGCAACGCCATACTGGCCCAGGTGGCGCAGCCAGAAACGCCGATCGTAGTCGACGCAGCCTGCGTGGCGGGCGGAGACGCCCATCTGCACGAAGCGGCATTGGACGTAATGGAAGGGCTGCAAATCATCGTGACCAACCGTTAATCGCCGGCGTCTCTCCTAAACTTTGACCGGTTGTCTACACCCCCGGCCGGGACGAGCATAAACTGAAAATGAAGCGTTGTATAAAATGCGGATTACAGCCAACAATAAAACTGTAAGATTTCAGTTTAGGAGACGACATTATGAACGTACACAGAGGCGATATATTTTATGCCGATCTCAGTCCGGTTGTCGGCTCGGAGCAGGGCGGCATCCGTCCGGTATTGATCGTGCAGAACGATGTGGGGAACCGCTTCAGCCCTACGGTCATTGCTGCCGCTATCACCAGCCAGAAGGACAAAGCGCGTCTGCCCACCCATATCCAGCTGCATTCGACCGACAGCGGCCTGCAGCGGGACAGTATTGTCCTGCTGGAACAGATCCGCACGCTGGACAAACGGCGTCTGAAAGAGCGGATGGGCCGCTTGGACGACGATTCTATGGTGAGGGTCAACCAGGCGCTGCAAATCAGTTTTGGTCTGGGGATGGACGGCCGGCCTACATAAACGACAGGTCTGCCCGCTTCCTGCTCTCCCGTACCCATCGGCATAAAAGCGCCGCGGCGGAACCCCGCCG
>OGYY01000527.1_pt1 | contig 38640 bp, 26 predicted proteins | sample 1576671 | NCBI WGS metagenome assembly OGYY01 (sample SAMEA3541593, study PRJEB24748) | human gut metagenome | biome: human gut; feature: human-associated habitat; material: faeces | place: China | collected 2012 | reverse complement strand
GGTTTTTAAGGGAGAATATCTGGGATTATACAGAACAAAGTTTATCAGAGATTATGATCCTCTGATCTCTGTTATTATTCCGAATAAAGATCACATTGATGATCTGAAAAGATGTATGGATTCAATCGAGAAGAACTCTACTTACAAAAATTATGAATATATTATCGTAGAAAATAACAGCACAGATCCTGCGACCTTTGAGTATTATAAGAAACTGGAGGCAGAGAATCCGAAAGTGCATATGGTATATTGGGATGGAGTCTTTAATTATTCTGCAATCAATAATTACGGAGCATCTTTTGCGAAAGGAGAGTACCTGCTTCTTTTAAATAATGATACAGAGATCATCAATTCGGATTGTCTGGAAGAGCTTCTGGGATATTGTATGCGTGAAGATGTCGGAGCAGTAGGCGCCAGACTTTATTATGAGGATGATACGATTCAGCATGCCGGTGTTGTGATCGGTTTTGGCGGAATCGCAGGCCATTGCTTCGTCCAGCAGAAGAGAGGTACGACAGGATATTGCCACAGAATCATTTGCGCACAGGATTACAGTGCAGTCACAGCTGCCTGCATGATGGTAAAGAGATCTGCTTTTGATGCAGTAGGCGGACTTTCAGAAGAACTGGCAGTTGCATTTAATGATATTGATTTCTGTATGAAGCTGCGGACTGCCGGGTATCTGATTGTATACAATCCATATGCAGAGCTGTATCATTACGAGTCCAAATCCAGAGGTCTGGAAGACACTCCGGAAAAGGTGGCACGGTTTAATAAAGAAATTCAGGTGTTTGAAAGACGATGGCCGGATATCATGCGTGACGGAGATCCGTATTATAATCCGAACCTGACATTAAAGAGTCAGGACTTTTCGTTAAAACGCATATAGGAGGAATGAAAATGAAAGTACTGGTTACAGGTGTAAAAGGCCAGCTTGGCTATGACGTTATGAACGAACTTGCAAAAAGAGGCTACGAAGGTGTCGGTGTGGATGTTGAGGAGATGGATATCACAGACAGTGTAGCCGTTGAACAGGTGATGACAGAGGTACATCCGGATAAGGTTGTACACTGTGCGGCATGGACAGCAGTAGATGCAGCTGAGGATAATCAGGAGGTTTGCCACAAGGTAAATGTGGATGGAACAGCCAATATCGCAAAAATGTGTGGAAAACTTGATATTCCGATGGTTTATATCAGCACCGATTATGTATTTGACGGACAGGGAACCCGCCCGTGGGAGCCGGATGATCCGGTTGTAGAGCCATTGAATGTCTATGGACATTCGAAATATGAAGGCGAAGTTGCAGTTGAAAAATATGCACCGCATTATTATATTGTCCGTATCGCATGGGTATTTGGTCTGAACGGAAAGAATTTCATCAAGACCATGCTGAACCTCGGAAAGACTCATGACACACTGACCGTTGTCGATGATCAGATCGGAACACCGACCTACACATATGACCTTGCAAGACTTCTGGTTGATATGCTGGAAAAAGAAGAATATGGAAAATATCATGCAACAAATGAAGGTGGATATATTTCCTGGTGTGATTTTGCAAAAGAAATCTTCCGTCAGGCAGGAATGGATGTAAATGTCATTCCGGTAAGTTCTGCAGAGTATCCTGCAAAAGCAAAACGTCCTTCCAACAGCCGCATGGAAAAGAAAAAACTGGAAGAACATGGATTTACCCGTCTTCCGGACTGGAAAGATGCATTGGGACGTTATCTTAAAGAGATTATGTAAAAGAAAAGCAGCTGCCATAACAGACAGCTGCTTTTCTTATATATTGTAGAGTGTGTTTATAGATCTGACTGATAATATTCAAATCAGGACTTTGCAACTTTAATGATGCGAAGGAGAATCAGGAGAAGAAGCAGGATTCCAACACCGCCAATGATAAAGTATGGAAGATTGTTACGACCTTCAGTATAATTCTTGGCTGCATCAATATTCTGTACACTTGCATCGACAAGAGAAGTATCTTCTTCCTGGGTGGCTACCATGACAGATGTTCCGACAGCTGTTCCGCCAAAGAGATACTGGCGGCTGTACTGTCCGTCCTGAACTTCGCCGTCCTGGGTAGTCAGAGCATCGGCAGTGGTGCCGACTGGTACATATACATCCCCACCGGATAACATATTGAAATCATTATCCCCGAGGGAAAGCATATTGAAATTATCAAATCCGTAATTTAAAAGGCTGGCTGCCTCGGTGGCGGTGGTTCCGGATGTTCCCTGAAGGACAACTGCAATCAGGGTGATACCGTTTTTCTGTGCACTGCAGACAAGTGTACTTCCGGAGGCTTCGGTGTATCCTTCTCGTCCGCCGGTACAATACTGATAATAAGCAGCATTTGTGTTGGTCAGCATGGAAAAGTTGTTGGTCAGGACTCGTTCTCCGCCGGAAACATTGGTTGCCGGAATTGTATAAGAGGTAGTACCTGCAATTGTCTGGAATGACTCATTGTCAGCAGCAGCTTTCATGATCAGCGCCATATCGTGTGCTGTCGTATGCTGGTTCTCATCCGGAAGACCGGTTGGATTCGTAAATACAGTGTTGGTACAGCCAAGCTCTGCTGCACGGGCATTCATCATTTGAACGAAACCATCGACAGAACCACCGATATGCTCGGCGAGCTGAAGGGCAACATCGTTTGCAGATGCGAGCATGATCGCATACAGACACTGCTCTACGGTAAACACTTCATCAATCTGCGCGGAGATATTGGCACCTCCGTCTGTGACACCGGATACACCGGTTGCAGTCATGGTGACCTGATCGGAAAGCTGTGTGTTTTCCAGTGCAAGTAGTGTGGTCATAACCTTGACAGTGGCTCCCGGGTAAAGAATCTGATCCATGTTTTTTGCATAGAGTGTTGTGTTGGTGCTGTCTTCCATGATGACGGCAGCAGTGGATGTGATATCCGGTCCCTGTGGCCATCCGGCTATATCGTTTGTCGAAATCGCGGAAACGGATGCTGCATCTGCTGTTTCTTCGGCGGCCAGAACAGGTGTCTGAAGGAACAGGGAACAGCAAAGTCCGAGCGCGATCAGACCTGAATGTATCTTTTTAAATTTCATAAATCTGTACTCCCATTTCATATGTGTTTAAACTGATCTTATTGAATTTTGGTAAGTGATTCTCGAAATCTATCATATCCCATTTCGGGTGGTAATTCAAGCAAAACAGCCGAGCTTTTTGTGGCTGGGGTTATTTTACGTTACTGTTCACAGATCTGCGTGACAGAAAAGCAATGCATCTGCCCGAAAGCCATTTCAGAATGAAAGCAAAAAATGCGATAAACACAAGTTCAGCAGCAAAAAGAATGCTGACAGACCAGGAACCACGCAGATATGGTATGGAAGCCGGTGTAAGTACATATATGACAATGTGGTGTACGAGAAAAATCTCATAGGAATAATTGCTTAATAAATCCAGTAATTTCAGATTCTTTTTCTGAAGGAGCGGTTCAAGGTATGAGAAGGAAATACAAAAAGCAACAGCAAGGATTTCCACCTTTAATTCGTAATGTATCCCCAGCCTGAACGGGGAAACAAAGAAAAATATAACCAGAGGAACGGAAAGAAACGCCCACTGAGGTCTGAATGTATGCTTTGTATAGCCAAGCAGCATACCTAAGATAAAATCATATCCCTTGATCAGCAGATTCACATGCACCGGAGTACTGAATGGATAATAAAACAGCAAAAGCAGATAAATACAGGTGGAACCGACAAAAAAGAGACGGGAGTTCTTTTTCATCAGGAAACGGAGCAGGGGGAAAAGTAAATATAACAGCAGCAGAGCACCGAGGAACCACTCGCCGATGCCAAGGGAAAACGTATGAATTCCGTGCTGACTGATCCATTCATCCATGCCGAAGAATGTAAAAATGATTTTCCATGCGGATGTTTCCGGCGGGAAAAAGGATGTAAAAGAACCGGTCGTTATCACTTTATATATAAAATAGGAAATATAGGTTATATAAAATGGAATCAGGACTCTTATAAATCTTTTTTTATAGAAACGTCGAATATCAAAATTCTCTGCCGTACTGTATGCGAGGCCGGCACCGGATAAAATAAAAAATACGGCAACACCCAGCATGGCGATGTTCATATTATCATTTTCATAAAAGGGAAGGATTTTATCTAATGGAAATAATTTGGAAAAGTAAAGCTGTGATATCATATGATAAAAAATAATGAAGCAAAATGAAATACATCTTAACAGATCAAAGTATCGAATTCTTTTCATAAAGAGCCTCCTCTCAGAGAAATGATAATAGAAAAGTGATGGCAGCGCAAGCGAAATTGACTCCACCCTTGCAAAAAACAGGTCGGAATGATAAAATAAATCCTATTATAAGAGAAATAAGCTGTTTTACTCTGGAATAAGCAGGGTGAAAGCAGCGTCAGAGGATACAGACAGATTATGAGCAAAAACAAAGAAGTGACAGGACATATCCAGTGGGCACGAATGCTGAAAAAGCTTAATCCGTACACGATCCGTAAGGGATTGCGTTATTTCAAACATTATGGTCCGAAGGAATTCTGGGTACGTCTTCATGAACGCTTTGAACCGGAAGAAGTACCGTATGGTCCGTGGTATGAGGCCTATATTCCGGATGATACAGAACTGGAAAAACAGAGAAAACACAAGTTTTCCTACAGCCCGCTGATCAGCGTGGCTGTTCCGGCATTTCGTACACCGGAAGTTTTTTTGCGCCAGATGATTGATTCGCTGCTGGCACAGACATACAGTAACTGGGAACTCTGCATTGCGAACGGAAGTCCGGAAGATAAGAAAATGCAGGCTGTTTTGGACGAATATGCGAATAAGGACAGCAGAATCCGTGTAAAAATACTGGATCAGAATCTGGGAATTGCAGGAAATACAAATGCAGCACTTGAGATGATACAGGGAGAGTATGCAGGAATTCTTGATCATGATGACCTGCTTGCTCCAAATACTCTTTATGAGATTGCACGTTATCTGGAAAATAATCCGGATGCAGATGGAGTCTATACAGATGAAGACAAGGTAACTACCGAACTGGATGAGCATTTTCAACCCCATCTGAAACCGGATTTTAACCTTGACCTTCTGCGTTCCAATAACTATATCTGCCACTTTTTTGTTGTAAGACAGTCGATAATACGTAAAGTTGGAGGATTCCGGCAGGAGTTTGACGGAGCACAGGATCATGATTTTATTTTCCGCTGCGTAGAAGAAGCTGGAAAGATCGGACATGTGCCAGAGATTTTGTATCACTGGAGAACGCACAAAGCATCGACAGCAGATAACCCTGCCAGCAAAATGTATGCGTTCGAAGCAGGACGACGCGCTATCGAGGCACATCTTGAGAGAACGGGGCAGAAGGGAATTGTCACACATACACCGGACCTCGGATTTTTCCGTGTGCAGTATCCGGTGCAGGGTAACCCGATGGTGACCATTATCATCCCAAACAAAGATGAGAAGGAATCGCTGGAAGCATGTCTTCGTTCCATCAGAGAAAAGACAGCATATGAGAATTACGAGATACTTATTATAGAGAATAACAGTGTATCAGAGGAAATTTTTGCGTATTATAAAGAAATAGAGAAAGATCCGAAGATCCGTGTGCTTCGCTGGGAGAAAGAATTTAACTATGCAGCGATCAACAATTTCGGAGTGAAGCATGCAAAAGGTGATTATCTGCTGTTTCTGAACAACGATGTTACGGTGATCACACCGGACTGGATAGAAGAGATGCTCGGTATGTGCCAGAGAGAAGAAGTGGGAGCAGTCGGTGTGAAGCTTCTTTATCCGGATAATACGATCCAGCATGCAGGATGTGTGATCGGAATCGGTGGAATTGCTGGACATATGTTTGTTGATATGCCGGCGAACCGTACCGGTTACCTTCATAAGGCATCGATCATTCAGGACATGAGTGCGGTAACAGCGGCATGTATGATGATGAAACGTACTGCTTTTGAGGAAGCAGGCGGTTTTACAGAGAAGCTTGCAGTAGCTTTTAATGATGTTGATCTCTGTCTGAAGGTGAGAAAATCCGGCAGACTGATCGTGTATGATCCATACGTACAGCTTTATCATATGGAATCAAAGACAAGAGGTGCGGAAGACAGTGAGGCGAAGGTGCGACGTTTTCAGGAAGAAATCGAGTATATGAGAGAACACTGGATTGACATTCTGAAAAACGGTGATCCGTATTACAATAAGAATCTTTCGCTGACAAAGTGGAATTATTCACTTCGTCCTCTGAAGGGAATGGACAGTAAGGGTAAGGATAGGAGATAATATGGAAGTATCGGTGATCATACCGAATTTTAATGGAATTGCGTTTCTGGACAGCGTGCTTGCAAGTCTGGAAGGGCAGACACTGAACAATTTTGAAGTTATACTGGTAGATAATGGATCTACAGACGGAAGCTGTTCTTTCGTGACAGCCAACTATCCGTGGGTACATCTGATCGAACTGTCGGAGAATTTCGGCTTCTGTGGAGCAGTCAATGCAGGGATACGTGCGGCAAAAGCACCGTATGTGCTGCTTTTAAATAATGATACAGAAGTAAAAGAGGATTTTGTAGAGGAAATGCTTGCTGCAATCAGACGGCATAAGAATGCATTCTCATGTGGTGCACGGATGGTGCAGTACCATGATCGCGACAAACTGGATGATGTCGGCAATTATTACTGTGCACTGGGATGGTCTTTTGCCCGCGGCAGAGGGAAAGATATCCATGCATATGAGACAGAAGACAGGATTTTTTCCGCATGTGCCGGTGCAGCAATCTACCGCAAAAAAATTCTCGAGAAGATAGGTTACTTTGATGAGGAGCATTTTGCATATCTGGAGGATACGGATATCGGCTATCGTGCAAGAATTTACGGTTACGAAAACTGGTATGCGCCGAAAGCAATTGTTTATCATGTCGGCAGTGGAACAAGTGGTTCACGCTATAATCAGTTTAAGACAAGATATTCATCCAGAAACAATATTTATCTGATCTATAAGAACATGCCACTTTTACAGATCATCTTAAATCTTCCGTTTCTTGTGGCCGGGTTTCTTGTGAAATTCCTGTTTTTCGCGGTAAAAGGAATGGGAAAAGAATATGCGGCAGGCATCAAAAACGGATTTTCAATCAGCATGAAAAATAAAAAAGTTCCGTTTCGCATGAAACATCTGCCAAATTACTGCAAGATTCAGCTGGAACTGTGGATTAATATCGTACGCAGATTTCGGGCATAATGCTGATATTACAGGACTTTATGGAATTTTAATACAATATACAGAAGATATTGTTGATTTTAGAGAGTAACTAGTATAAGATAAACGTGGCTGTCCGGGAAAATTTTTCGGACAGAAATGTGAAAAACAAAGAATTGGATTGAGGTGGGAGAGTGTGATTCAGGACAATCAGAAGAACTTCACCCGGCTGCAGATGTTGATTGATGCAATCGTCATTGCGGTATGTTATGTACTTGCGTGGATGATTCGTTTCATCGGTCCTTTTGCTTATTCCGCAGTCCGTGCACTTGCTTTTGAACAGTATATGTTTGCCCTGGTATTTATCATTCCGGGCTATTTATTGCTGTATCAGGCTTTCACTCTGTATGAGCCACTGCATATGCAGGGACGCAGGCTTGTTCTTGCAAATATCATCAAGGCAAATGTACTTGGACTTCTGTTAGTCGTATTTAGTCTTTATATGATGGGTGAGTCGGACTTCTCCAGACTGACCGTTTATATTTTCTGCGTGATCAATATTTTCGCAGAATGGATTGTACGTCTGTTCATTTTTTCGATACTGCGCAATATGCGACGTAAAGGACTGAACCAGAAACAGATGATACTGGTGGGGTACAGCCGCGCGGCTGAAGAATATATCGACAGGATACAGCAGAATCCGCAATGGGGATATGTTGTAAGAGGTATTCTGGATGACAATGTTCCGGCAGGAACAATCTATAATGGAATCAAAGTCATCGGCCGTATTGCGAATCTGTCAGTGATCTTACCGGCGAATCGTCTGGATGAGATTGCAATCACGCTTGGACTGAGTGAATATTACCGTCTGGAAGAAATCGTTGCAATGTGTGAGAAATCAGGCGTTCATACGAAGTTTATTCCGGATTACAATAAAATTATTCCGACAAAACCATATACTGAAGATATTCTGGGGCTTCCGGTAATCAATATCCGTTATGTTCCGCTGAGTAATACCTTTAATTCTATGGTGAAACGTGCAATGGATATCGTAGGCTCGATCATGGCAATCATCGTTTCGTCACCGGTTATGCTTGTGATGTGCATTCTGATCAAACTGACTTCTCCGGGACCTCTGATATACAGGCAGGAGCGGGTAGGACTTCATAATAAAACTTTCTGGATGTATAAGTTCCGCTCCATGGAAGTACAGCCGGAAGCCGAAGAAAAGAAGGCGTGGACAGTCAAAAACGATCCGCGTGTAACAGGAATAGGTAAATTTATGCGCCGGACAAGTATAGATGAGCTTCCTCAGCTTTTTAACATTCTGCGGGGCGATATGAGTCTGGTGGGACCACGTCCCGAGAGGCCTTTCTTTGTCGAAAAATTCCGGGAAGAGATTCCAAGATACATGGTCAAACATCAGGTCCGCCCGGGACTGACCGGATGGGCGCAGGTGAATGGCTACCGTGGTGATACATCAATCAAAAAACGAATCGACTGTGACCTTTACTATATAGAGAACTGGTCGATCGGTTTTGATATAAAGATACTGTTTCTTACAATCTTTAAAGGATTTGTAAACAAAAACGCATACTAAAAAGTAAGGGGAGAAAAGATGGCAAGACCAAAAAAGAGATCCAAAACCAAAAAGATACTTTTTGCAGTAGAAATCATAGTGCTTCTTGTGTTTATCGGAGGTCTGTATGTATATGGACAGCTTATGTCCCGAATGGACAAGACAAATACACAGAAACTTGATACTGAGAAGATTCAGGTCAATGAAGAAGTACAGGACGCAATTAATTCCGAAGATTCACATCTGACCGGTTATACGACCTATGCTTTGTTCGGAATTGATTCCCGAAGTGCAAATATGAAGTTTTCCGGTAACCAGAACAGCGATACCATGATTATTGCGAGTGTCAACAATGATACAAAAGAGGTAAGGCTTGTATCTATTTACCGTGATACACTTCTGAACCTTGGTGATGATACCTATTCCAAAGCAAATGCAGCATATGCATATGGTGGTCCGGAACAGGCAATCACCATGCTGAATACCAACCTCGACCTGAATATTACAGATTATGCAACTGTTAAATTCGATGCACTTGCAACGATCATTGATGATCTGGGCGGTTTGGATATGGATATGTCCTATGCAGAGATCGTGCATATGAACAACTACTGTGTAGAGACAGCCGAAGATACAGGACTCAGCTACACACCAATCGAACTTCCGGAAAAGCCGGAAGATCAGGAAAAGATTCAGTACCACTATCATCTGAACGGTGTACAGGCAACATCTTATTGCCGTATCCGTTACACAGCAAGTCTTGATATGGGACGTACAGAACGTCAGCGTAAAGTTATTCAGATGATCGTTTATAAAGCAAAACATGCCGGATTGAGTAAAATCTTTAATATTATGGACGATGTCTTCCCGATGGTAACAACATCTCTGGGCAAAGAGGATATCCTTCAGCTTCTTCCGACACTGATCGGTTACAGTATAGATGAGACGGCCGGTTTCCCGTCATCCTATAAGTTCTCAAATGTAAAGGGAAGTATTATCGTACCGACAGACCTTGTATCAAACGTACAGGAACTGCACAAATTCCTCTATGGAGATGCAAACTATACACCATCTGCAACAGTAACTGCCAACAGTGAAAAGATTCTTGAGATCGTCGGTGGTGCAGGTAATCTGGATGATGTACAGAAAAACATCGGTGAAGAGAACACAGAAAATGATAGCGTTATATTCGAAAACGACGGTTCCGGATGGACAGACACAAGCGGCAGTGGCGAGCAGTACGATCCTGACAACAGTGGAGATAATACCGGTGGGGATAATAATTATGTGCCGGATGATACTACCGGCGGCGATACGACTGGTGGAGATACTACTGGCGGTGATTATGTGCCGGATGACACAACCGGAGGAGATACGTCCGGAGGAGATACGTCCGGAGGAGATACGTCCGGAGGAGATATGTCTGGAGGAGATACGTCCGGTGGTGATATCGGCGGCGGAGAAGATGTCGGCGGTGGTGACATTGATGCCGGTGGAGATGCAAGTGATGCTGTAGAAGCTTATGATCAGAGTGCATCTGCCGGAGCGGATGCTGCATAAGTGCAGTAACATATAACAATATAAGATAAAGATCAGAAGGGAATTTCTTGTTGAAGAAGTTCCCTTCTTCTGTTACCATACATCCATAAGGATATAATAAATATCAGGTATGTGAAATGCCGATAAGGAGATACTATGGAAAACAAAACAGTGGATGTGATCATTCCGGCCTATCATCCGGGAAAGGAATTTGCCACACTTATCAAAAGACTGGAAAAACAGTCTGTTCCGATCCACAGGATCATTGTAATGAATACAGAGGAATCCATGTGGAATAAAGAATGGGAAAAATTATCTGATGTAATGGAAATTCATCATCTTGCAAAATCGGAGTTTGACCATGGTGGTACGAGAGCGCAGGCAGCGGAACTTTCAGATGCGGATGTGATGATATTTATGACACAGGATGCCATGCCGGCGGACCGGGAGCTGCTTGCAGAGCTTCTGAAAGCACTTGAGCAGGACGAAAATATTGCAGCAGCTTATGCAAGACAGCTTCCGAATGCGGAGTGCAGCTTTGTGGAGCGGTATACAAGAGCATTTAATTATCCGGACAGATCCGTAGTTAAGACAAAAAAAGATATGGACCAATACGGAATTAAAACTTTTTTCTGTTCCAACGTCTGTGCCGCATACAAAAAAGATATTTATCAGAAACAGGGGGGCTTTGTACGCCGTACTATTTTTAATGAGGATATGATCTATGCGGGAGGACTGATCCAGGCTGGATATGGAATTGCCTATGCAGCAGAAGCAAAAGTAATACATTCTCATAATTATAATTGTATGCAGCAGTTCCACAGGAATTTTGATCTCGGTGTGTCACAGGCGGAGCATCCTGAAATATTCGAAGGAGTACCGTCCGAAGGGGAAGGCATGCGCCTTGTTAAAAAAACACTTTCCCATCTCGTTCGGTCAGGAAAAATATGGTTGATACCGGGCTTTGTTATGCAGTGCGCAGGTAAGTATGCAGGATATCTGGCAGGAAAAAACTTCCGTAGACTGCCGAAAAAATTTGTTTTGTGGTGTACGATGAGTCCGAATTACTGGAAATGAGCGGAAACACGCTTTTTTAAAGGAGTTGTCACACTTTCAACACAATTGACTGATACACTGTTTTCATGATAAGAAATAAGAAGAAAACAGAAAGGAGCACAGCATGAACGACGAAGAAAAATGGAATTCGGGAAATGCTCCGCAGAATGATAGAGATACTGAACGGTTCGGGGAACCGCCGAGATATGAACATTACAATATGCATCAGATATATGTGAATGAAACAGGGCATGAACCGGAGAGAAAGAAACGTAAAAAGAAAAGCAGAGGTAAGAAACTGGCTTCAACAATTTCCCTTGCGGTAGTTTTTGGACTGGTTGCAGGAGTTGTGTTTCAGGGCGTGAATTTTTTAGCAGACCGCTATGTGTTTACAACGACAGATGAGACAGAACCACAGATAGAGACAGCAGGGCTTGCCGTGAGTGCATCATCAGATGATGCAGCTCCAGATAGTGCAGATGCTTCCAAAGACAGCACTGCTGATGCGGAACAGAGTACTCAGGCTCAGACAGGAAGCGTTTCCGATGTGGCGAAAGCAGCAATGCCGACCGTTGTTGCAATTACATCTGTCAGTATACAGGAGATTCCGAATTATTTCCGTGCATTTGGATTTGGATATGGAAGTACACAGCAGTATTCCAGCGAAGGCAGTGGTTCTGGTATCATTGTAGGCGAAAATGATGATGAACTTCTGATTGCAACAAATAATCACGTTGTAGACGGTGCGACGACACTCAGTGTATGTTTTGCCGGAAGTGATGTAGTCAATGCAGAGGCAGAGACTGTGGACATGTCCTCAGAGAGTGATGGCGATGTCAATGTGGAGGATGCTGTCAGTGCGAAGATAAAAGGTACAGATGAAAAAAATGATCTGGCGGTAGTTGCCGTACAGAAATCAGACATTCCGGAGGATACATTATCACAGATCAAGATTGCGCAGCTTGGGGATTCTGATTCAGTGGAAGTCGGAGAACAGGTTGTTGCGATCGGTAACGCACTTGGATATGGACAGTCTGTAACATCCGGATGGATCAGTGCTTTAAACAGAAGTATTTCGACAAGTGACGGTACGACAAGTGATGGACTGATCCAGACAGATACAGCGATCAACCCGGGCAACAGTGGAGGTGCACTTCTTAATATGCAGGGAGAAGTGATTGGTATCAATTCTGCGAAGTATGCCGACAGTGCGGTGGAAGGTATGGGTTATGCGATTCCAATCTCTAAAGCACAGCCGATACTGGAAGACCTTATGAACCGTCAGACAAGGGATAAAGTAGAGGATGATTCAAAGGCAGCATATCTTGGAATTACTTCTGCAGATCTTTCAATGGAAGCAATCCAGATGTATGATATGCCTGAAGGTGCCTTTGTGATCCGTGTCGATAAAGATTCTGCAGCAGACGAGGCTGGTATTCAGAAGGGCGATATTATTGTAAGCTTTGACGGACAGACAGTAAGTGGCAGAGAAGATCTGGAAAATAAACTGGCTTATTATGAAGCCGGTGAATCAGTGGATGTTATTGTTTCCAGAGCGGATAACGGAGAATATGTACAGAAAACAATTTACGTGACACTTGGAAACCGTTCAGATTACACAGGCTGATCGAATTTATAAAAACTTTAGTTTACAGTGTGATAGGTTATGTTATAATGAACGCATAGGCAAATGGGCCGGGACAGGAGCCATTAGCCTGTGCGTTTTGCATATGAGAGCAGTTGCGAAGCGCCGTAAATGAAAGGAGTTTATATGACAGATAAATACAATGATGAAATCATAGAGGAAGAAAATCAGGATACAGACGATCAGACCGATGATTATGAACCGGAGAAGTTCTGTACCCTCTGTCACCGTTCCGAGCGTCAGGCAGGAAAGATGATCGATCTTCCGAATAATATACATATATGTCCGGACTGTATGCAGAGAAGTTTCGACAGCATGAATACACAGATGCAGAGTGGTAATTTTAATTATGGTGATCTGTTTAACATGCCGAATATCAGTATGATCGATCTGAGCAGCTTCCAGAACCAGATGGGACAGCAGCCAAAACCAAAGAAGAAAAAAAGTGAAAAGAAAGCTCCGGTCCTCGATCTGAAAAAAATTTCTGCACCACACAAGATCAAGGCAACACTTGATGAATATGTGATAGGACAGGAGCATGCGAAAAAGGTTATGTCTGTTGCCGTTTATAATCATTATAAACGTGTTGCGACCGATACAATGGATGAGATCGCAATCGAGAAATCCAATATGCTGATGATCGGACCGACCGGATGTGGCAAGACTTATCTGGTTAAGACGCTGGCGAAACTGCTGGATGTACCGCTTGCGATTGCAGATGCGACATCCCTTACAGAGGCAGGCTATATCGGTGATGATATTGAGAGCGTTGTTTCGAAGCTCCTTGCGGCTGCAGATAATGACGTCGAGAAGGCCGAGCATGGAATTATTTTTATTGATGAAATCGATAAGATCGCGAAGAAGAAAAATACGAATCAGAGAGATGTCAGCGGTGAGGCGGTCCAGCAGGGGATGCTGAAACTCCTTGAAGGCAGTGATGTCGAGGTGCCGATTGGGGCCAACAGCAAAAATGCAATGGTTCCGCTGACTACAGTGAATACAAGAAATATTTTGTTTATCTGTGGAGGTGCTTTTCCGGATCTTGAGAATATCATCAAAGAGCGTCTGAACAAACAGGCATCGATAGGATTTTACGCAGATCTGAAAGATAAATACGATGATGATCCGAATCTTCTTGAGAAGGTTACTGTGGACGATCTTCGAAATTTTGGTATGATTCCGGAATTTATCGGACGACTTCCGATTATATTTACAATGAATGGTCTTACGGAAGATATGATGGTGCAGATTCTGCGCGAGCCGCGAAATGCGATCCTTAAACAGTATCAGAAGCTTCTGGCACTGGACGAAGTCAAGCTGGAATTTGAGGAGGATGCACTTCGCGCAATCGCTGCAAAAGCAATGGAGAAACACACCGGAGCCAGAGCGCTTCGCGCAATCCTTGAGGAATATATGCTGGATATCATGTATGAGATTCCGAAGGATGACAATATAGGTGAGGTAGTAATTACCAGAGGTTATATTGAGGGAAACGGCGGACCGAAGATTCTGCTTCGCGGACAGGAAGTACCGCTTCTCGAAAGTGGAAAGTAATTTTGCAACATAGATTTCACATGGATCAAGAAAGAGAGGAAATGTATTATGGCAAAGGATTTTTTGGGTAATCTTGGACAGGCACTTTCAAAAACTGCAAAAGAATTAAGCGGACGTGCAGAGGATGCTTATGAGACACAGCGTCTTAAAAATAGGATTTCCGCAGAAGAACGTCAGATTGATAAGATCATGGCAGATCTGGGCAAAATCGTGTACCGGCATTACAAAGAAGAAGTACCTGTGGACGATGCACAGAAAGCACTCTGCGAGCAGATCGATCAGCGTATGGAACAGATCGAACAGTTACGTACAGATATCAACGATCTGAAGATCAGAACCAGACGAATCTGCCCATCCTGCGGTAAAGAAGTTGAGAAGAATGCTGCATTCTGCAAATTCTGTGGTGCGGCATGTCCGACACAGGAAGATGAAGAGGATGCCGGTGATGTGATCGAGGGCACTGCTGAGGAGGTAGAGGAAGAAAAAAAGTCGGAAGAAGCCGCAAAAGAAGTAGCAGAGACAGAGGAAGACACAGAAGCAGCAGATACTGCAGAGGTTACCGAAGAACCGACAGCAGACGAAGCTGGAGAGGAAATTACAGAAGCTGAAGCGGAAGAAAAAGCGAAAGAAGCTACAGAAGAAGCAACGACAGAAGAATAAACAGAGCAGACAGCAGGGCAGCATAAACTGCACAGATAGAAACGGACAGATGGGAAAGGTTCTCATCTGTCCGTTTCTATCCATAAGATATTTTGTTTTCAGGTAATTGCTAGAATCAATTACAGTGTATAAACAATGATTCCGGCAATGATGATCAGATTGCCGATAAATTTACCCCGGGTGATTTTTTCTTTCAGGATTACCTTTGAGAGCAGCAGGACAAATACATAGGCGGCGGTATCAATGACCGGACCGTAGCGCATATCGACTTTTGTGTAACACCAGGTATTCAGAAGGAGAATACCGAAAAAAAGAAAATACGCTAAAATGACACGCCAGTTCAGGTATTCCCGAAGGGGATTACTGTATTGGATGTTTGCACTCTGCTTTAAAAGAATCTGGGAGATCGCAGAGAAAAAAGTTCCTCCCAGCATGATAAAAAGAAATGTTCTATTCATAACGCTGCACCGTCCATACTCCAAATAATACGATCAGGATTCCGAGAATATTCTGTGGAGAAAGCTGCTCGTGAAAGATGATCACTGCCCAGATCTGCGACCACAGAAGGTAAACGCTTTTGTTGGCATAGGCAGTCGACAGGGAAAATTTCTTGATGACCTGCTGCCAGGCAATTGCATAAATGCCGCAGTTGGCGATCATAAGAAAAAGAAATACATAGAGAAGCGGTGCATGCAGCCCGTTTCGGTTATACTGGATGGATGCAAGCTTCGAAAAAACGCTTGTCAGTGAAAACAGCAGGATGTTTAAATGAAGCTGTAGATAATTACGGAAATTTTTCATGGTTCCTCCGAAAAATATAAATGGTTTTCTGACATTGTACAACAAATACCGGGAATTTAAAACAGGAATCGACAGGAATTTTTTGATTGCTTTACAAGACATATCGAAAATGATATGATAAAAAAGAATGCTAAATTAGAAAGAACGAGGGAAACATATGAGTTTGTATTCCGTTGTGGTTCCTGTGTACAATTCAGAACATACACTTGAGGAACTTTACCGCCGGCTGGAAAAGGTTTTCCGGGAGGTCATAAAAGAAGATTTTGAGCTGATTCTTGTTGATGACGGATCGAAAGACCGTTCTTTCGAAGTAATGAGAGAGCTTCGAAACAAAGATCAGAGAGTCAGAATTATACAGATGGCAAGAAACTTCGGCCAGCATCCTGCACTCCTGTGCGGCTTTGCGCATGTCCGTGGAGATTTTGTTGTAACAATGGACGATGATCTGCAGCATCAGCCAGAGGAACTGCCGAAGATGGTTAATGTGATGAGAGAACGTGATGATGTGGACGCGATCATTGCAAGTTATGAAGGCAGAAAGCATGGATTTATTCGCAGACTCGGCACGAAGTTTTCTGTGTGGGCGACATCCAAAATGCTTGGTAAGGATCCGAATCTTCAGATTACCAGTTACCGCTTGATCCGCCGATTCCTTGTAGATGCGATGGTAAAGACAAATACATATCTGCCGCAGATCGGCAACCTTCTGGTGCTGACCTCGAACCGTATTATCAATGTGCCGGTACAGCATGCCGCCAGAGCTTACGGAAAGAGCGGCTACTCCTTCAAGAGACTTCTTAAGGATCTGATCTATGATATTACCGCACACACTGCATTTCCGCTTCTTATGGTTCGAAATATCGGAATCGTAAGTTTTCTGGTGAGTATGGTGATGGCAGTTTATTTTCTGATCCGATATTTTGCTTTTGGAATTTCGGTAGAAGGCTGGACCTCCTTAATGCTGGTAATGCTCGCTTTTTTTGGACTGATTTTGTTGTCGATCGGAATTATGGGAATTTATCTGATGAATATTTTAAATGAGGCGAAAAAGATGCCTCACTACGTGATTCGTCGGGAGGACACAGACTGATGAAAAAAGAAATCGGCGGTTATTTTGAGCTGGAGGAAATGGCGGGAGAAGAGTATTATCCGGATCTGTATAAAGTAAATCTCGGAAGAACTGCATTGTTGTGGCTTCTTGAGTCGCATCAGTATAAGAAGATATATCTTCCGGTATTTCTTTGCCAGTCAGTCATTGATATCTGCAGAGATCATGATATTGAAGTGGAATTCTACCATCTTGATGCGGATTTAAACATTCTTCTGGAAGAAAGGGAACTTCCGGCAGAGGAATGCCTCTATCTGGTCAGTTATTATGGTCAGCTTACAGACGAAAAAATCCTGTACTGTCAGAAAGTTTATGGCAATGTGATCGTGGATCATACACATTCATTTTTTCAGAAACCGCTTAAGGGAGTGGATACCCTGTATTCCTGTCGGAAATTCTGGGGCGTCAGTGATGGGGCATATGTATCAACGGATATTGCTTTATCCGGGGAGAAGCCGGAGGACAGATCCGGTGGACGTATGAGTCACATTCTGGGGCGTTACGAAGAAAATGCAGGAAAATATTATCAGGCAATGCTTGACAATGCAGCTGGTTATGAGGGCATGGAGATCCGAAAGATGTCAAGGTTGACGAGTAACCTTCTGAAAGCCATTGATTATGAGAAAGGCAAAAAGCAGAGAGAAGCGAATTATGCGCTGCTGGCAGAACTGCTTCCGTCAGATTCTGTATTTAACCGTGTGATTCCGGAAGGTCCATTTGCATATCCGTATTATCATAAGAATGGGATGGCGCTTCGCAGATGTCTGGCGGGACACAAAATTTTTGTGCCGACATACTGGAAAAACATATTTGAGCAGTGCAGTGAAGATTCACTGGAATACCAGTGGACAGCAGAGATACTTCCTCTGCCGTGCGATCAGCGCTACGGTGAAGAGGAAATGAGATATATAGCAGCAAGGATCAGAGAATGGGAGGCATCCGCAGAATGAACCACAGATTATTGATTCTGGGAACGCTTGGAGAATTTGTACAGCTTGTACAGAAAGCAAAACAAAGAGGATATTATACGATTGTCTGTGATGGCTATTCGGAAGGAGAAGCGAGGGCATATGCTGATGCATCGTATGTTTTGCCGGTAACAGATACAGATGCAATTGCAGAACTCTGTAAGAAAGAAAGGGTCGATGGGATCATTACTTCATTTTCTGACCTTTTGATGGAATGCATGGTCAAAATCGCGGCGAAGGCAGATCTTCCGTGTTATCTGAAACCAGAGCAGATTCCGTGGTACCGCGACAAATCCGTGTGCCGTCAGACACTCTCGAAGCTTGGGCTTCCGACACCGGGCTATGTGAAAATACAGGTAAGTCTGTCCTGCGAACCGGATAAAATAAAACAGCTGGTTCACTCCCTTTCTTATCCGCTGATCAGTAAGCCGATGGACAAATATGGATCAAGAGGAATCTATATTATCCACGATGAAAGTGAACTGGCAGAGCAGGTTATACGTACCGCAGAATTTACAGATCTGGACGAGGTATTGGTAGAAGAATACAACGATGGATTTGAGTTTAATATGATGACCTGGGTTTCTGATGGCAAAGTGAATGTGATCAGTATTGCGGACAGAGAGAAGACGCAGCCGGAGGCAGACATGCTTCCGATCAGTACGCGAAATGTCTATCCATCCCGCCTTCTTTCTCATGTGTATGAGCCGGCAAAGGACTTGTTACAGTCTTACATTGCACATACCGGACAGATGGACGGACCTCTTTCTATGCAGTTTTTCTGGAAGCCGGGTAAAGGTATTCAGGTCTGCGAGATCGCAGCAAGATTTTTTGGATATGAACATGAACTGACCGATATGGTCTATGGCTTTAATATAGAAGAACTCCTGCTGGCTGGTGTATATCAGAAGGAAAAAATATCAGAGATGTTTGCCGGACATGATGTTTTTCATCCGCTGCATCATGGGGCAGTTGTATATTTTCATGGAAAACTTCGCAAGATTGCCGATCAGACAAAGGCATATGAGCTTGCCGGAAACGAAGCTGTGGTCAAACCGTGGATCTTTTATAAGACAGGTGAGACTGTGGTAGAATATGGACCAAATCCGTATCTGGCACTGTATTATATGGAAACAGAGAGCAGAGAAAAGCTGGATGAGGTTACCGAATATTTCTTTGACAAGATGAGCATGACTGATCCGGACGGGCAGGAGATCGCATATCGAAACCAGATACCGGATTATTTTATAACAGAAGAGTAGAGGAGACAGATGATCGATTTTAACAGACCGGCACTTGTCGGAAAAGAATTAAATTATATTCAGGATGCTGTTGCCCAGGGAATGCTCTGCGGTGATGGCAAATACACAAAGCTGTGTTCTGAATGGATGAAGAAACGTTTTGATGTCAATCAGGTATTTCTGACAACATCCTGTACACATGCGCTGGAAATGGCCGCTTTTTTGAGCAATATCCAGCCGGGAGACGAAGTGATCATGCCGTCTTATACCTTTGTTTCGACGGCGGATGCTTTTGTGCTCCGTGGTGCAAAAATCGTATTTGTGGATATCAGACCGGATACGATGAATATTGATGAGAATCTTATTGAACAGGCAATTACCGACAAAACCAGGGCAATTGTTCCGGTTCACTATGCCGGTGTTGCATGTGAGATGAATAAGATTATGGAAATTGCACAGAAATACAATCTGAAAGTTGTAGAAGATGCTGCGCAGGGTGTAGATGCCTATTATCATGGAAAAGCTCTGGGAACGATCGGTGATTTTGGATGTTACAGTTTCCACGAAACCAAAAACTTCACGATGGGTGAGGGCGGTGCACTTGTTTTCCAGAAAAATGAATATCAGGAAAAGGCAGAAGTCCTCAGGGAAAAGGGTACGGACAGAAGCAAGTTTTTTCGTGGTCAGGTAGACAAGTACCGTTGGATCGATTATGGTTCGTCCTATCTTCCAAGTGAGATGAATGCAGCATACCTGTATGCCCAGCTGGAAGAATGTGACAAGATCAACCGGAAACGTCATCAGGTTTATGACGGCTATCATGAGAGACTGGCAGATCTGGAGGCACAGGGCAAACTTGATCGTCCATTTGTACCGGATGGCTGTGCGCATAATGCCCATATGTATTATATTAAGGTAAAGGATTTGGCTACCCGTACCAGACTGATCGCATATCTTCGTGAAAACGGCATTGCACCGGCATTTCATTATGTTCCGCTCCACAGTTCTCCGGCAGGAGAAAAGTTTGGAAGATTCTGCGGGGAAGATGTATACACGACAAAAGAGAGTGAACGTCTTCTGAGACTTCCGATGTTTTATGATCTTTCTATGGAAAATGTGGATTATATTGCAGAAAAGATCCATCAGTTTGAATTTTGAGTGCAGTGGAGGAAAGGGTATTGAAACATAAAAAAATCAGTACAGAAACGGTAGTAGAAATTTTGTTTTTCCTGTTTCTTCTGGTATTTTATCTGATGTGGGCGAGGGTTCAGCCAAATGGCGCCGGACCGGATGAACCGATGCGTTATCAGATTGCATATTATATTTATGAGCATGGAAGTCTTCCGGTAGGGGATGATCCTGCAGTCCGAAATATCGTATGGGGAATTTCATATACATTTTCTCCGATTCTGGACTATATGATCGCGGCAGTGTTTATGAAACTGGTAAGCTTCATAACAACAGTACCGTTTGCGCTTCTTATGGCGGCACGTTTTGTCAATATTCTTCTGGGACTTGGTACGGTATGGCTGGCCCTGGATATGGGAAAGCGCCTGTTTGACCGCAGAAAAGCATGGATTTTTGCAGCATTTGTCGGTCTGCTTCCAGGTTCGTTGTTTGTATTTACTTATGTCAACTGCGATGCACTGGCGGTATTTTCCACAGCAGTGATCGTTTATGCGTGGGTGCGTTATCTCACGGAAGGCTGGACATATAAGAACTGTATCATTCTGGCAATTGGTGTGGCAGTGTGTACGCTGTCTTATTATAATGCATATGGATTTATTTTATGCAGTATTTTTTTCTTTGGCATAACACTGTTTATGGAAGCAAAACAGAAAGGGAATTACGGAGATTTTGCAAAAAAAGGACTTCTGGTCTGCGTAATTGTTATGATCCTGGCGGCATGGTGGTTTGTACGAAATGCTATCCTCTATGACGGGGATTTCCTTGGCATGAATGCTTCTTCTATTTGTGCCGAGAAGTATGCAAAACCGGCTTATAAACCATCTGAGAAACAGACACCACAGATGGCAGGTTATACCTTATGGGATATGCTGAATCAGGGATTCCCGAAATCCGAAGGATTTTCGTGGGTGGAACTTGTCAGTGAAAGCTTTGTGGGAAGATTCGGAAATATGAATGTGTTCATGCCGAAGTGGCTGATCAACAATTATATGGACTTTATTAAAGCAGGATTTCTGCTTATCTTCCTGCATCCGGTTAAGACATTTGCGCTTCGCGTAAAGAAGCAGTGGAGCGTGAAGGGGATGTTTAATTGGTTCATGTTAATCGCAATGATCATCCCGAATATTTTGAATGCGTACTATTCTTACGCATCTGACTACCAGCCGCAGGGACGTTACAGTTTGCCGATGCTGATCCCGATGACTTATTTTATGGTGATGGGATATGGAAACCTCTTTGATGTGACGGTTAAGAATGAAAAAGTACGAAAAGGTGTATATGCGGCCATCTGCGTGGCACTGATGGTGCTGGCGCTGTTTGTGTTCTTTGCTGTGATCTGGCCGGAGTACAGAGATGTACCATTCAGTATACGGGCATTTATAGCAGGAATGTGAGAGGAAGAGATTGATAAAGGATTCCCGGTGTGGGGATATAATAAGAAAATCAGAAGGAAATTTCCGGCAGGTATCATCTGATACTGGCTCAAATCGGAACTTCTAAGATATCATGGTGTACAGAACTTTGCTAAAAGCGATACAGAAAATGCAGAACTCGCTGGCGCTCAGACAGCAGCATTTTCTGCATCAACGCAAAAACCTGTACACCAAGAATCTCTACGAAGTTTTTCAGGCGAGACAGACACAGATGATAATTACGGGCATTCCTGACGGGAGTTTTTCTTTTACCTATCCATCTCCGTATTTTATTCGAGGAGGCGGAGGAGCGGCTTGGACGGAGACCGCCTCCCGCGGCATAATAAATGAGGGAAGAAGAGGAACTGTGTAGAAGAAAAATGTCGTGTACGGAAACATCTGCAAGAGTTCGTAGAAATACTTGGATGTAGTCTGTCTGTGTTATGAATCAAAAGCACATTGTCTGAGCGTTAGCGAGTTGTGTGCTTTTGCATTCATGGTTTTAACAGGCAGAGTAGATCCGTAGTATTTCCGGACTCTGAAGCCGTTGCCGCACACGACATTTTTTTATCTGCACAGACTCTTATCAGTTTATTTATTATCCTTGTCATAACCTCTTTTTTTCGGTATAATATTAAGCCACAGTTACAAACAGGAAACAAGCTGCTTACAGAGGAGCAGACTTTATATGATAAAATAGGAGAAATCATGTAACAATACGACATGATTTTCCTGCATAAGACAACGAGGAGCAGTGATCAATTTCATGGAAAATATAAAAAACGGCAGGGAATATCTGCAATATGTATTGAAATGTCTGAATGACCGTCTTGCCCAGGCAGATGCGGCAATTCTCGAAGGCGAGAAAGAAATCGAGGACATGCATGAATACTACTGGGAAAACTATACCGAGATGGATCAGTACGGATATGAGGATTATGATAATCAGCAGGCACTTTTCCGCCAGATGAATGCCAACGAAGAGCAGTTCCGCCTTCGCAAACGCTTCAAAAAGATGCAGGACTCGCCATTCTTCGGCAGAGTGGATTTCCGGTATGACGGAGATGAGGAGGCAGAGACCTTTTATATCGGAATCGGCAATCTCTCCGAGAGTGCAGGAAGCCTTCCGCTTGTGTATGACTGGAGAGCACCGGTGAGCGGACTTTTTTATGATTACGATAAAGGGCCGGCGTCTTATGAGGCACCGTCAGGAATTTTTGAAGGTGAAGTGACTTCAAAATGGCAGTACAAGATCCGTAAAGGCAAGATGCTCTATGAATTTGAAAGCGATGTCAAGATAGACGACGAAATTCTCGGAGCAGAGCTTGGAAGCAACGGAGAAGTACAGCTCAAAAATATCGTCCGGACGATTCAGAAAGAGCAAAATGAGATCATCCGAAATACTAAAGACAAGATCATGGTGATTCAGGGAGCGGCAGGAAGCGGTAAGACATCCGTAGCCCTGCACAGAATTGCATATCTTCTGTACCATGACAGAGAAAACCTGAAATCATCAAATGTACTGATCCTGTCACCGAACGGAGTCTTTGCAGATTACATTTCACATATCCTTCCGGAACTGGGCGAGGAAAACATCCGAGAGATGAGTTTTGACCTGTTTGCATACAGAGAACTTAAGGAAATTGTCGGTGACTGTGAGGATCGCTACGACCAGATCGAACGCACGGTGCTCAATCCGAAGATACAGGAGATATGCAGAGAGAAACAGTCACCGGAATTTGTTTCGAAGCTGGATGGTTTTGTCCTCAGACTGGAAGACGAGCTGATGAATTTCCGTGATGTGGAATACAGAGGCTGTACACTGAGCGAAAAAGAGATTATTGATCTGTTTTATTTTAAATTTCTGGATGTACCGCTTCTTTCCAGAATGCATTCTGTCGCAGAATATTTTATTGACCAAGTGGAGACACTGAGAGACAGAGATCTTTCTGATGAAGAACGTGAAGAAGTAATGGAATGCTTCAGAAGCATGTACGAGACAAGAGACTGTTATGTGCTGTACAGCCGTTTTCTTGAGAAAGAAGGATACCGGCCGCTTCCACACTGCCAGATTGAGAAGCGCCGCCTCCGATATGAAGATGTATATCCGGTGCTTTATCTTAAGTACACACTGTACCAGTGCCGAAACCATCACGGGATCAAGCATGTTGTGGTGGATGAGATGCAGGATTATTCATGGATCCAGTATCTGCTAATTCATAAAATGTTTCCATGCAGGATGACCATTCTGGGAGATAAGGCCCAGACAATGGAAGACGAGACACAGGATGTGCTGAAATTTCTTCCGAAGATATTCGGGAAAGATATTCGCAAGATTGTGATGAACAGAAGTTATCGTAATACGATGGAGGTTGCACAGTATGCGAACCATCTTACCGGAATTGAGGATATGGAGCTGTTCGAACGTCATGGAGAGCCGGTAGATGAGCGGACATTTTCGTCGACAGAGGAAGCACTTGAGACTGTTCTTGAAAAATGGCTGAACCGTCGGGAAGAGTTTGAGACAGAAGCTCTGATCTTTCTTACAGAAAGGGAAGCAGAACACGCTTTCCTTTATATAGAAAAGAGACTGAAAGAAATTGCCCCGGAGGCAGAAAACCAGCTTTGCTACATGAACCGCGACAGCCAGAGTTTTAAGAAAGGACTGACTGTGACGACTTTTTATCTTGCAAAAGGTCTGGAATTCGATCAGGTATTTGGCATATTTGAAGAGGACAGAGAAAGCGGTCTTCAGTGCCAGGCAAAGTATATTACAGCGACGCGAGCACTGCATGAACTTCATATGTATATGACGGAAAATTCAAAGTAAGCTTTGCCAAACTATACGGTTTTTCATTGACACTGATGGGATATAACTGTAAAATATAGCACGAGGGAAAGAGTATAAACATTATCATTTTATAAGGAGAATGTTATTATGAAGAATAAAAAATTACTTGCAATGACAGCAATGGTGATAACGGCATCTGTACTGATGTCTGCATGTAGCTTTGGCGGTAATGATAAAAAAGAAGACACTCCGGCTGTAGCCGTGACACCGACAGCAGAACCGTCTGCAACACCGGCTCCGACTATAGAACCGACGATCGCACCGAATGTACAGAGTACAACTTATACATCCGCAGATAAGTCAATCGCGATCAACCTTCCGGATGCAACATGGTCCAATAAGTCAGACGAGACAGATATGGTAAGCTTTGAGTCTCCGAATGTCGGAAACATTCTGATCCTGCACGGACAGGGTGAGGATACCATGGCTTCTACTGTGATCCCGAGCACACAGGACATGGCAGTTTCACTTGATCAGGCAGATGGTGACAAAGTAAATGGCACTGATTTTGAAATTCAGGATTATACATCCAATGATGTCAACGGAATTGGTGTATACAGCTACACAACCAAAATGCTGAATACAGATAAGAGTGGCGGAGACCTTTATGTGGTTCACAAAGTATTTGCCAACGATACCGAATATTATAATATCGAAGCTTCTGTAAAGAGCGAAGATGCACTGGATTCTATCAAGGCAGCAGTCGCTTCCTTCCAGATTCTGGGAGATTCTTCACTGAAAGAAGCAGCACCGAAGCAGGCGGCTCCGGCAGCAGATAACAGCTCCGCAGACAACGCAGCAGCAGACAATTCCGGTGCAGCAGCTTCTGATAACGCAGGAAATACAGATGCATCCGCTTCCACTGACGGAACAACTGCCGATGAAAGTTCGAACGATGCTTCACAGGCTGCAGATAATGGAACTGCTTCTACAGACACATCCACGAATTCCGGTGGATTTACAGATGAGCAGCTTGGCAACACAGATGAGACAAGAACTATTTACAGAAACTCCGACGGATATCCGCTTGTAATTTATCCGAACGGTGACGGTACATGGTGTGATGATGACGGAAATACCTATGATTTTGCTAATGGTGAGGACGTTTATGATGAGAATGGCGTTGACTATTACTATCATGGAGAACCGGCGTATGTCCGCTATATGCCTAAGAATCAGTAACAGAAAAGTTGAAAAGGACGGCTGCTGTAAAAACAGTCGTCCTTTTTTGCGCTGACAGAGACCAACCTGTTATTTACATAAGAACGGATGTTGTGGTAGAATAGCAGGGAAAATATGTGTTGCTGTGAACGGAGTGAACAGTAAAACAGGTAGATAATGAGGGCTGATGAATGGAATCATATGGAAGATTTGCCGGTATTTATGATGTTTTCATGGATAATGTAAACTATCGTGAATGGGCAGACTATATTATAGAAACACTGGCTCAGGACGGGATCAGGGATGGTCTGGTTCTGGAGCTGGGATGTGGAACAGGTACTGTGACAGAGATGCTTGCAGATGCCGGATATGATATGATCGGTATCGATAATTCTGAGGAGATGCTTGCAGAGGCTATGGAGAAGCGGGCAGAATCCGGTCATGATATTCTGTATCTTTTACAGGATATGCAGGATTTTGAGTTATATGGTACGGTTCGCGCTGTGATCAGTGTCTGTGACAGTATGAATTATCTGACGGACGAAGAAGATCTGGAGTATCTTTTTGCGCTGGTAAATAATTATCTGGACCCGGGCGGGCTGTTCATTTTTGATATGAATACGGTCCATAAATACCGGGATGTAATCGGCGATACGACTATTGCTGAGGACAGAGAGGACGGAAGTTTTATCTGGGAGAACAGTTATGACAGGGAAAATGCCCTGAATGTATATGAACTGGCACTTTTTCTTCCAAGAGAAGACGGATTGTATGAGAAGTGTGAGGAGGAACATGTACAGAAAGCATATTCCATAGAAGCAATCAAGGCTATGATTGTGAAAGCAGGAATGGAACTGGTGGCAGTCTATGATGCGTATACTCATAATCCGGGTGATGAGAATTGTGAACGTCTGACTTTTGTTGCAAGAGAGCATGGAAAAAGTGCACAGAACGGATATCATGGAAGGATTCCGGAGAAACCTGAGACACATCGCGCGGATTGATGCGATTATAGCAGGCCTCTTAATTAATGCATTATTTACGGGAATTGCTATTGATTTGACGTTAAGCCATGGACAAAATGGAAATAATATGAAAGAAATAACAGGAGTAATAAACGAATGAACGATTATATTATCAGAGCAATTGCAGCGAATGATCAGATTCGGGCATTTGCGGCAGTTACTACAGAAACAGTAGAAACAGCGAGACAGGATCACAATACAAGCCCGGTTGCCACAGCAGCATTGGGACGTCTGCTTACAGCAGGTGCCATGATGGGTACCATGATGAAGGGGGATAAGGACATCCTCACACTTCAGATTAAGGCAGGGGGTCCTCTGGAAGGAATTACTGTGACTGCAGATTCCAAAGGTCGTGTAAAGGGATATGTGGGAAATCCTGATGTATGTATCCCGGCAAACAGCAAGGGAAAACTGGATGTTGCAGGTGCTGTCGGTGTAGGATTTATGAACGTGATCAAGGATATGGGACTGAAAGAGCCTTATGTTGGACAGGTTGCGCTTCAGACCAGCGAGATCGCAGAAGATCTTACCTATTATTTTGCTACAAGTGAACAGGTACCGTCAGCAGTTGGTCTTGGAGTTCTTATGAATAAAGACAATACAGTACGTCAGGCTGGCGGATTTATCGTGCAGCTGATGCCGTTTGCGGAAGAAAGCACAATTGCGAAGCTTGAGGAAAATGTGCAGAAAATCACATCTGTCACAAATCTTCTGGAAGAGGGGCATACTCCTGAGAGTCTGCTTGAGAAAGTCCTGGAGGGCTTTGACATGGAGATCAATGAGAAAGTTCCTACGGAATTTTACTGTAACTGCAGCAGAGAAAGAGTGGAGAAAGCCCTGATCAGCATCGGAAGAAAAGAACTCAATGAAATGATCCAGGAAGGTAAGTCCATTGAGATGAACTGCCATTTCTGTAATAAGAATTATGAATTTACAGTGGAAGAACTGAAAGAAATCCTGCGTAAATGTAAATAAGAGATGCCAATGTACTGACAGATGGATCTGCCGGAGCACAGAGAAGAAGAGGTAGAAAATGAAAAACGGTTATATCAAAACAGCAGCCGCAACACCTTATATCACAGTTGCAGACTGCAATGCCAATGGAAGTGAGATTATCAGACTGATCCATGAGATGGAGAAAGAACATGTGAAGGTTATGACTTTTCCGGAGCTTTGTATCACAGGCTATACCTGTCAGGATCTTTTCCTGCAGAGACGTCTTCTCGACAGCGCCTGGGAAACTTTGCTGAAGATCACAAAGGAAACTGCTGATGTGGATGCCCTTGTTTTTGTAGGTGTGCCTTTCAGAAATCATGGAAAATTATATAATGTGGCAGCAGTTTTAAACAGAGGCGAGATCATTGGTCTGGTTCCGAAAACTTATCTTCCAAACTATGGAGAATTTTATGAGCAGCGCCATTTTGCATCAGGTCTTGGCTGTCTGGAATATGTGGATATTGAGGGAAAGAGAGTTCCTTTCGGAACAGATATTCTTTTTATCTGTGAGGAGGAGCCGGAGCTTGTGGCAGCAGCAGAGATCTGTGAGGATTTATGGGTGACACTGCCGCCAAGCGTTCTCCATGCACAGGCAGGAGCGAATCTGATCGTGAATCTGTCAGCCAGCAATGAGATGGTCGGAAAGGACAGCTACCGCAGAGATCTTGTTTCCGGACAGTCTGCACGTCTGGTGTGCGGATATGTATATGCAAATGCAGGAGAAGGTGAGTCTACACAGGATTTGGTCTTTGGCGGTCAAAATATGATCGCAGAGAATGGAGTGATCCTTGCGGAAGGAAAACGTTTCCACAATGGTATTGTATGCAGTGAGATTGATGTGCAGAGGCTGAACGATGAGAGAAGAAGACTGACTACTTATCAGCCGGCTGACGACAGTGATCATATTAAAGTGAGCTTCCATCTGAATGTGGAAGAGACAAAACTGACCAGAAAATATTCACAGTATCCTTTTGTACCTTCACGAAAAGAAGAAAGGGATATGCGCTGTGATGAAATCCTGAATATTCAGGCAATGGGACTTAAGAAACGTATGGATCATATCCATTGTCATAAGGCAACAGTGGGACTTTCCGGAGGTCTGGATTCCACACTGGCACTGCTTGTGATCGCAAGAGCCTTTGACCTTTCCGGTGCGGACAGAAAGGATATCCACTGTATTACCATGCCATGCTTTGGAACTACAGACAGAACTTATCAGAATGCCTGCAAATTAAGTCAGTGTCTGGGTGCGACTTTAAGTGAGATCAATATCAAAGAAGCAGTAAATATACATTTCAGGGATATTGCTCATGATCCGTCTGTGCATGATGTGACTTATGAGAACAGCCAGGCAAGAGAGAGAACGCAGATCCTGATGGACAGTGCAAATCAGGATGGCTCGATTCTGGTGGGAACAGGAGATCTGTCTGAGCTGGCTCTGGGATGGGCAACCTACAATGGTGACCATATGTCCATGTACGGCGTGAATGCTTCAGTGCCGAAAACTCTGGTGCGTCATCTTGTACGTTATTATGCGGACACCTGCAAAGATGAGAAGCTGACAGAGGTTCTTCTTGATATTCTGGATACACCGGTAAGTCCGGAACTTCTGCCGCCTAAGGATGGCAAGATCGCACAGAAGACAGAAGATTTGGTGGGACCTTATGAACTTCACGATTTCTATCTGTACTATATGCTTCGTGCAGGATTTGAACCGGAGAAAATTTACAGGCTGGCATGTGAGACTTTTGAAGGAATGTATGATAAGGAGACAATCTTCAAATGGCTGAAAACCTTCTATTGGAGATTTTTTGCACAGCAGTTTAAACGTTCCTGTCTTCCGGATGGCCCGAAGGTGGGAAGCGTTGCGGTTTCACCGAGAGGTGATCTGAGAATGCCAAGTGATGCAAGTGCAGGGGTATGGCTGGAGCAGCTTGAAAATATGGATATTTAGAATCGCATAGCGGAGTGGAGGATTTTATCCGCGTGATTTTACATGGCGAAGCGGAGAACGATCAGTTGTTCTCCGCTTTTTTCAGTGCTGTTTCAATTGCATTCAAAAGAATCATGGAAGTATACTTCTGATCTTCGGAATATTGGATGTTTTCCAGCGACTGGGAGGTATAGATCTGGCTGGCCAGTGATTCCAGAGCCGGTTCCATGAGAGGAAACATGGCTGCGGTGCTTTCGCTTAAATTTACCAGACGGATGGAAGTTACCCTGTCAGAGTCAACAGTTACTTCCAGGTCAAAGGTGTTTTCATTCAGGTCGATGGAGGAAGTATAAATTCCCGGTTTGTACAGGCTTTTGGCATCGGCTGAGGCACTTTTTTTCTGACCGGATCCAAACATGAAAAAAAGTACAATAGCCAGGATGACAGCAAGAAGGAGAAAGATGCCGGTGTATATAACTTCCTTCATATGTAGGACTATGATTTTTGTTTTTGCACTCATGGTACACGCCTCCTGGATGGTTTTGTATATTCTATTACAGAAGTGCTTAAATTATGATATACTGAAACAACGAATGTGAGTAACCGACAGTAAGGAGAGAAGAATGTCATTACAGTTTATTATCGGCAGTTCCGGTGCCGGAAAGTCTTATTTTGCATATGAGAGAGTAATCCGGGAGTCCATGGAACACCCTGAGAGAAATTACTATATTATTGTTCCGGAGCAGTTTACCATGCAGACACAGAAGACGCTGGTGGAAATGCACCCGGGAAAAGGAATCCTGAATATTGACATCCTGAGCTTTGAACGTCTTGCGTACCGTGTATTTGAAGAAACCGGCGGAGATAACAGAAAGGTTCTGGAAGATACGGGAAAAAGCATGGTGCTGCAGAAAATGGTGCAGCAGCACAGAAGGGAACTTGCCTATCTGGGAAGCCAGATGAATAAGCCGGGATATCTGGATGAGGTGAAATCTCTGGTGTCAGAATTTATGCAGTATGATATCAGAGAAGAGAATCTGGCAGAAATGAAAGAGAAGGCCAAAGATCAGCCATTACTTGAAATGAAGCTTAAGGATGTGGGAATCCTTTATCAGTCATTCAGGGAATTCCTGAAGGGGCATTATATGACTGGAGAAGAAGTGATGGATGTCCTGCTTAAACAGCTTCCTTTTTCCGAAAAACTTAAGGGAGCGGAATTTCTTTTTGATGGATTTACCGGATTCACGCCAATTCAGGTCAATGTGCTCAGGGAACTTCTGGTCATTGCTGACCGCATAAGTGTTACTGTGACTATGGACGAACGGGAGGATGCTTTTTCTCCGGGAAAACCTTATCAGCTTTTCTTTATGAGCAAGCAGATGATACGGACACTTGCAGGGCTGACCAGAAATCTGGAGGATCCAGTGTATCTGAAACCATCCGGACAGTCCCGGTTTGCACAGGCACCTGCCTTACAGTTTCTGGAGAAAAATATCTTCCGTTACAGAAAGGGCGTGTATGCCGAAGAACAGCAGGAGATAAAAATATTTACTGCGCCATCCCCCCTGGAAGAAATGCGGGAGGCTGCCAGAAGGATGTCAGAACTTGTGCGTACCTGCGGATACCGCTATGGTGAAATTGCAGTGATCACAGGAAATCTGGAAGAATATGCAAGACTTGCAGCACAGGTATTTGAGGAGGCAGATATTCCATATTTTATTGATGAGAAGCATTCGGTAATGATGAATCCTTTTGTGGAGTATCTGCGCGCTGCCATGGAGATGGCGGTACAGGGATTTCCTTATGAGAGTGTTTTCCGTTATCTCAGATGCGGGATGTCAGAAGTTACCAGAGAACAGGCTGATAAGCTGGAGAATTACGTGCTGGCGCTGGGAATCCGTGGATATAAGAAATGGTCTGAAAAATGGGTTCGTGTGTACAGAGGAATGGAAGCGGAGAAGATACAGGAACTGAATGAGATCAGAGAAATCTTTGCGGAAGAAGTAAGGGAACTTGCGCAGGGATTTGGTTCCGGGAAGAAGACAGTGGAAGAGTACTGCCGGATTCTCTATGAGTTTATCCAAAAAAGCAATGTCTGGCAGAAACTGAAACGACAGGAGCGAAAGTTTAAAGAGTCAGGCGATAAAGCAATGGAAAAAGAATATAACCAGATTTATGGAATTGTGATGGACCTGCTGGATAAGATGGTTGAGATTCTTGGCGAAGAAACGGTAAACAGACAGGAGTTCCGACAGCTTCTGGAATCAGGACTTTCTCAGGCAAAAGTAGCGCTGATTCCGCCGAGCATAGATCAGGTAATGGTGGGTGATATGGAACGATCCCGCTTAAAGGAGATTAAGGCGTTGTTCTTTGTTGGCGTGAATGAGGGAAATATCCCAAAGAGCACACAGACAGGCGGAATCTTATCAGAGCTTGACAGGGATTTCTTCCAGGAGCAGGGAGTGGAACTGGCACCGGGGCCTAAAGAACTGATGAATATGCAGAGGTTTTATCTGTATCTGAATATGACGAAACCGGGAGAAAAGCTGATCCTTTCCTACAGTGATACAAATGCAAAAGGAGAAGGTATAAGTCCGGCATATCTGATCGGGAGTATACGTAGTCTGTATCCGAAGCTGGAAATTGAAAATTCTTATTATTATCCGGAAAATCCGGAAGCTGGGATTGATCTGTTTCTGGAGAAGCTGGTACAGGAGACAGAGAAAGAACATGAGGATATTCTGGAGCAGGCAGATGAGACGGATGCAATGTTTGGAGAGCTTTACAGCTGGTATCTGCGGAATCCGGAATACAGAAGCAGAGTACAGAAGCTAGTACAGTCGGCTTTTGCCGGAAAACCAAAGGACATTATCAGCCAGAGTGTGGCGAAGGCATTATACGGAGAGGTTTCACCTTACAGTGCTACCAGACTGGAACGTTTTGCAGCCTGTGCATTTGCACATTTCCTTCAGTATGGAATGAAGCTTACCGAGCGTGTGGAATATGAGTTTAAACCTATGGATATGGGAAATGTTATGCATGAAGCACTGGAAAGCTTTGCAGAAGAAGTGCGAAAAAGAGGCATGAAATGGACAGAGCTGACAGAACAGGAACGGAATGAGATTGCGGACCGGTGTCTGGATAATATTGTGGCAGATTATGGAAACACGGTACTCAAAAGCAGTGCCAGAAATGAATATATGATCGAGAGAACAAGGAGAATCCTCAGAAGGACGGTATGGGCACTTCAGAAACAGCTGGAACAGGGAGAATTTCAGCCGGAAGGCTTTGAGGTAACCTTCGGGGGAGGACGGATTGACAGAGTAGATATTATGGAAGATCAGAATAAGGTGTATGTGAAGGTGATTGATTATAAAACCGGAAATACATCCTTTGACCTGGTTTATCTGTATCATGGCCTGCAGTTACAGCTGATGATTTATCTGGATGGTGCTCTGCGTGTAGAGCAGAAGAAATATCCGGATAAGGAGATTATTCCTGCGGGAGTTTTCTATTACAATATCAAGGATCCTATGATCCAGGAGAAGATAGATGCGGATGTGAAAGCAGTCAGTGCAGGTCTTATGAAAGAACTGAAGATGAATGGGCTGGTTCAGGCAGATCCGGAGCTTGTGTACAGGATGGACAGTAGCCTTGGCTCCATTCCTGTCGCATTTAATAAGGACGGAAGCTTTCGCAAAAATTCTTCTGTGGCAGACAGAACACAGTTCGCAGTGCTTGGACGGTATGTAAGGACGAAGATTGAGAAGATAAGAAGTTCTATTCTGGAGGGAGATGCAGAGGTTTCTCCCTATGAGCTCGGAAAAAAGAATGCGTGTACTTATTGTCCGTATATGACGGTATGCGGATTTGACCGCAGGCTGTCAGGATATGAATTCCGCAGACTGAAAAACTTCTCTGATGAGGAATTATGGAAAGCATTTGACAGGGAGGCAGAATAAGATGGGCGTACAGTGGACAAAGGAGCAGCAGGAGGTTATACGGCTGCGAGACAGAAATATTCTGGTCAGTGCGGCAGCCGGGTCCGGAAAAACGGCAGTACTGGTAGAACGTATCCTGAGTAAGATCACAGATAAAGAACACCCTGTGGATATTGACAGACTGCTGATCATGACATTTACAAGAGCGGCAGCAGGTGAAATGAAAGAGAGGATCTCGGCAGCTATTGAAAAAGCACTCTGTGAGGATCCCGATAATGAGCATCTGCAGAGACAGACAACCCTGCTTCATACTGCACAGATTACAACTATTGATGGTTTCTGTGCCTATATTATCCGGAATTACTTTCATCTGATCGGACTGGATCCGGGATATCGGACGGCAGATGAGGGGGAACTGAAGCTTCTGCGAGGAGATGTTGTGAAAGCACTGCTTGAAGAATATTATGCCAAAAAAGATGAAAAGTTTCAGAAATTCGTGGAATGCTTTGCAACAGGAAAGTCAGATGAAAATCTGGGAAACCTGATACAGAAATTATATGAAATGGCTATGAGCAATCCTTTTCCGCAGGAATGGCTGTCCGGGTGTATGGGTGATTACAGGATTGATTCCCTGGAAGAGTTAAGAGAGACTGAGTGGATGAGGATGCTCTGGGATGCAGTGAAGGATGAACTGCAGGAAGCGAAGCTTCTGGTGCAGGAGGCTCGAAGAATCTGCTCAGAGCCGGATGGTCCGTATCTGTATGATGAGGCACTGAGCAGTGATCTGCTTCTTATAAGAAGTCTGCAGGAACTGGCAGAGAAAAGAGATTATAATGGAACTGCAGAAATACTTATGAAACCCTCATTTGCCCGGCTGAGCACAAAGAAGGCTGCGGATGTAGATGAACAGAAGAAGCAGAGAGTGAAAGATCTCCGGGATGAGGAAAAGGGGATTCTGAAGGAACTGGGGCAGCGATATTTCCAGAGTACAGAGAAGGAACTTCTGGAAGTGATCAGATATATCAGAGGCCCCGTAGAGATGTTAGTCGAGCTGACCGCAGGATTTAAAGAGCGGTTCGGAGAGGCGAAGAGAGAAAAGAATATTCTGGATTTTACGGATATGGAACATTTTGCCCTGCAAATACTGATGACGAAAGAAGGAGAAGAAATCCATATGTCTCAGGCTGCGAGAGAGCTCTCCGCAAAGTATGATGAAGTCCTGGTGGATGAATATCAGGACAGTAACTTAGTGCAGGAGCTTCTGACAACGGCAGTATCCGGGTGGATCAACCAGAAGAAAAATATCTTCATGGTAGGAGATGTAAAGCAGAGTATCTATCGTTTCCGTCTGGCAAGGCCGGAGCTTTTCATGGAAAAATATAAAAGTTATTCCACAGAAGAAGCACAGGAGCAGAGAATTGATCTGCACAAAAATTTCCGGAGCAGGGAACAGGTTCTGGAGAGTGTAAACTTTATTTTCCGACAGATCATGGGGGAAGACCTGGGAGGGATTACCTATGACAAAGATGCGGCCCTTTATCCCGGAGCTTCTTTTCCAGAAGGAGAGTCAGAGGAATTTGTAAAGACAGAGGTTCTTCTGGTCGAGAGAGACGGAGAAGAACTGTCTGATGTACAGGACTATGAAGACGCAGGTGCATCGGGAAACCGCAGGGAAATGGAAAATCAGACCGGGCAGGAACTGGAGGCGTTGGCCATTGCACAGAGAATTAAAGAAATTGTGGGAAAAGAACAGATCGTAGATAAAGAGACGAAGGAATACCGGCCTGTGGAATACGGGGATATTGTAATCCTGCTGCGCACTGCCTATGGATGGGCAGAAACCTTCAGGGAAGTGCTGGCATCTCAGGGGATTCCCGTATATTGTACATCAAGAACCGGATATTTCTCTGCAACCGAGATTGTGACTGTATTGAATTATCTGAAGGTGTGTGACAATCCGCTGCAGGATATTCCGCTTATGGGAGTGCTTCGTTCACCGATCGTCGGATGCACTTCACAGGAACTGGCAGAGCTTAGAATACAGTATCCTGATGGTCTGCTCTATGAGAGTGTTTCGGCATATGCAGGAGAAAATGAAATCCCCGAAAAAGAACTGGATCCGGATAAGCTGAAATCTGAATTGTTAAACAGTAATCTGCGAACAGATGAAAAGAACTCTCTGAATATTAAATTAAAAGGATTTCTGAGTCTCCTTGAAAAGGTAAGAAATATGGCTGCATATACGCCGGTCCACGAATTGATCCTTTATGTGCTGAAAGAAACCGGGTATGGAGATTATGCAAGGGCACTTCCGGGAGGGGAGCAGCGTTTTGCAAATCTTACCATGCTTGTGGAGAAAGCTATGGACTATGAGAAGACAAGCTACAGGGGTCTGTTTAACTTTGTTCGTTATATCGAACAGCTACAGGCATATCAGGTAGACTATGGAGAAGTCAATCTGACAGGAGCGGGCAATACCGCAGTGGAAATCATGACGATCCACAAGAGTAAGGGACTTGAATTTCCGGTAGTATTTGTGGCCGGTATGGGAAAACAGTTTAATTTTCAGGATATGAATGCAGGTCTTTTGCTTCATCCGGAACTGGGAATAGGGGCTGATGCTATCATACCGGAGAAACGGGTGATCGCATCTTCGCTGAATAAGCAGGTGATCAGAAGACAGCTTCTGAAAGAGAGTCTGGGAGAGGAACTGAGGGTACTTTACGTTGCCATGACAAGAGCAAAAGAGAAACTGATCCTTACAGGAACAGTCGGAAAGCTGGAAAAGCAGATGCTGTCGCTGTCGCGTTTTCTGGATGAGGAAGAAGAACTGCTCCCACTGGGAACCAGAATGAAAGCAAAGAATTACTGGGCTTTTGTACTGCCTGCACTGGTGCGGCATCGGGCCATGAGTGAACTTCTGTGGGAATATGGAATCCTCATGAAGAAACAGCCGGGGATTTACGATGATATCTCTGAGTTTGTGATAAAAAAGATTACTGTCCGTCAGATGACAGAAAAGGCAGTTCTCATCCAGGCAGGAAACCAGATGCAGGAGGAATATCTGAAGAACTGGGATGAAAATAAAGTGTATGATGAGGCTGTGAAGGAAGAGATAGAGAAGAGATTTTCCTTTGCATATCCGTATAAATATCTGGAAGATATTCCGGTTAAAGTCAGTGTTTCGGATCTGAAAAAGAGAAGCTGGCATGATGAAAGTGAACTGGAAGAGAATATCAGTGTGTCTGCCGAAGAGCAGGAGGAAGAACAGGAAGCGCCGGTTCCCGCATTTATGGCAGAGAAGCAGGAAGAGTATAAGGGGGCTGCCAGAGGTACTGCTTACCACAGAGTAATGGAATGTCTGGATTATGCAGAAGCAGATACAGAGGAACAGCTTCGGGCTCAGTTAAAGAGACTTCTGGAGAGCCAGAAAATGACAGAGCAGGAAGCGGAATGTATCCGGATCCGGGATATCAGGAGGTTTGTGGAGTCCGGGCTGGGGCAGAGGATGAAGAAGGCTGCCATGAACGCTCTGCGTGACTTAGCTAAGGAGCCGGTACCTGAGGAAGTAGTTAAGGCTGCTTTAGTTGATCACTTAGAGTATGGCCCTGAGTACTTAATTCCTAAGCCTATGGATGCGCGTCTGTTCAAGAAGCTCTCTCGTGCTGTAGCTGTGGCTGCAGTTGAGTCTGGCGTCGCTCAGATTCCGCTTCCTGAAAACTACATGGCTTAGTATCTAAGCTTAAAGATTAGAAAAGCCCGGCAATATTGTCGGGCTTTGTTTTTTTAATGCTTTATTTGCGGCACAATTCCACAATAGTTTCAAGGTGGGGCGTATAGGGGAATTGATCGAAGAAGGCTAAAGCGCGGATTTCATGAGTCTTGCAGAGATAGCCTAAATCCTCAACTAAGGATTGCGGGCCGCAGGAGACATAGATGACGTGATCGAATTTTGCGGTGAAATCTCGGGCTTCTTGGAACTCTAAACCACTTCTTGGCGGATCGATGAGCAGTGTGTCGAAATTATAGGAGTTAATATCGATTTGCTCTTGCTGTAAACGCTTAAATTCACGCACCCCCGTTAAAGCTTCAGCTACTTCAACGGCACTTAAACGTACAATCTTAGTATTAACAATCTGATTTTTTCCAATATTCTTTAAAGCTGTAGCAGTCGGTACGCGGGAGACTTCGGTAGATAAGGCTTGGCGGAAGAGATCGGCTAAGCAGACGGTAAAGGTACCGCTACCGCAGTAGAGCTCAATGAGATCGACATCTTTTTTATTGCGGCAGAGGGAGCGAGCAAAGTCGATCATATGCTGACAGGTATAGATATTAGGCTGTGAAAAATTGCCTTCAACTTGATAGAGGTAGAAATCCTTATCCTGAGTGTGGATGGTCTCGAGAATAGTATCGGTATTAGCGAGGATTTTCTGCTTACGGGCACGACCGATAAAGTCGACATTTAAGCCTTCTTGTAAGCATTGCTCTTTAAGTTTTAAAGCCGCTTCCTTCCAGGCATTTGCGTCAAGCGGACGGTGATAGCTTAGGGAGATAATCAGATCGCCGTTTTGATTGCATAAAAATTCAGCTTCAAAGAGTTTTTTCTTTAATTCGTAATTATCCTTAACATAGGTACGTAAGAGTTCCATTCCCTTATTGATAGCGTGGCTAGCAATAGGGAAGTGCTCAACAACGATACGCTCTTTAGGATCGGTATTCGGCTTGAACATAATAAAGCTGATATTGCCATCATATTC
>OGYY01000516.1_pt1 | contig 39149 bp, 35 predicted proteins | sample 1576671 | NCBI WGS metagenome assembly OGYY01 (sample SAMEA3541593, study PRJEB24748) | human gut metagenome | biome: human gut; feature: human-associated habitat; material: faeces | place: China | collected 2012 | reverse complement strand
GTGCTGCGCGCCTCCACCTGCGCGGGCACGGGCGCTTCTCCGCCCAGCAGCGTCAAAATGCTGCGGCTGATGGTCTTGAGCCCATAGCGCTCCAGAAGGGGAGCGCCCGAAGCCATCTCGTCCCAGCGGCAGCGCTCAAAGTCGATCTCCAGAGGCGCGCTACGGCAGATGGTGCCCAGCTCGCGGCTGAGCAGCGCCAACTCGCGCCCCGCGCGCAGCTTCTCGCCCAGCTTGCCCCGCACCTGGTCCGCATGCTCCAGCACGCCGTCCAGCGAGCCGTATTCGGCGATGAGCTTGAGCGCCGTCTTTTCCCCGACGCCGGGAATGCCGGGGATGTTGTCGCTCGCGTCGCCCATGAGGCCCTTCATGTCGGGCACCTGCGCAGGGGTAAAGCCATAGGTGTCATAGACGCCCTGCGCGTCCAGCCGCAGGCTTTCGGTGATGCCCTTGCGGGTGAGGATGATCTCCGTCTCCCCGCCTACCAGCTGCAGGCTGTCGCGGTCGCCCGTGAGTACATAGGCGTGGATGCCCCGCTCGTTGGCCAGGCGCGCGGCGGTGCCCAGCAGGTCATCCGCCTCATAGCCCTCCAGCTCGCAGATGCGCACGTGCATGGCTTCCAGCATCTCCCGCACCAGGGGCAGCTGGGGCCGGAGCTCCTCCGGCATGGGCTTGCGGGTCGCCTTGTACCCGTCGTAGAGCGTGTGGCGGAAGGTGGGGGCGTGCATGTCCATCATCACGCACAGCCCATCCGGGCGGTAATCGCCCAGCGCCTTGATCAGCATGCTGAAAAAGCCGTGCACGGCGTTGGTATAGGTTCCGTCCGGAGCGGTAAGGAGCGGAAGGGCGTGAAAGCCCCGAAAAATCAGGCTATACCCATCCACCAGCAATACCGTCTGCTTGCGCGCTTCGCTCATGAGACCTCCATCGGGGCGGCACGGCCGGCACGCCCGGGTTTGTTCTACCTTTTATTATACCACAGGTGTGAATTGGCAAACAAGGCATACGGGCCGTCCGCTTTTGTCTGAAACGTAAAACTTATCCACAGCGCGGGGTTTTCGTGACAAAGGCGAGGTTTTTTGGTATACTGATTGTTAACGGTTTGACAGGCGGGGCAAAAGGCCGTTTGCACGAAGGAGGAAGGGCGCGTGACAGATGATCTCCTGTTCTTTTTTGACCGCGAGCCGCTGGGTCTGGCCCTGTTTGAGCTGCTCTATGAACAGGCCATGGCGCGCTGGCCCTCCAGCACCCTGCGCGTGCAAAAGACGCAGATCACCTTTTCCGATCCGCGGGGATACCTGTTCGCCTCCCGCCCGCGCAGGCGCGGCGGCGGCCTGATGGTCACCTTCGGTTTGAGCGCGCCGCTTGAGAGCCCACGGCTGTTCGCGGTTGCCAACCCCGCGCCGGGGCGCTACACGCATCATGTACAGGTGGCTGACCCGGCGGACATAGACGGGCAGCTGATGCAATGGATTGCATGGTCCCACGAGGATACGACAACAAGGCAAAGGAGATAGACGGATATGAAGAAACGGCTCTGTTCCCTGCTTTTGGTTCTCCTGCTGCTGCCGGCGGCCGCGCCGGCCGAGGTGGTTGGACGGGAGGGCATGTACGGCGACGAGTACATCCACCGCATCGAGGCGCCGAACGGCCAGGCGCTGTACTACCTCTCCAAAGAAGAGGAAGCGTTTGTAACCTACCGGGACGTGAATTTCGACGGCATGGAGGACATCGTGGTTATCTCTTCCCAGGGCGCCAGCAACACCTGGTTCCTTTTCTTTGTATGGGATGGCGAAAACTATGTGCGCGCCGGCTGGGATGCAGGCGATGATACGGGCCTGCCCAACTATGAGCTGCTGGCTGGAGACGGACTCGTGCTGGCCGGCTGCAACGACGGCTGGGCGGGCGGCCTTCACCACCGCTGGCTGTACCGGTGGGAGGGGACCGACCTGCGACTTGTGCGCAGCGCGGTGAGCGAGGAGTACCAGGAGATGGCGGTGGACGGGCAGACCGGCGCCATTGTCACCACGACCTATAATGACCGCATGTCCGTGCGTGTGACCGAGCCGGACGGGCAGGGCGGATATCGCGTGCTGTGGGAGGGAGTCGTGACCGAGGAACAGGCGGCCAATGATCCGCAGGCCTTTTCTCAGGAAGAGGCCGCCTTCTGGCAGGGATTCAGCCGCAGCCCGATTTTGTAACTTCTTCCGCGAAGGCCTCGGCTCTGTACGAACGAAGACAAATGGTGTACAATAGGCGTTGAATTGTGTTCTGCTTGAACCGGGAGGGGAGGGACGTTCATGCGCGTCAGGCGGCTGCGCACGCTATTTTGCGTACTGGCGTTCCTGTTCGCCCTCGCACCCGCTCTCGCCGGGTCCGCCTCCGACGCCGTGACGCAGGATGAGGCCTCCCAGATTGTTCATACGCAAAGCCGCAACGAATACGCGCTGCTCATCGGCGTGGACTATTTCGTGTCCCGTGCGGATACCTACCCCAGCTCCACCAATAACGTCAACGCTATGCAGGAGGTATTCCAGGGCGCGCTGAATCCCTTCCGCGCCATCATCGTCCCTCCTAATCCAGTCACCACGGTCGAGCAGCTGACCGCCCTGATTCAAAAGGCATTTGGCGCGGCGCAGGAGGGGGACGTGTGTTATCTGTACCTGTCCACGCACGGGGTGTACGACCCCGCCAGCGGCCAGGAACCGATGCTTTTGCTCAGCGACGGACAGACCGAAAACGGCGTGACTCCCGCCCAGCTGGAAGCGGCCTTCGATGGCATTGACGGCACCAAGGTGCTGATTCTGGATGCGTGCAATTCGGGCGCGTTTATCGGCAAGGGGCTCCCTTCGCTGCCGGAGGAGGTCCATTTTCTGGGCGATGATTTCAAGGTGCTCACCTCCAGCGGCGCGCTGGAGGAAAGCTGGTACTGGAGCGTGGACGATCAAAACGAAGCCGGCACAGCCGGACAGGGTTCCTTCTACTTCACCCAGGCGCTTGTGCAGAGCCTCAGCGCAGCCTATGGCTATCCCGCCGACCAGAACCGCGACGGCTGCGTGGTGCTCAGCGAGCTATACGAATACCTGGTGCTCAACCATGCCGCCTCCACGCCGCAGGTCTATCCGCAGTCGGATGATTTTGTGGTATTCCGCTATGACGCCTCCCAGCCCCTGCCCACGGGGCTGGCCCGCGCGCCCATCATGGACGTGACCTTTTCGGGCACCACCCTCAGCCGCACGTCCCGGCAGATCACCATTGAATTCATCGCCATGCGCCCGGTGCGCGTGGCTTATCAGGTGGTCTATCAGCGCGATGGCAAATGGGAATTTGATCACGCGCAGCTCATCTATGACGAGGCTGAGCGCTTCACCGCCTACGGCGACCAGCCCGGCGCCATCTCCGCAGGCCGCAAGGTGCGTACCCTCACGCTGGGCGAGCTTGACGAGGGCGTGTACGGCTACGCGATGGTGCAGCTGGTAACCATCGATCAGGGCAAGCTGACGGTGCATGCGGGCCGCGTGATCAGCATTCCGCCGGATACGGCGGACATGACCCTGACCGCCTCCGTAGCCGATACCTTCAACCCCTCCGGGGGCCGCGAGCTGAGCATCTTCATCGGGCACGAATACCCCTGCGCGCTCAGCGTAAGCATCCTGAACGAAGAGGAACAGGTGGTGCACCGCCTGTGCCACCGTCAGAGCACCCGGCCCATGCAGATGAATCCGGAGGGCACGGTGCTCTATTGGAACGGCCGGCTGAAGGACGGCGCCATGGCAGAACCGGGCGTCTACCGCGTGCGCGCGGAGGCCGTGATGAACGATACCACCGTAACGGTGCTTTCCTCGGCGTTTACCATACAGTAAAGGAGGACGCAAACGAATGGCTGACAAATTGATGGTCGTCATCCCCTGCTACAACGAGGAGGAGGTGCTGCCGGAGACCTCGCGCAGGCTCGTGGAAAAGATGGCCGCGCTGACCCAAAAGGGCCTGATCTCTCCGGACAGCCGCGTCCTTCTGGTCGATGACGGCAGCCGCGACCGCACCTGGGAGCTGATCAGCGCCCTGCACAGGGAAAACCCGCTGTTTGAGGGCGTCAAGCTCAGCCGCAACCGCGGGCACCAGAACGCGCTGCTGGCGGGGCTGATGACGGCGCGGGGCCGCTGCGACATGTCCATCTCGATGGATGCGGATTTGCAGGATGATATGGACGCCATGGACCGCTTTATCGAAAAGTACCAGGAAGGGTGCGACGTGGTCTACGGCGTGCGCAACCGGCGCGATACCGATACCGCCTTCAAGCGCGGCACGGCGCTGATGTTCTATCGCCTGATGAAGGCGCTTGGCGTGGACATCACCTATAACCACGCGGATTACCGCCTCATGAGCGCGCGGGCGCTGGAGGCGCTCTCGCAGTTTGGCGAAGTCAATCTGTTCCTGCGAGGCCTGGCGCCCCTGGTGGGCTTTCAGAGCGATGTGGTCACCTACGACCGCAGCGAGCGCTTCGCGGGGGAGAGCAAGTATCCCTTCAAAAAGATGCTGGCCTTTGCCATCGACGGCATCACCAGCTTCTCCGTCAAGCCCCTGCGCCTTATCACCACGGCCGGCGTGATCATCTTCCTCATTTCGCTGCTGATGCTCCTCTACACGCTGGTATCCTGGATTGCCGGGCACGCGGTGCTGGGGTGGACCTCCACGCTGGCCTCCATCTGGCTCATCGGCGGCATACAGCTCCTCTCCCTGGGCGTGATCGGGGAATACACCGGCAAGATCTATAACGAATCCAAGGCGCGGCCCCGCTTCATCATTGACCGGTATCTCAACGACCGGGGCGAAGATCCCGTGGTGGACCGTCGCTGATCAGCAGACAATCCAACAAAATACGCCCCCGGACGCATCGGTCCGTGGGGCGTTCCATTCTTTCAGGGTTACTTTTTCTTTGCCGGCACGCTCTTGGGCGCGATATCGCCCACGCCGCTGAGCACATAGCGGGGACGGTAAGGGAATTTGCGCATCTCATGCTCGGTGGTCACGCCGCTGAGCACCAGCACGGTATCGATGCCGCACTCCACGCCCGCGACGATATCGGTATCCATGCGGTCGCCAATGATCGCGCACTCCTCCGGCGATACGCCCAGCAGGCTCAGGCCATGGCGCATCATCAGCGGATTGGGCTTGCCCAGATAATAGGCCTGCCGCCCCGTGGCCAGCTCGATGGGGCTCATCAGCGCCTTACACGCCGGCACGATGCCGCCCTCCACGGGTCCGGTCAGGTCGGGGTTGGTGCCGATCAGCTTGGCCCCGGCGCGCACCAGCTGCACCGCCCGCTCAATCTTCTCAAAGCTGTAGGCATGCGTTTCGCCCATCACCACGTAGTCGGGGTTGACCTCGTTCATGGTAAAGCCCGCCTCATACATCGCGCCCACCAGACCGGGCTCGCCGATGACGTAGGCGCTCCCGCCGGGGCACTGCTGCTTGAGGAACGCCGCCGTGCTCAACGCGCTGGTATAGAAGTGCTTCTCATCCACCTCCAGCCCCAGGCGCTCCAGCTTCTGCTGCAGCTCCTTGGGCGCGCGTTCGCTGGAATTGGTCAGGAACAGGAACTTCTTGTTCTCCCGCTTCAAAAAATCAACAAATTCGCGGACGCCGGGCAACAGCAGGTTGCCGTGATAGATCACGCCGTCCATATCGCAGATGAAGCCCTTCTTTTTGCGAAGCGCCTCCAGTGTATAGGCATGCTGCTCCAGGTTGGTAACAGTCATGGACATTCACCTCATTTCTTGGTTCATTGGGGAAAAGTCCCACGTACATAGTATATCACGTTTCTGGAAAAGATCAACTAGACGTGATATGGTCTATTATTATTCCAAACAGAACATTTCTATTCCTGCTTTTCTGCGCCGTCAGTAAAACGGGATGTAAAACCTGGATACAAACCTTGACACTTTTCCCTTTTACGTGTTATGCTTCGTTCGTATATTTTCATTTATATTGGAGCAGCGCATTCTGCGTCGCATGGAGGGGTCTGTCATGACGGAAAATCGGGAACAACTACGCCTGATTGCGCTTCGCATCCGTGATCTGCGCGATATCTCGGGCCTTAGCGCCCAGGAAGTCGCCAGCCGGGCCGGGATCGACGAGGACGAGTACCTGGCCTATGAAACGGGCGAGCGCGATTTTTCTTTTTCCCATCTGTTCAACATCGCCGAGGTGCTGGGCGTGGACATCAGCGATCTTCTGACCGGCGAGAGCCCCAAGCTCCACGGCTATGTGCTCACCCGCCGCGGCCAGGGCCTCAAGTTCAACCGCCGTCAGCAATACGAATACCATCACCTGGCCTACAACTTCCGCGACAAGCTGGCCGAGCCCTTCATGGTGACCGTGCGGGAGGATGCGCCCGGTACGCAGAAGCAGGCCCACAGCCATGAGGGCCAGGAGTTTGACTACGTGCTGGAGGGCACCCTCAAGATCGTGCTGGGCGGAAACGAATTGTATCTCCAGCCCGGCGACAGCCTGTACTATGATTCCAGTCTGCCCCATGTGATGTATGCCGTGGAGGGGGATTGCCGCTTCATTGCGGTGGTCATCAAAGAGGGGGCGAAGGCGTGATGAAACCGCTCTGCTACAAATACCTTAACTGCCCCACGACCTTTTCCACCTACGATGATTTCAACAAAAAATTCCGCATCACCCGCCCGGAGAGCTTCAACTTCGCCTACGACGTGGCCGACCGCATCGCCCAGGAGGAGCCGGACCGGCTGGCCGTGCTGTGGACGGATGAAAGCGGCACCTGCATCCGTTATACCTTTGGACAGCTGAAGGAAGAGAGCGACCGCGCGGCCAACCTGTTCAAGTCCCTGGGCATCCGCAAGGGCGACAAGGTGATGCTGATTCTCCGCCGCCACCTCGAATTCTGGCCCATCCTCATGGCCCTGCACAAGCTGGGCGCCGTGGGCGTACCCGCCACGCATCTTCTGACCGAAAAGGATGTGCTCTACCGCGTGGACGCAGCGCGCATCCAGATGATCGTCATCTCGCACAAGGACGAAGGCGTGCTCAAGAGCGCGGAGGTGGCGATGCAGAAGTGCGAAAGCCTCAAGCATGTGATGATCCTGCGCGGGCAGCGCGAGGGCTTCCACAGCTACGAGCAGGAAATGCCCCTGCAAAGCCCCGTGTGGGACAAGCCCACGGGCGACGCCTATCCCCACAACCATGATCTGCTGCTGCTCTACTTCACCAGCGGCACCACCGGCATGCCCAAGATGGTCACGCACGACCACTATTACCCGCTGGGCCACATCGTGACCAGCCTGTACTGGCAGCAGTGCGAGGACGGCGGGCTGCACTTCACCATTTCGGAAACCGGCTGGGCCAAGAGCGTGTGGGGCAAGCTCTACGGCCAGTGGCTGACGGGCAGCGCGGTTTTCGTCTACGACTTTGAGCGCTTCATCGCCCGCGACATCCTCCGGCAGATGAGCACCTACGGCGTAACCACCTTCTGCGCCCCGCCCACGATGTATCGCTACATGCTGCAGGAGAACTTCGCCGGCTATGACCTCAGCCATCTGCATCACTGCGCCGTGGCGGGCGAACCGCTCAACCCCGACATGGCCGCCGAGTGGCTCAAGCGCACGAACATCCCGCTTCTGGAGGCCTTCGGCCAGACGGAACTGGTGGTCACGCTGGCCACCTTCCCCTTCATGAAGGTATGCCCCGGCAGCATGGGCAAGCCAAGTCCCATCTTTGACGTGGACCTGGTGGACGATCAGGGCAACTCCTGCCCGCCGGGCGTGACGGGCGAGATCGTCATCCACACCGACGATGACGCGCTGCCCATCGGCATGTTCTCCGGCTACTATGAGGACCCGGAGCTGACCAAGACCGTCTGGGACAACGGCCTCTACCATACCGGCGACGTGGCCTGGCGCGATGAATGGGGCTACTACTGGTACGTGGGCCGCGCCGACGACGTGATCAAGTCCAGCGGCTACCGCATCGGGCCCTTCGAGGTCGAAAGCGCGCTGCTGGAGCATCCCGCCGTGCTGGAGACGGCCATCACCGCCGCCCCCGACGAGCTGCGCGGGCAGGTCGTCAAGGCCACCATCGTCCTCAAGCCCGGCTGGGAGGCGGGCGACGCGCTCAAGAAGGAACTGCAGGAGCACGTCAAGCGCACCACCGCGCCCTACAAGTACCCCCGCATCATCGAATTTGTCAGCGAGCTGCCCAAGACCATCTCCGGCAAGATCCGCCGCGTAGAGCTGCGGCAGAAGGACCAGCGATAATCGAATTTGTACGAAGGAGGAGTTCCCCCCGATGCTGCGAATGCTGAAGCGATGCACCGCGCTCATGCTTTTGAGCGCCCTCATGCTGGGCTGCCTGCCCCGCGCCTCTGCCAAAACCGTCGAAGAATGGCTGGAGGGCTTTGAGACGGGCGAAACGTGGTTCGGGGAGGACTTCGCCTACGACATCACCGACGAGGAGGCCTGCTGGGAGCTGCTTCAGCGGCCCATCACCGTGCTGGACGCCGGGCAGCGCGAGGAGATCTATCCCCGCGTGACCCCCGGCGGCGAGAAGGTTAACGACGACAAGCTCGGCGGCTTCATCAACGGCGCGTCCGCCGCCGTGCACGTGCTGGGCGAGGACGAGGACGGCTGGACGCTCATCGAGGGGCTGGATTACTACAACCGCGTCATTCGCGGCTATGTCAAGACCAGCCTGCTCAAAACCGTCACGCCCAACGACAAGTACGGCGTGATCATCGACAAGCTGACCCAGCGGCTCTATGTCTTTATCGACGGCAAACTCTGGTCCAGCTGTTCGGTGTCCACGGGCCTTCCCAACGACGAGCAGCCCTACAACGAAACCGCCGCCGGCGAATACCTGATCGTCAGCTGGGTGGGCGATTTCGACAGCGAGGGCATGATCTGCGCCATGGCGCTGCGCTTCAACGGCGGCGACATGATTCACGAGGTGCCCCACAATGTCAACGCCGACGGCACCAAGAGCTACAGCCGCTGGGAGGCGATGCTGGGCCAGAAGGCCAGCCACGGCTGCGTGCGCACCCAGCGCCGCGCCAATGAGGACGGCCTTAACGCCCAGTGGCTGTGGGACAACCTCAAGCGCAACACCAAGGTCCTCGTCTGGGATGACAAGGGCCGTATGTTGCCGTATCCGGACGACGATCTGGAATTGTACTACAACCCGGAGGGCGGTCAGTATTACCATGCGGACGCCTACTGCTCCAGTGTGCGCGACCAGTACCTGCCCATGACCGGCTTTCTCTATTCCGAGCTGGAAACCCCTCAGTACAAGGAGCTTGAGCCCTGTCTGACCTGCCAGCCCCCTCGTCCCAAGTCCGAGCTTGCCAAAGAGAACCTTGAGCGCGGCGCCATCACCCAGGAGGAATACCTCGCCGCGCTCACGCCCATCCCCTATCCGGATGATTCGCTCGAGATCTATTACAATCCTGACGGCGGGCAGTACTACCATTCCACGGCCAACTGCTCCAGCGTCAAGGATCGTTTTCTGCCGCTGACGGGATTCACCTACGGCGAGCTGGACACGGGCAGCTTTGCGGAATTGACCCCCTGTCCCTACTGCGATCCCGTGCAGCGCAAGGCCGAGATCGACGAGGAAAACCGGGCCATGGGCCTGACGGTCACGCCGCAGGCCGCGACGGTAACCGTTTCCGGGGAGGATGAGGAGGCCGAGGCCGTGCCCGTCATGGCGGACACGGACGATACCGAAGTGCATATTCAGATCGTGGACGGACCGTAACAGCTGGAAAGGAGTGTCCTGATGAAACGCCTTTTGGCGGCGCTGCTGGCCGCGGCGGCAGCGCTTTGTCCGCTCTTGGCCCTGGCGGCCGGAGAAAAGAATGTGGATAACCTGCCCATCGGCAACCTGGAGGGCTTTGAGAGCAGCATCACCTGGTTTGGGGAGGACTTCGCCTACGACATCACTGACGAAGAAGCCTGCTGGGAGCTGCTTCAGCGGCCCATCACGGTGCTGGACGTGAGCGAAAAGGAAGTCGTCTACCCCCGCGTATCGCCAAACGGCGAAAAGGTGGTCAACGAGTGGATGGGCGGCAGCATCAACGGTTCGCTGGCCGCCGTGCACGTGCTGGGCGAGGACGAGGACGGCTGGACGCTGATTGAGGGTATGGACTACTACGACCGTATCATCCGCGGCTATGTCAAGACCAGCCTGCTTAAGACCGTCACGCCCAACAGCAAGTACGGCATCATCATCGACAAGCTGACCCAGCGGCTGTACATGTTTGTGGATGGAAAGCTCTGGTCCAGCTGCGCCGTCTCCACCGGCCTTCCCAACAAGGACCAGCCCTACAACGAAACCGCCGCCGGCGAATATCTCATCGGCAGCTGGGTGGGCGGCTTTGACAGCGAGGGCATGTACTGCGAAATGGGGATCCGCTTCAACGGCGGCGACCTTCTGCACCAGGTGCCCTATGTGGAATTTGCCGACGGCACCAAGGATTTCAGCAAGTACGGCTCGCAGCTGGGCCGCAAGGCCAGCCACGGCTGCGTGCGCGTGGCCCGCACCGCTAACGACGAGGGCCTGTGTATCAGCTGGCTGTGGGAAAACCTGAAAAAGAACACCAAGGTGGTCGTGTGGGATGACGACGGGCGGACGCTTCCCTATCCCGACGATGATCTGGAAGTCTACTACAACCCCGACGGCGGCTCCAGCTACCACGCCACGGCCAACTGCCGCTCCGTGCGCGACAAGTACCTGCCATTGACCGCCTTCACCTATGGCGAGCTGGATACCGGCGACTATGCCAAGCTGACCCCCTGCACCAACTGCATCCCGGTCAAGCGCCGAGCGGAGATCGACGAGATCAATCAGGAGCGCATCGAGCTTGGCGAGCTGCTCAAAAACCCGGTCTATACCGGCGGTGCCACCACCGGCGGCGGCACGCAGGCCAGCGACAGCGCGTCGGATAGCTCGCAGGCGTCCGACGGCGTGACCATCACCATACGATAGCATAGGGAACCGCCCCGCGTCCTTACCGGCCGCGAGGCGGTTTTGTCATGGGGTTTCCTGCGCCAGCATCCATTCGATGAACAGGCCATAGCCCATGGTGGGATCATTGACGAACACATGTGTACGCCCATGATGCCCAAAGGCGCTCACATCTTCGGAAGCCGCGGATACAGGTCGATCACGATTTTTCCGTCGGCTCCCTTCTCATATTCGATACGCCGCAGGACGGCCTTGAGCAGCATGTTCCGCTCTCGGTTGGTCATCCGTTCATAGCTTTCCAGGAGCGCCTCGGTCTTGGGAATCAGGCTTTCGCCGCTGTCCTTGGCCGCCGAGAGCCGCTCCTGCACCGTCTCCAACTCCGCCCTTTTCCGTCCCAGCTCCTCAAGCGTGGATACGAGCTTTTCACTTCGTTCCCGGAATACCGCCGGCGTATAGACGCCCTGCTCCACCAGGTCATGCGCGTTGTCCAGCTGGGTTTTGAGCTTTTCTTCCTCGCGCATAAGGCGGTTCAGACGCGCCCGGCACGCGGCCAGCTCCTCCTCATAGCCCGTAGCGTCGATGCGCACGCGATAGCCCGAAAGCCATTCCCGAAGCGCCGCGACGATCTCGCGCTCCACCGCCTGATAATCGGCGCTGGCGTTACGGCAGCTGCGCGCATTGACGCACCGGAGCCGCGCGCGGCTGTGCTGGGCGGCGGACAGCGTGGTACGTCCCACGCGCCTGCCGCACCGGGCGCAGAAAATCAGCCCGGCAAAGGCGTTTTGCAGATCGAACGCCTTTTTCACCCTGGCGGCGGGCTTCCGCTCGCGCCGGATGTCCTGCGTCCGCATGAAATCCGCCTCGCTGACCAGCGGCGGATGCAGCCCGTCGTACAGCTGGTATTCCTCCATGTTCTGACAGCGCTTGACGCGCTTTTTCACCACGCCGTCCTCCACGCTTTTGACCTGCCGGCTCCATCCCCGGCGAATCTTGCCCATATAGACGGGATTGGCGAGAATCTGGCCGACCGTGGAATAACTCCACGATCCTCCGTGGCGCGTGGGAATGCACAGGTCGTTCAGGGCGTTGGCGATTTGCTTGGTCCCCGTGCCGTGCAAAAACAGTTCGAACATCTTCTTCACCGCCTCCGCTTCCTGTGGATGCGGCTCCAGCGTATATCCCTTCTCACCTGGCAGCTTTACCCGCCGGTAGCCATAGGGCGCGATGCTGGAAATGTATTTTCCCTCCGAGGCCGAGCTGTCCCGTCCGCGAATCAAACGGCGGGTGATGGTCTTATACTCCCGCCGGCTCATGAACAGGCCAAATTCAAAATACTCCTCGTCAAATTCGTCGCTGGGGTCGTAGACCTTGGCAGGCGTAATGATCTTCGTGCCGGAAAACTGGAACACCTGGCTGATGTACGCTTGGTCCGCGCTGTTGCCACGCGCCAGGCGCTCCAGGTCCACCACCAGCACCCCGGCATACAGCCCGGCGTTGACCTCCTCCAGGAGCTTTTGAATCTCGGGCCGTGCAGCGATGGATTCGCCGGAGACCACCTCGTAATAGGTTTTGGTCACGCGATAGCCGCGCTCTCCCGCCAGACGGTCCAAAATGGCCTCATGCCGCTTGAGCGTCTCTTCCACGCTCATCTCGGCATAATCCCGGTCAAAGCGGGATTTTCTGAGGTACTTTGCATACTGCTCCATGCGCGCCTCCCTTTGCCGCCGGGCCGCGCGAAGGGGCCTAGCGCCCCTCCGCAGCCCGCCGCCGGTAGGCGTCGGTCACGATTTTGCTCAGCCTGGGCAGCCAGACCTCCGGCTCGTCCTCGCAATACTCGTCATGAATGCGCACCACAGAGCGCTCGTCCTCTGTCCGGGATGCGATCATCCGTTCTTCACCCCCATTTTTCCTTGCAGGGGTAGTATGATCGAGCAAATGGAAAGTATGCCCTTTTCCAAAGCAAAAGGGCCGTTTGCTTCTTTCGGAAAGCAAACGGCCCGCGGCGCATCCTCACTGGAAGATGCGCATCACATCCTTGAAGGTGAAAAACACCATAAACCCAAGCAAAAACACATAGCCGCCCAGATGGATCATGGCCTCGACCTTCTGATCAACAGGCTTGCGGCGCACGGCTTCGATCAGCATGAACACCAGCCGCGAGCCGTCCAGCCCCGGAATGGGAATCAGGTTGACCAGACCCAGGTTGATGGAGATCATCACTGTCAGGTACAGGAAGATTTCCATGCCGCCCTGCTTGGTCTGCTCGGCCACCAGCTGCACCACACCCACCGGACCGCTGGTCTCATTGAGGCCCTCGCCGGTGGTGAAGAGCTTGCCCAGCGCCGATACGATGGCTGTTGAGGCGTCCACGCAGGTATCCCACGCGGCGGGAATCACCTCGCCCGCGGGCAGAGGGGCATAGCCCTGCTGGATCATGATGCCGATCAGCCAGCGTTCCTCGGCTTCGTCATAGCGCGGGGTGATGGTCAACGTCTCTTCCTGACCGTCCCGAAGAACGGTGATATCGATGGCCGAGCCCGCGCCAAGGCTGCCGATGGCGTCGCTTACGTCGGTCACGGTGCGGCCGGTCATGTCCTGGCCGCCCACGCTAACAAACACGTCGCCTGCTTCCAGACCGCTTTCGGCGGCAGGCGAACCCTCGGTCACACTGGCCACAAACGGCGTGGCGATCGTCACACCATACGCCGCCATAAGCCCTATGGCCACCACAAAGGCCAGCACCATGTTCATCAGCGGACCGGCCGCCACGGAAATCATGCGCTTCCATACGGGCGCATTGTTGTAGTTGCGGGGATCGTCCTTCTTTTCACCGTTGGGATCGTCGTCGGTATCGCCGAAGAACATGCAGTAGCCGCCCAGGGGGATGGGCCGGATGGAAAAGACGGTTTCGTGCTTTTTGCTTTTCCACTGGACGAGCTTGGGGCCAAAGCCGATGGAATACTCCTTGACGGGAATCCCGCACAGCCGGGCGGCCGCAAAGTGACCGAACTCGTGCACCGTGATCAGCACGCCCAGCAGCACGATGGCAAGCAGAATATACAATGCGATCAAAATCCTTTCTTGGAGGGGATCAGCCTAGCTTATGCAGCACCTGCCGCGCAGTATCCCGCGCAAGGCGGTCGGCCTCCATCACCTGCTCCAGCGACGCGGCGGGCAGATGGCCCACGCGAGCGAGCGTTTCCTCCACAGTATCGAAGATTCGACCGACGCGCATGGGTTCCTCCCCCGCAGATTGTAACAATTCGCCCACGGCCACCTCGTTGGCCGCATTGAGCACGCAACCCGCCGCGCCGCCCGCACGCAGGCATTCGCGCGCCAGGCGGATGGAAGGGAAGCGCTCCTCGTCTGGGCGCTCAAAGGTCAGACCGCCCAGAGAAAACAGATCCAGCCGGCTGCCGCCCGTGGGCAGACGGTCGGGATAGGCCATGGCGTAGAGGATAGGCAGGCGCATATCCGGCGTGCCCAGCTGGGCAATCAGCGCGCCATCAGCAAATTCCACGCCGCTGTGAATCACGCTCTGGGGGTGCACCACAACCTCGATCTGGTCCGGACGCGCGTCAAAGAGCCATTTCGCCTCGATCATCTCCAGCGCCTTGTTGAACAGCGTCGCCGAATCAATGGTGATCTTCTGCCCCATGACCCAGTTGGGATGCTTGAGCGCCTGCTCCTTTGCCGCCGCCCGAATATCGTCCTTGCTCCAGGTTCGGAACGGGCCGCCGGAACAGGTGAGAATGATGCGGGAATACGGATTTGCGCCCGCGCCCTGAAGGCACTGGAAGATGGCGCTGTGCTCGCTGTCCACAGGGAGAAGCGCATGCTCGCCCACGCGCCGGGCCGCCTCCATCACCAGATGGCCTCCAGCCACCAGGGCCTCCTTGTTGGCCAGCAGCACGCGCCGGCCGCCTTCAAGCGCCGTGAGCACGCTTTTGAGGCCCACCATGCCCACCACGCTGATCAGCACGTCGTCCACATCAGCCTGGGCGGCCAACGTGAGAGCCTCCGGGCCGAAAACCCATTCGCAGAAGCGCAGGTCCGCGGGAATCTCCTCCCTGGGAATGGGCTGAACCAGGCCCGCCAGCCGGGGGTGGAACGCGCGCACCTGCTCAAAGAGCTTGTCGTATCTGGAGTGCGCCGTGAGCGCGGCCACCTCGAAGCGGTCGGGATGCAGCGCAGCCACCTCCAGCGCCTGCGTGCCGATGCTGCCCGTGGAACCCAGTATAGCCAAACGGCGTTTTTTCATGTGCCATGACCTCTTTTCTCAAATGGAAGCCAGCAGAATCACACGGTAGGAATAGACGATGATGGCGGTGAAAAGGATGCTGTCCAAACGGTCCATCATGCCGCCGTGTCCGGGAAAAATATGGCCGAAGTCCTTGATCTTGCAATGACGCTTGACCATGCTGGCAAACAGATCGCCCATCTGGCCGGCAATGCCGCCGAACAGGCCGCATAGCATGTCGCCCCAGATGGGCGGAAAGCCCGAAAAATCAGGAAAGCACAGCGTAAAGAGCCTACCTGCCACCACCGCGCACAAAATGCTGCCCACCAGCCCGCCCGCGGCTCCGGCCACCGTTTTGTTGGGGCTGATATGCGGGCACAGCTTGGGCCCGCCGATGGCGCTGCCCACAAAGTAAGCGAAGGTGTCGCCGCCTACGGCGATGGCAAACACCAGCGTCAGCAGTAGCGCCTGGAGGCTGCGCGGCTCGGTATCCAGAATGCCGAACAGGCACATGCCCGGCATAACCACCGACAGCATGGGCAGTTCGCTCATGCAGATGTCCACCAGATCCGGGTCCTCCCGGCGCATCACCACCAGCAGCACGGCAAAGGAGAGCAGCGCCAGGATGGGGATGATCACCAGCGAGGAATAGAACATCATCAGCGGCACGGAGATGGTCAGCCCCGCGAAGCTGGTCCACCACACGGGATGATGGCCCCCGCGGCTAATGGCGGTGAGCTCCTCATGCAAGGCCAGGGAAAGGCACAAAAACGCAGCCAAGGCAAACAGCCAGCTTCCCACAAAGAGCACGCAGGCCAGCAACGCCACCAGCACCGCGCCGGTAACGCAGCGCTGGATCATGGAGGATGATTTTTTTTGCGGATTGCGTTCGCTCATGGTGCCTCCTCGGTTCATTCCTCGCGTTTGCCAAAGCGGCGCTTTCTGCTCTGGAACTGCGCGATGCAGCGATGATACTCCTGCACGGTGAAATCCGGCCAAAGCATGCTGGGGAAGATAAACTCGGCATAGGCGCACTGATAGAGCAGAAAATTGCTAAGACGCATCTCCCCGCTGGTGCGGATGAGCAGATCGACATCCGGCAGATTACGAGTATACAGCCTGTCGGCAAGCGCCTTTTCATCCACCTCGGAGGGGTCCAAGGTTCCTTCCCGCACCTCCTGGGCAATTTGCCGCGCAGCGCGCGCAAGCTCCGCCCGCGCGCCGTAATTGATGGCGATGTTGAGCTTCAGGCCCGTATTCTCCAGCGTGCGGCGTTCGGCCTCGCGCAGCACGTCGCGCTGGCGGGGCGGAAGGGCGTCCTTGTCCCCCAGAATGGTGATGCGCACGTTTTTTTCGTCCAGCTCGTCAATCTCGCTGGCAAAAAAGTCCAGGATCAGCTGCATCAGCGCCTCCACCTCGGCGGCGGGGCGGCCCCAGTTTTCCGTGGAAAAGGCGTACAACGAAAGGGCCTCAATCCCAATATCGCTTGAGGAACGGATGATCTCACGCAGCGTTTCGGTGCCGGTGCGGTGGCCCAGCGCCACCTTGACCTTGTGCTGCTTGGCCCAGCGGCCGTTTCCATCCATGATGATGGCCACGTGCCTAGGCAGGCGTTCGAGGTCAATCTCCGCGTAGAGCGGTACGGTCATGGCTGGCTCCTTTCCCGGGGCATACCCGTCAAAAAACGTGAAACGATGAGCGTGCGCCCATCGTCCTCCACAGCCACCACGCGGGTGGACGCATAGCCCTGCGCTTCCCCCTCCGGGGTGCGCAGCGCATCCGCAGGCGACGGGGCGCGGCGCGGAGGCGCAGCGGTGGCCTTAACCTGAACGTCGGTAATGCCACTGGCCCTTAGAATGGCCAGCGCCGACTCGGCCGGAAGCCCCAGCAGGTGCTCAAAGGTCTGCTGCATCCACAACCCTCCAAAATCAGCCGCCGCACCCGGCGGCGCAGCTTACAATGCTCTTTATATTGTACTATGGAATAAAAAGGGCTGTCAAGGTGAGCAGAACTTTGCCATAAAAGAAGAAAAAGCGAACCGCGCCTCACGGCGCGGTCCCAGCCTGGCTCGGCAGCGAAACCGGTCAGACCTCCATGATTTCCTTTTCCTTCTTGGCGCACAGTTCGTCGATGCCCTTGATGGCGGCGTCGGTGGTTTCCTGCATTTTCTTTTCGGCCTTGGAGCGGTCATCCTCGGTGATGAGGCTGTCCTTTTCCAGCTTCTTGAACTGCTCCATCGCGTCGCGGCGAATGGAACGGATGGCCACCTTGGATTCCTCCGCGCCCTTGCGCACCAGCTTGGTCAGCTCCTTGCGGCGCTCCTCGTTGAGCTCGGGAACGACCAGACGGATGATCTTGCCGTCATTGGTGGGATTGAGTCCCAAGTCGCTCTTTAAAATGGCCTTTTCCACCATGGGGATGGCCTTCTGATCCCAGACGTTGATCACCAGCATGCGCGGTTCGGGCGAGGTGATGTTGCCCATCTGGGTGAGAGGCGTCTGCACGCCGTAATAATCCACCGTTACGCGCTCCAAAAACTGCGGGTTGGCGCGGCCGGCGCGGATGGACCGAAGGTCCTCCTGATAAACGGAAGTCGTCTTTTTCATTTTTTCGGCGGCTTTTTCGATGACCTGTCGATACATGAGGGGTTCCTCCTTGCAGTTAAGAGTCGTAGCGCTGATAACCGTATTGTAACGCGTTTGCATGCAAAAGGCAATGGGGAATTGCGCGTTTTGCGCGCGGGTTTGACCTGTGCTCGCGGTTGTGATATGCTAAAAACCGACAGATCACGAAAATCAAAAAGGGAGGGCTTGGTACGGCCAGGGCTTTTCATCGGCGCGACGCCGACATGACGCAGGGTTCGATCTGGCGTCAATTGGTGGGGTTTTCCGTTCCCATGGCGATCGGGCTGCTGTTTCAGCAGCTTTATAATACGGTGGATACCATCGTGGTGGGCCAGTTTGTCAGCACCCAGGCGCTGGCCGCGGTGGGCAGCACCTCCAGCATCATCAACATGCTGGTAGGGCTTTCCGCAGGCCTCTCCACGGGCGCCAGCGTGATCATCTCCCAGTGCTACGGCGCGCATGATCACCGCTCTCTGCACGACGCGGTGCACACCACCATCACGGCCACGTTTGTGATGTCCGTTCTGTGCACGTTCCTGGGCATTCTGATCGTGGAGCCCATGCTGGCCATGATGTCTACCCCGCCAGATGTGATGGGTGAGGCGCGCACCTACCTGACCATCTACTTTGCGGGTATCAGCGGGCTGTTTGTGTACAACATGGGTTCAGGCATTTTGCGCGCCGTGGGCGATTCCAAGCGGCCGCTGTACTTCCTGCTGTTTTCCGCGGTGATCAACACGACCTTTGACCTGCTGTTTGTGATCGTGTTTCACATGGGCGTGGACGGCGTGGCCTACGCCACCATTCTGGCGCAGTTTCTCTCGGCGCTGCTGGTGCTGTTCGTTCTCACGCACGATCACACGCCCTACGGCATTCGCTGGCGCGATTTGCGCCTAAGCCGCGGGATGCTCCGCCGCATACTGGCCATCGGCCTGCCCAGCGGCGTGCAACAGGCCATCACGTCGTTTTCCAACGTGTTTGTCCAGAGCTACATCAACTTTTTCGGCTCGGCCTGCATGGCGGGCTGGTCCAGCTACAACAAGCTGGACGTGTTCGTGCTCATTCCGATGCAGTCGGTGGCGCTGGCACTGACCACCTTTGTGGGGCAGAACTATGGCGCTGGCCGCATGGACCGCGCGCGCAAAGGCGTCAGGCAGGCGCTGTGGATGACCCTTTCCGTAACCGCAGTGCTATGTGTGGGTGTCATCGCGGGCGCAAGGCCGCTCAACCGCCTCTTTACCGCGGACGAGGAAGTGCTCACCCACGGCGTGCACTTCATCAGCATCATTTCACCGTTCTACCTGGCGTGCTGCTTCAACCAGATCTATGCCGGCGCGCTGCGCGGCGCAGGCAACGCCAAAACCCCCATGTTTGTGATGCTGTTTTCCTTCGTTTTTTTCCGGCAGGCCTATCTGTTTGTCAACCGTTTGCTGGGCAACTCGTTTATGGGCGTTACGCTGGCCTACCCGATGGGCTGGGTGGTCTGCAGCGTGCTGATGGTGCTGTTCTACCGGCGCTCCGTATCAAAAGGACGGTCCTAAAACGCTCCGTCCAGCTGATAGATATACCAGTCCTCGCCGTCGGTTTCAAAGACCACGGTGCCCTCGCCTGAATAATAGGCGGGAATCCCGCGCGATTCCAGCTGCACGCGCCCCTTGTCCACGCGGTTGTAATCGTTGGTGATCAATACCGCCTGTGGCGAGGCCGCCTCCAGAAATTCCACCACCATGGGCGTGATGCCGTGATGCGGCGCCTTGACGATATCCGCTTTCAGGGTTTCGGGAGGCAGGTTTTCCAGCATCCAGTGCTGCGTTTCTCCGATGATATCGGCGGTCAGCAGGAGGCTCGCGTCTCCAAATTCCACGCGCGTGACCAAGGACCGGCCATTGGTGTTTTCCACGTCATCATAGCGGTACAAAGTGAGCACCGCCTCGCCCAGCAGCAGCTGATCGCCGTGAAATACCTGCACGGTGGGGATGCAGCTTTTTTCAGCCTGCTTGATGGTTTCCGCCTGCCTCTCGCTGACGTCCACCGCGGCATCGCTGTAGGGATGCAGGTATGCATCCACGGAAAAGCCGTAGCGCATCAGCCAGTAAAGGCCGGAGATATGATCTTCATGAAAATGCGTGTTGAGCAGATATTTAAAATGCGTAATGCCGCGCTCCTCCAGCGCGGTTTTTAAATCCTCACGAAAGGGCGCGCTGCCGCCGTCTATCATCATGCGCTGCCCGCCGCACTCGAGCAGAAGGCAGTCGCTCTGGGCGGTGTTGAAGGCCGTCAGCCGAAGCAGGGGGCGACGGTACCAGTCCTCGCAGGGAAGCTCGTTATAGATCTCGGCCTGCGCAGCCGAGAGGCAGATGAGGCAAAGAAGCAGGCACAGCGCGTCAAGCCGCGCGCGCCTTACCAGTCTGCGGGGCATCACGGCTCTCCCTTTTGATAGTCGCTCTTGGTTTCCCAATGCGCCTGCTCCAGGGCAATGTCGCGATGGTTGACCGTGGTGTGATATCCCATCTCCTCCAGCCTGGCGCTGATATATTCCGCGATGGCCACACTGCGGTGCGCCCCGCCCGTGCAGCCGATGGCGATGACCAGGCGGTGCTTGCCCTCGGTGATGTAGTGGGGGAGCAAAAACTGGAGCATGTCCATGCATTTGACTAAAAATTCCTTGGTAACCGGATGCTCCAGCACAAAATCCTTCACATCCTGATCAAGCCCCGTATGAGACCCCAGTTCCGGAATATAGAAGGGATTGGGCAAAAAGCGCACGTCAAACACGAGATCGCCTTCGCGCGGAATACCGCGCTTAAAGCCGAAGCTGAGCACCTCCACGCGCAGCGGCGGCTCGGACCCGGCATTGAGAACGATCTCCTTGAGCATCTTTTGCAGCGCGCGCGGGCGCAAGTTGGAGGTATCGATCAGGTGATTGGCCGTCTCGCGCAGGGGCATGAGGCGGTTGCGCTCCTCGCGGATGGCCTCGTGCAGGGTCAGCCCTTCGCCGCTGAGGGGATGATCCCGACGCGTCTCCTTGTAGCGGTTGACCAGCACCTCGTCGCTGGCCTCGATAAAGAGCGTATCGATGTGAAAGCCTACCAGGCGGGCCTCGTCGATCATCTTGGTGACCGCTTTGGCGTCGAAAAACTCGCCGCTGCGCACATCCGCCGCAATGGCGATCATGGGGTTATGCAGCCGGGCGTTCTGGCACGCTTCCATGAAGGGCACCAGCATCATAGGCGGCAGGTTGTCCACGCACAGTGCGCCAAGGTCCTCCAAATAGCGAATCGCCACGGTTTTGCCCGCGCCGCTCATTCCCGTCAGAATCAGATAATGCACGCCCGATTCCTCGCTTTCGTATCTAAATTTCCTTTGCGCAAACGTCTTCGCCCCAGATGCGCACCTCCGGCTCCAGACGGACGCCGGTTTTTTCATATACGGCCTTTTGCACCTGAGCGATCAATGAAAGATAATCGCTGGCGCATCCCTGCTGATCATTGACCAGAAAGCCCGCGTGCAGGGTGGACACGCTGCATCCGCCCACGCGAAAGCCCTTGAGGCCGCATTCCTCGATCAGTGTTCCGGCAAATCGCCCCTCTGGCCGCTTGAAGGTGCTTCCACAGCTGGGCAGCGTCAGAGGCTGCTTTTCGCGCCTTCTGGCCGAAAACTCCCGCATGGTGGCGCGCACGGTTTCCTCATCGGCGGGCCTTAGCGCCACGGTGACGGAGGTGATGGCAATGGGCTCCGGCTGCTGGTTGATTTTGCTTTTGCGGTAACCAAACGCCATCTCCTCGTTGGAGTAGGACACGGTGCGGCCATCCGGCAGGCAGGCGGTCACATGGGTGATCACGTCCTTCATCTCGCCGCCATAGGCGCCGGCGTTCATATATGCCGCGCCGCCCACCGTGCCGGGAATGCCGCTGGCAAATTCCAGGCCGCCGAGCGCGTTGTCCGCCGCTACGTTGCACAGCTTTTGCAGCGTAGCGCCGCTTTGCGCCGTGAGCGCCACGCGGCCGTCCGGCAGCGGCACGGGATCGGAAACCTCGCTGAAAAGCTCGCCCAGCTGAATCACCAGCCCGCGAACGCCTCCGTCCCGCACAAGCAGGTTGCTGCCATTGCCCAGCACGCACACCGCCACGCCCGCCTCTCTGGCCGCCGCATATGCAGCCGAGAGCTGCTCCACGTTGGCGATCTGCGCCAGCACATCCGCAGGCCCTCCCAGCTTAAGGGTGGTATAGCGGCTCATGGGCGCGTTTTCCACGATCTGCTTTTTGGGAATGGAGCGCTTGAGCGCTTCCAGCAGCTTTTCCCGCGCGGACGCATCCATCAAACCAACCTCCCCGTCAATTTTGATGCAAAAATTGTATCGCACTTCCCTGGCGATGTCAAAGGGTTTCGCGGATTATTGTATGCCGCGCGGCGGCGGGCTATGCGGCGCGGCGCTTTGTAACCCCATAAAGCAGCGCCCGAAAGCCATGCGGCCTCCGGGCGCTGAAATCTGACAGAACGATTTTCCCACGTTAGTTGTATACGCGGACCGGCAGTACCAGATAGAGATAGCTGTCCCCCTCCAGCGGAGAAATTACGCAGGGGCTGACGTTGGTATTCATGCATAGGGTGCAGCAATCCTCGTCCACGTTCTTGATCACGTCGCTGATATAGCGGGCGTTGAAAGCAATTTCGATGTCTTCGCCCTCCAGATGCGCGTCGAGGTCCTCCAGCACGTCGCCCAGCTCGCTCATGGAGGTGATCTTCAGATTATCCTGGGTGGCCTTCATGCGGATGAGATTGTTCTTCCCTTCCTTGGCCATCAGGCTGGCGCGCTCAATGGCGTCCTGCAGCTCGCGGCGCTTTACCGTCACGCGCGTGAGCCAGGAGGTAGGCAGAATCTGCCGGTAGTTGATGTATTCTCCGGCCAGCAGGCTGGTGACCAGCGTGGTATCGCCCATCACGGCCATCAGGTGCGTGCTGTCCAGATGGAAGGTAGCCATGCCGTCGTCGTCCTCCATGATGTGGGCGATTTCGTTCATCACGCGGCCAGGGATGATAGCGGTCACCTTGTCCACGCCGTCAGGCAGCACAAACTGGTCGTGCATGCGCTGAAGCGCCAGCCTAAACCCGTCCAGACCCACCAGGCGCAGCTCGTCTCCTGTCACCTCCATCAGGCAGCCGGTCAGCGCCTGACGGCTTTCCTGCAAGGCAATAGCGAAAGTCACCTTGGAAATCATGTCGCGCAGGCGCTTCTGGGGAAAATGCAGCGCGTGCGTATTGATCAGATCCTTCATCTGGGGAAACTCCGCGGGAGACATGCCGGTGATGGTCGAGCGGCTCTGGCAGCAGCGGATGGTAACCACCATGCGATCATTCATGGAAAAATGAACGGTTCCCTCCGGCAGCTTGCGCACGATTTCCGTCAGCAGCCTGCCCGGCAATACCACCTGTCCCGGATCGGAGACGCTGGCCTTGACCCGGCTTTTGATGCTTAACGACCCGTCGGAGCACATCAGCTCCACCTCGTCCTCCTGGGCGCTGATGAGAACTCCCTCAAGAATTTGGATCGCAGGGCGCGGGCTTAAGGCGCGCGTGGCATTGACCAGGCCGGCAAGCAGTTCTTGTGCGGAACATTCAAACTTCATTTTTGGAAACCTCCGACAACCATTGTTGTAGTAGTTGCATCTTTTATTTCAGTAGTAGTAGTAGGGGATGTGGAAACCGTGGAAAAACGGATGGGACGCTTGCAGCATACCAAAAAAGCCTTTGGAAAACCCATGGAAAAGAACCTGCTTTTCCAGAGACTTTCCACCGTCCTGTTCCCCTTTGCCGTCATGGAACAAAGGATGAAGATACCATTTCGCGCTTGAACGCCGCGTTTCCTGCCCCAAAAGGGGAAAACCTTTCGACAAAAGGCTCTTGAAAAATCGGTTTTCCACGCTTTCCACAGGGTGTGGAAAACGCGGCGAGGAAAAGAAAAATGAGCGGACAGAAAGAAAAGCGGATGTTCTTCCACAGCGTTACCATGGGTTTTCAACCATTTGAGAAAGGAAAAGATCAGATCTGCTTTGTCAAAACGCTCATCACCGCTTCGGTGGCGGCCTGCTCATCTACCCCGTCGGCCACGACCCAAATCAGGCCATCCTTTGGAATGGTCTGGGACAAAAGGCCGATCATGCTTTTCAAATTGAGCACGATGCCGTCGCGCTCAAGCGTCAGGGTGGATTGAAAGCGGGAAGCGGTGCTGGCGATCAGCGCGGCGCGTTCGCGTCCGATGATGTTATGGTTGCGCAGATCGGCCTGGGTTTTAATCATGGGAAATCCCTCCTGAAAGATGTGTATCGTCGAAGTAGGACATCAGCCGCCGCATGCGGTGGTTGACGCCGCTTTTTCCAAGGGGCGGGTCCAGCGATTGGCCCAGCTGCTCCAGCGTGGCGTCCGGCGCGTTCAGGCGCGCCAGCGCAATCTGCTGCAGCGAAAGTGGCAAGGCGGTCAGCCGGTCCTCGCGGATCAGCTGACGGATGGCTTCAACCTGCTGGCGGCTTGCGTTCATCTGCTTTTGGAGGTTGGCGCTGTCGCAGTTGAGCGCACGGTTTACGGTGCCCAGCACCTGCCGGCGCACGCGCAGGTCCTCGATGCGCATTACGCATGCGTGCGCGCCCAGGGCCGTGAGGAGCGTGACGATTTGCTCGGAGTGCTTCAGGTACAGGTACGCATGCTCCCGGCGCGTTCCGATGCGGATGGGCAATTCCAGACGTTGCATGCATTTAGCCAGCATGACGCGCGTTTCCTCATCCCGGAAGGCAATTTCCAGATGATAGCTCTGCTCCGGGTTGGTCATCGTGCCGCCTCCCAGCAGCATGCCGCGCAAAAAGGCGCGCATGCAGCAGCCGCGGGTTAAGGGAAACCTGGGCGTGGTGGATTTGAGGGAAAAGCTCCCGTCGCCGCTTTTCTCCATCATACCCAGGGCGCACAGCAGAATGGGGGATTGAATGGGACCAAGGGTAAGCACGCATTTGCGCTTGCCGCCGAAGCGCGCGCTGGAAACGTAATGAATCTGGGCGGCAATGTGCAGGGCCTGTGAAAGCAGCTTATAGGCCCTGCGGCACACGGCCAGGCTCTCGGAGGAAAACTGCACGTTTACCTGACCGCGTCCAAGCAGATTCAGGCTGGCCATGGACGCGTACAAGCCGCACAGCTCGCTCAACGCGCAGCAGCTTTTTTCCGGCTTGACGTTTGAAAGCTCCTTTTTCACGTCGGACGAAAACGACATGTCGCCCTCCTTGCCACGGCGGCGCTTTGCCTATGGAAACGCACCGGCTTTTGCCTATGCCTATTGTACCTGCCCTGCGCCTTCGCGTCAATGATTTGAAGGCCTGCAAAGCAAAAAAAGCCTGCCGTAGCACAAATTTTACTTTTCAGAGGCAATGCGGAATTTCTTATTCGCCGCGCTCACGGCCACGGTTCAGCGCGTGCTGTCAAAAAACCTCCCCAAGGGAGCACGCTGATGGTTTTTGTTTATTTGGACGGAGCAGAGGCGTCTGGCGCGGCACCGGCAACGGGATGCCGGGAGTAGATGCCGGTTTTCACCTCATGGATATAGGCGTTGATCAGTGGAATCTGCGGCGCGGCCATGGCGTCGCGCACAGCCTGCTCCCGGTCGTATTCCAGCTGGCGGAAGCGGATTTCAAAGGGGGCGGGTTCCTCGCCTTCCTCCCCTTCCAGCAGGGCATAGCAGCATTTGGGCACGCCCATGGCGTTGCCTACGCTGCCGGTATTGAAAAACACGCCAGGCGTGATGGTCCTCAGGCCTTGGCGGTGCGCGTCGGCATAGCCAACCACATCGTAGCGCCCGCCCTTTCCGTCCTGAAAAAACGGTTCGATCAGACTGACGTCGCTTTGTACGGGAATCAGCCGTTCCATCAGGGGCCGGCCGTGAAACAGGCGGATGCGCCGGCCGCTGAACATGAGCTCATACTCCAGGGGAAGCTGGCTTAGCCGCTCCAGACGCGAGGGACCCAGCTGATCCCAGTAGTACTGGTCGGGCGAAAACTGCTTTTTGCCGACGCCGAAATCCCAGTTGCCGCCCAGCACGATTTCGCAATGGCTCATGGCCCAGTCAAAGGTGAAATCGTTGCTGGGTCCTTTTCCTACGATATCGCCCAGGCAAAGCACCCGGTCGGGCTGCATCCGGTCCAGGTCCCGATCAAGGGCCAGCGTGGCGGGACGGTTTCCGTGCAGGTCCGCAATCAGGGCGATACGCATGGGGCATGCCTCCTTGAAGGTTCTGTGCGCAGTATATCAAAAGCCGGGCCGGCTGACAAGGCGGATTGCGAAAAGACGTCCGGCATGGTACAATGGTTTGCAGAAAAACAGAGAGGGGAGGCGGAAGCATGCGCTTGTCAAGGGCGGTTTTGTTTGCGCTGTGCATCCTGCTGGCGGCGGCTCCCGCCTGCGCGCAGGAGGATACCTTCGCCACCTGCCAGATGCCGGAGGGGTCCGAATCCCTGTACATCACAGAGGCGGCGGAATTTCAGATTCCTGACGGGCTGGAGAATCTGTATGCCTTGATGATGGACGCCAATACCCAGAGCGACGTGTATATCACGCGCATGCGTTACGGCCGCGCGCTTGCCAGCATCAGCTGCACCACGGCTGCGGGGCTGGGCACCGCGGAGGATTTGCTGGCGCTATGGCCGGAGGCGGCCAGGCGCATTGCACAGGATGTGGGCTATATCAACGACAGCGCTTCCTGCGCGGCTGTGGAGACGGCCTTCGGCTACGACGCGCTGGTTATCCGCACGGACATCGCCGTGGGGGAGGAGAGCATGGTGCTGCTGGAAGCGCAGTGTGCCGCGTTTTACAATGGGCCGGATCTGATCGAGGTATGGACGCTTCTTCCGGCGGCTTCGACCTATCTCTACGACGACCAGGCCGCCGGCGAGCTTGAAAGCGACCGGGCAGACCTTGCGACCTTTATCGCCAGCCTCAACTTTCCGCCGAATGAATATACGCAGGAAGAATGAAGGGAGCCCGTACGATGAAAACCATAAGCGTCGTTGTGCCCTGCCTGAACGAGCAGGAAGCCATTCCCCTGTTTTACAGCGCGTTTTTGAAGGAAACCGCCGGGATGGATGTGGCGTTTGAATTCTGGTTTGTGGACGACGGCAGCACCGACGGCACGCTGGAGGCGCTCAAGCGCCTGCGCGCGGAGGACCCGCGGGTGAAATACATTTCCTTTTCGCGCAACTTTGGCAAGGAGAGCGCCATGTATGCCGGCATGGAGGCTTCAACGGGGGACTATGTGGTCATCATGGATGTGGATTTGCAGGACCCGCCCGCGCTGCTGCCCGATATGCTTCGGGGCATTCGGGAGGAAGCATACGACTGCGTGGCCACCCGCCGCGTGACCCGCGCGGGGGAGCCGATGGTGCGCAGCTTCTTTGCCAGAATGTTCTACCGGCTGATCAACCGCATTTCCAAGACGGAAATCGTGGACGGCGCCCGCGACTTTCGGATGATGACCCGCCAGATGGTCGAAAGCATTTTGAGCCTGCACGAGGTCAGCCGCTTTTCCAAGGGCATCTTCAGCTGGGTGGGCTACCGCACCAAATGGCTGGAATATGAAAATGTCGCCCGCGTGGCGGGCGAGACGAAATGGTCCTTCTGGAAACTGCTTTTGTATTCCATCGACGGCATCATCGGCTTTTCCACCTTCCCGCTGGCCATCGCCTCGGTGGTGGGCGTGCTGTTCTGTGTGATCGCCTTTATTCTGATTTTGTTCTTTTTCTTCAAAACCATCATATGGGGCGATCCTGTGGCGGGTTTTCCGGCCACGATCTGCATCATTCTGCTGCTGGGCGGCATCCAGCTGTTCTGCGTGGGCATTTTGGGCCAGTATTTGAGCAAAACTTATCTGGAAACCAAAAAGCGGCCCATCTACATCGCGCGGGAGGTCGCGGGGAAAGAATAGAAGGAACGTTTCAGATGCGCGGTGCTTACTGTACCGCGCTTTTTTGCATGTTCCCATCTTTTTTTGTCCATCCTATTGACAAGCTCCAAAAGCGTGCTATACTACGAATGAAGGTCAAAGATAGTCAATATCTCTTGACCTTCAAAGAAACACTTTTGATCCCCCTGAAAGAAGGAGGTCTTTGCTATGACCAATCAACAGTTTACTGAAAAAAGCCGCGAAGCGCTGGCCGCCGCGCAGCAGCTGACCATTGAATATCAGAACCAGGAGGTCACCCAGGAGCATCTGGCCTACGCGCTGCTTTCCGATGCACAGGGCCTGATCCCGCAGCTTTTGACCAAGATGGGCAAGCGGCCGCAGGAGATCGCGTCCCGCCTGGAAACGATGATCGCCCGCCAGCCCAAGGTGACGGGCAGCGGCCGGGAACCCGACAAAATCTACATTTCCAACGACGTGGAGAAGGCGCTGGTGGCGGCGCGCGACCGCGCGGAGCGCATGAAGGACGAATACCTGAGCGTTGAGCATCTCTTTCTGGGCCTTCTGGAGAAGCCCACGCGCGCCATGGCCGATCTGTGGCGCAGCTATGCCATCGACGAAAAGAGCTTTTTGCCGGCGTTGCAGAGCGTGCGCGGCAACGCCCGCGTGAGCAGCGAAAACCCGGAGGAAACCTATGACGCGCTGGCCAAGTACGGCCAGGACCTGACGGCCGAGGCCCGCAACCAGAAGCTGGACCCCGTGATCGGCCGTGACAACGAGATCCGCAGCGTTATTCGCATCCTCACCCGCAAGACCAAGAACAACCCCGTCCTGATCGGCGAGCCGGGCGTGGGCAAGACGGCCATCGCCGAGGGGCTGGCGCAGCGCATCGTGCGCGGCGACGTGCCCGACTCCCTCAAGGACCGCACGGTGTTCTGCCTGGACATGGGCAGCCTGATCGCGGGCGCCAAGTACCGCGGCGAGTTTGAGGAGCGCCTCAAGGCGGTGCTGGCCGAGATCAAAAAGAGCGAAGGTAAGATTTTGCTCTTCATCGACGAGCTGCACACCATCGTGGGCGCGGGCAAGACCGAGGGCTCCATGGACGCGGGCAACCTGCTCAAGCCCATGCTGGCGCGTGGTGAGCTTCACCTCATCGGTGCGACCACCCTGGACGAATACCGCAAGTATATCGAAAAGGACGCCGCGTTGGAGCGCCGGTTCCAGCCCGTGCTGGTGACCGAGCCGACCGTGGCCGACACCATCTCTATCCTGCGCGGCCTCAAGGAGCGCTACGAGGTATTCCATGGCGTGAAGATCACCGACGGCGCGCTTATCGCCGCCGCGACCCTTTCCAACCGCTACATCACCGACCGTTTCCTGCCCGACAAGGCCATCGACCTGGTGGACGAGGCCTGCGCCATGATCCGTACCGAGATCGACTCCATGCCCTCCGAGCTGGACGAGGTCAGCCGCCGGATCATGCAGCTGGAGATCGAGCAGGCGGCTTTGAAGAAGGAGGAGGACGAGGCCAGCCGCCGCCGTCTGGAGATGCTGGAGAAGGAGTTGGCCCAGCAGCGCGAGGCGTTCAACGCCATGAAGGCGCGCTGGGAGAACGAAAAGACCGCCATCCAGAAGGTGCAGAAGCTGCGCGAGCAGATCGAGCAGGTCAACGCCGAGATCCAGAAGGCTGAACGCGCCTATGATCTGGGCAAGGCAGCGGAGCTGAAATACGGCAAGCTGCCCAGCCTCAAGAGCGAGCTGGCCAAGGAGGAGGAGATCGCCGAGCGCGAGCGCGGGGACGAAAGCCTGCTGCGCGACAAGGTGACCGACGACGAGATCGCCCGCATTGTCAGCCGCTGGACGGGAATCCCCGTGACCAAGCTTAAGGAGGGCGAGCGCGAGAAGCTGCTCCAGCTCCCCGAGGAGCTGCACCGCCGTGTGATCGGTCAGGACGAGGCCGTGCAGAAGGTCTCCGAGGCCATTTTGCGCAGCCGCGCCGGTATCGCGGATGAAAACCGCCCCATCGGCTCCTTCCTGTTTTTGGGCCCCACGGGCGTGGGCAAGACGGAGCTGGCCAAGGCGCTGGCGCAAAGCCTGTTTGACGACGAGAAGAACATGGTGCGCATCGACATGAGCGAGTACATGGAGAAGTTCTCCGTCAGCCGCTTGGTCGGCGCGCCTCCGGGATACGTGGGCTACGAGGAGGGCGGCCAGCTCACCGAGGCCGTGCGCCGCAAGCCCTATTGCGTCGTGCTTCTCGACGAGGTGGAAAAGGCGCATCCCGACGTGTTCAACATCCTGTTGCAGGTGCTGGACGACGGCCGCATCACCGACAGCCAGGGCCGCACGGTGGACTTCAAGAACACCATCATCATCATGACCTCCAACCTCGGCAGCCAGTACCTGCTGGACGGCATCGAGAACGGCGAGATCACCCAGAGCGCCCGCGACAGCGTGATGCAGCTGCTCAGGACCCAATTCCGTCCGGAGTTCCTCAACCGTATCGACGACATCGTGTTCTACAAGCCGCTTGAAAAGGACGAGATCGCCCGGATCGTGCGCCTGCTGGCGGGACATCTGGCCGGTCGCCTGCGCGAGAAGAACATCGACCTGGTGCTGACCGACGCGGCGGTGGACGCCATCGCCGAGGCGGGCTTCGACCCGGTCTACGGCGCGCGGCCCCTCAAGCGCTACATGCAGAGCCATCTGGAGACCATGCTGGCCCGCAAAATCGTCGCCGGCGACGTGCTGCCCGGACAGACCGTGCGGGTGGACGTGGACGGAAACGGCGAGCTTACGGCCACCGCGGAAACCATGGCCATGCAGGCCTAAGACAGACAGAGCCCCCGGCGAGGGATACGCTCCTTCGCCGGGGGCTGTTTTGCGTTCCGCTACCGGCGGAACGTCCAGTATTTGTTGACCAGGAAGTTCAGCGGAATGGTGATACAGAGATTCAGCACCGGGGCAAGCGCCTCCGGGACGCCCACCGCCTCGACCCAAAAAACCAGCAGCACCGAGTCCAGCACGAAGGTGCCGCCGTAAGCCGTCAGGGATTTGAAATACAGCGCCACATGCCTGGAAAACGACCTTTTCTGCCCGCCGCCGAACACGCAGCGGTTGTTCCAGTAGTAGGCGTTGATCACGCTGATGACCAGCCCCAGCAAATTGGCGGCCAGGTAGTGCATCCCCAGCGCGTTCAGCGCAAGCTGATAGACTGCCAGCGAAATCAGCGTGTTGGATACGCCCACGATGCCGAATTTCACGAATTGCCAGCATTTGGCGATCCATGGCCTTTGCATCGCGTGGCGCCAAAGGGCGCGAAAACGTTCCATGACGGCCTCCCTCTCCCCGCCGAAGCGGGCATGCTTGTGCCATTGTACCGCAACGCGCCGTTGTTGACAATCCCCACGGAACCATTATAATGAAATGGAATTTTCTTAATGCAGGGGGAGCGGGTGTTATGGCGCAGGCGGTCAGGATTCCGGCAAACGACCTCAAGCGGCCCTTTGAGCTGCATGCCGCCGAATACGAAAAAAAGGCGCTGGAGGTCCTCCGCAGCGGATGGTACATTCTGGGCAAGGAGGTCGCCTCGTTTGAGGAAGCCTTTGCCGCCTATCTCGGAGTGAAATGTTGCGTGGGCCTGGCCAGCGGGCTGGATGCGCTGTGGATGGCCTTTCGCCTGCTGGGCATCGGGCCGGGGGATGAGGTCATCGTCTGCGCGAACGCCTATATCGCCTGCGTGATGGGCATCACCATCAACGGCGCCTCGCCCGTGTTTGTCGAGCCGGACGAATACGACAACATCGACGCCGGCCGCATCGAGACCGCCGTCACACCCAGAACGAAGGCCATTCTGGCCGTGCATCTCTTCGGCCAGACCTGCGACATGGACGAGATTGCCAGGATCGTGAAAAAATACGGCCTCCGGCTGGTGGAGGACTGCGCGCAGAGCCACGGCACATTGTTTCACGGGAAACAATCCGGCGCCTTCGGCGATATCGGCTGCTTCAGCTTCTATCCCACCAAGGGGCTGGGGGCCTTTGGCGACGGCGGCTGCATCGTCACCGGCGACGAGGAGCTCGCCGGGCGCTGCCGGGCGCTTCGCAACTACGGCAGCCGCGTCAAGTACCACAACGAGGTCGTGGGCGCCAACAGCCGCCTGGACGAGCTTCAGGCCGGGCTACTTCGCGTCAAGCTGGGTTTTCTGGACGAACTCAACGCGGAGCGCCGCCAGATCGCCCGGCGCTATATGGAGGGGCTGAACACGGCATTTCTTGCGCTGCCCAAGGTGCGGCCGGGCGTGGAGAGCACATGGCATCAGTTCGTCATCCACAGCCCGCACCGTGACGCGCTCAAGGCGTGGCTTGCGGAAAACGGCATCGGCAGCGAGATCCACTATCCCATTCCGCCGCATCTGAGCGAGGCCTACCGCTACCTGGGCTATCATGAGGGCGATTTCCCCATCACCGAAAAAAACGCCCGCGAGGTGCTCAGCCTGCCCATGTTCAACGGCCTGCACGAGGACGAACAGGCCTTCGTGATCGACACCATCAACCGCTTTCGCCCGTAAAGGAGAGCCATGGATACATTTCATCTCTTGCCCTACGACCCTTCGTGGGACGAACGCTGGGACCGCTTCGTGATGGAGGGGTCCATGAACGGCACCTTTTTGCAGACGCGCCGGTTTTTGAGCTACCATCCCAGCGGACGGTTTGAGGATGCGTCCCTCATGGCGCTGGACGGACAGGAGCTGGTGGCCGTCTGTCCCGCTGCAGCGCAGGCGGTGGACGGGGTGCGCATGCTGCGCTCCCATCCCGGCAGCACCTTTGGCGGGTTGGTGATTGCGCCCGCGCTGCTTCGCGCGCCGCGGCTGGTGGCGCTGGTTTCGCAGCTGGACGCCTTCTGGCGGGAGCAGGGCTTTGGCGCGGCCGAGCTCAAGCTCACCAGCGACCTGTTCAGCACGCATCCCACCGACGCGCTGCAATACGCCCTCTACCATGCGGGCTACACGGACGAACTGGAGATCGCCGCCTATGTGCCCGTCGCGGGCCGCACGCACGAGGAGCTGGTGGCCGCCTACAGCTTCAACAAGCGCTATGACCTCAAAAAGTGCGTCAAGGCCGGGCTTTCCGACCGCCCCCTGCATACGCAGGAGGAGCTGGCGGCCTTTTATGAGCTGCTTTGCCAGAATCTAAAGAAATTTGACGCCACGCCCGTGCATACGCTGGCGGAGCTGGTGGATTTCCATGACGCAAGGCTGCGCGACGAGGCGCGCTTTCTGGGCGTGTTCACCCCGGAGGGCGAGATGGTTGCGGGCGCGTGCCTGTTCTGGTTCAGCCAGGCGCGGGTGTTGCACACGCAGTACCTGGCCACCGCGCCCCTCAAGGGCTGCGTGCCCTCCACCTACCTCTATGACAGCGTGGTGCGAGAAGGGTTGGCGCTGGGCGCCAGATGCGTCTCCTTCGGCACCAGCACGCACGACCGGGGCCGCGTGCTCAATACCGGCCTGATCCAGAACAAGGAGGGCTATGGCGCCCTCCATTCGCTCAACCGCATCTATACCAAAGCATACCGGGAGGAATGAGCCATGCGTAGCGAATCGGTTCACATGCTGGAGTTTCCCCAGCATGGCGACGAGCGCGGCCATCTGGTGGTGGTCGAGGGTCTCAAGGACATCCCCTTTGAGATCAAGCGTGTGTTTTACATCTACGGAAGCGATGCCGACGTGGTGCGCGGCTGCCACGCCAATCGAAGAAGCGAGTTCGTGCTCATCAACGTAGCGGGGCACAGCAAGGTGCGGGTGCGCGACGGCGTGGGCAACGAGGCGGTCTTTTCCATCAACCGCCCGCACACGGGGCTCTATCTGCCCAGAATGGTGTGGAAGGACATGTACGATTTCTCGCCCGATTCGGTATTGCTGGTGCTTTCCAGCGAGCCCTATGATGCGGATGAGTATATCCGCGATTACGATACGTTTGTGCGGGAGGTAAGCGGCCATGCCTAAGATGAGCATTGTGGTGCCCGTGTATTACAACGCCGAAAATCTGCCCCCGCTTTATGATGACCTCAAAGAAAAGGTGCTGGATCAGGCGGATTTTGATATTGAGCTGATTTTTGTGGATGATGGCAGCGGCGACAACAGCTATCAGGTGATGCGGGAACTGGCCCGGAAGGATGACTGCATCCGCATTTTCCATCTTTCGCGCAACTTCGGCAGTGATGCGGCGACCCTCTGCGGGTTGGTTAACGCCACGGGCGACTGCGCGGTGGTTAAGGCCGCGGATCTGCAAGAGCCCAGCGAGATGCTGCTGGACATGTATAGAAGCTGGCAGAGCGGCAACAACGTGGTGCTGGCTGTGCGCGAGGGGCGCGAGGAAAGCCGCTCGCAGGAGTTTTTTGCGGACCTGTACTATGCCATGACCCGCAAGTTTGCCCTTCCGGGCATGCCCAAAAAGGGATTCGACGTGTTCCTTGTGGACCGGCGCGTCATCGAGGTGCTCAAGCGCATGGACGAGCCCAACAGCGCGCTTACCGGCCAGATCCTCTGGAGCGGCTTTAAAACCGGCGTGGTCACGTATATCCGCCGGGAGCGCAAGATCGGCAAGAGCCGCTGGACGCTGAAAAAGAAGATCCGGCTGGTCGCGGATACGCTGTTCAGCTTCTCGACCCTGCCCATCACGATCGTGACGGGGCTGGGCTTTCTGTCCGTGGTCGGCTCGGTCATCTGGGCCATCGACGCGCTGGTGTCCAAGCTCACGGGCCGCATCGACGTGACCGGCTGGACCATGATGTTCATCTTCCAGCTGCTCAGCTTCGGCGTGGTCATGATGACGCTGGGCCTTTTGGGCGCGTATTTGTGGCGCACGTTCGATGCCTCGCGCCGCCGCCCGCCCTATCTGGTGGAGATCGCGGACGGTCAGAAGGATGACGGCCGGGAGGAGGAACGCTCATGACCGTACGCCGGAGGAGCGCTGTGTGCTGGTTGGCCGCGCTGGGGATGACGGCGGCGATGTTCGCCTTGATCTTCCTTGTGCTGGACCCCCAGTATGCCGTGAACGATGATTCAGGGATTCTGCGCCCTTTTATGGGCTTTGAAACGGGCGAGCCGGCGCATTTTCATATCTATCTTCATGGCTTGCTCGCCTGGCCTCTGCATTGGTTGGGCCTCGCTGTGCCTGGGGTGGCGTGGCTGAGCTGGATGCAGCTGGCGTTTCTGTTTTTGGCCTCCGCGGTCTGCCAAAAAAGCATCATGCAGCGCTTTGCCGGGGCGAAAAAGCCGCTCTGGCTGGGCGCTTTGTTTGCGCTGGCCTTTACCTGCGCCTTCGTGCTGCCTTACGCAACCCGCATCACCTTTACGCAGACGGCGGCCCTTCTGGGGGCGGCGGCAGTTTTACAGATCCTTTCAGTGGACCATGCGGAGGCGTCCTACGGGGCGGTTTTGCGTGGCATGGGTCTGGCGCTCGTGCTGCTGGTGCTCGCCTATGCGCTGCGCCAGGTGGCCGCTTTGCCGATAGCGTGCTTTTGCGGGGCGGCGCTTTTGTATGTGGCGGCGCGCGATGATGGTTTTGGCCGGATCAAAAGCATAAAGCCGCTGGTGGTCTCCGTTGTGATCGCAGCGGTGGTGATGGCGGGGCTGACGGGCCTTCGGGAATGGGAAATTGACGCTAACGGCGCGCGCGACTACCTGGCCTGGCAGGCTTCGACCGAGGATCTGATGGACCGCTATGGCTTTGAAGGGATTCCACAGGAGGAATTGGACCGCGTGGGCTGGAGCGCCAACACGGCCGCCATGGTGGGCTCGCAATGGTTTTTCCTGGACGAGAGCGTTTCGACAGAAGCGTTTGATCAGCTTACCGCCTATATCCGCGCGACGCGGGATATGTCGCTATCCGCGCGCGCTGGAGAGGCGGCGCAGGTGTTGGCGGCTTTTCCGGCCGACAATCCAGCTGCGATGCCCAGCCTGTGGCTGCTGGCGGCGGTGATTGTCCTTTCCGCGGCAGGTGCTGCGCTTCTGCCGCGCGGCGGTCGCTTCAGGATGTTGGGCGCGCTGCTGCTGACCGTGCTGCTGGCGGTGGCCATGCTGTGCTACCTGGCCTTTGACAAGGGTCGCCTGCCCCTGCGCGCGGCGCTGATGGCACTGCTGCCGGCGGCGGCCATGATCTTCGGGTTGCTTCCCTGCGCGCTGTGCGGGCGGGGCGCCCGCGCTCTGACGGCGCTTTGCACGGCGGCCTGCCTGGGACTTTGCGCGTGGCACCTGGCGCTTCAGCTCCCCAGGCTTCTTCCCGATGAGGCGCACGAGGCGGAGTTCGGCAATCCGGTCAATGATCTGCTGGAATATGCCCTGATGAACGAGGATATGCTCATCATCCACGATATCACGCTGGTGGGGGATCTGCGCCTGTTTCCGGATACGACGATGGGCATTCCGCACAACGTGAGTTACTGGGGCGGATGGAGCCTCAGAAGTGGGGAGAGCATTCAGCAGTTTGCCAACTTTGGCATCGACCTTCTGCATTTTCCGCCCGAAACCTTCCTGCGCGACGACGTGCTCTTTGCAACCGCGGTGGTGGACCCGCCTCCCAACCACCTGCTGAACTATCTGCGCGAGAAGGTAGACCCCAATGTGGATTGCATGATCTATGGCGAGAACGGATTTGCCTACTTCTTCCAATTTTACATTCCTTGACTCCGGGAGGGAACCGTATGCGTAACCGAAGCCGCCGCCTTTGCTGGCTGATCGCGCTGGGAATCACAGCCGCGATGTTTCTGCTGATCGCCCTGCGCCTGGACTGGCGCTACTGCCAGAATGACGATATCGCCATTCTTCGCTCATTCATGGGCTATGAGACGGGCGAGCCGGCCAGCTTCCACATCTTCATCCATGGACTTCTGGCGTGGCCCATGTACTGGCTGGCGCTGGCGTTTCCCACGGTAGCGTGGTTTTCCGTGTTTCAGATCGCTTTGCTGTGCCTGTCGGTATGGATGTGCGCAAAGGGCCTGATGCAGTGCTTTGTCAACGCGGGACGGCCGCTGTGGCTGGGGACCGCGGCTGCCGTGGCGTTCTCGTGCCTGTGCCTGGAGGTGTGCACGCGCATCACCTTTACACAGACGGCAGCCATGCTGGGCGCGGCGGCGGTCATGCAGATTCTCTCTATCGACAGGGAGCAGGCCTCGCCCCGGCAGGCGGCGTTGGGCATTGTGGCTGCGCTTCCACCGGTTGCATTTGCCTATGCGCTTCGCAAGGAAGCGCTATGGCCCATTCTGGCCTTTGCCGGGCTGGCGCTGCTGGTCTCGTGGCTTTTGGGAAGCGGCGAGAACCGCCGCGCGCGGAGCAGGGCGATGCTGCTGGCGGGAGCGGCCTGCCTGGTTGTGATCGCGGGCCTGATGGGCTGGCGCACCGCGGAGGTGTCCGCCAGCGGCCAGGAGGATTATCTGGCCTGGCAGGAGGCACGGTCGCAGCTGCTGGATTATTATGCGCTTTCCGAGGTCCCTAAGGACGCTTTCGAAGCGGTAGGCTGGACGGATGGAACCGTCCAGCGTGCCAATGCCTATTTCTTTTTGGATACCGACATCTCCACCGAATCGCTCCAATCGCTGCTGGCGGCCTGTGAGGAGGCGGGCGGACGGACGCCGGATGCTCAGGCCGCCCTGCGCACCCTTCAAACCGCCGTGCGGGGCAGCCTCTCCTTTTCCTGGGTGTTCTGCATCGCTGCCGGACTATGGGCTTTGGGCGTGATGCTGGCCTGTGTGCGGGCCGAGTTCAGGCCACGTCTGCTGGCGGCCCTGCTGGGAAGCGCCTTGCTGTTGGCCGTGGTGCTGGGCTATCTGGCGCTGGAGGGCCGTTTGCCCACGCGCGTGCTGTGGCTGGCATTTCTGCCCTTTGCGGCTTTCGCGGCCGGACTTTTTCCGGCCTGTCTGCCCGCCTGCTGGACGCAGCGGGCGCGCACGGGTTTCTGCGCCGTGCTGGCGGCCGTACAGCTGTGCGTATGCGGCTGGATGCTGGCCGACCTCGTGCCTGCGCTGCTGCCTGATGCGGAGGCTGCGGCCGAGGTGGGCGACCCGGCTGCGGCGTTGGATGAGTATGCCCTGTGGAATCCGGACATGCTGTTCATCCATGATTTGACCCTGGCGGTGGATACGCGCCTGTTCCCGGACGTGAGCGAGGGCATTCCGCACAATGTGGTTTGCTGGGGCGGATGGAACCTGCGCTCGCCCGCCACGGTGGAGCAGTTCGCAGCCTTTGGCATCGACCTGCTCAACTTCGACCCCTCCGACCTTTTGCGCTACGATGTGTGCATCGCCTCCGGCGTGGTGGACCCGCCGCCCACGCTGGTGATCGACTATCTGCGCGAAAAGGTGGATCCCTCCTGTGATTACATGATTTACAGCGAGATGGGCGGCGTATACTTTTTCCAGTTTTATTGACCGCGTATTCGCTGAAAGGAGACGTTGCGATTGACCATCCGAGAGCTGTTTGACCGGCCCGGCGTGCATTTGAGCTGCGAGGTGTTTCCGCCCAAGGTGTTTGACAAGGTGGAGGAGGCCAAGGCCGCGGTGAGCGGAATCTGCTCGCTGGCCCCGGCCTATGTCAGCGTTACCTGCGGCGCCTCTGGAACCGCGCCCCAGTTTACGCGCGAGATCAGCGCCTATGTGCAGGAGCATGGCGTGACCGCGCTTTCCCACCTGACCTGCGTGGGCGACACGCGGGACAAGGTGGACGCAGCGCTGGACGGCCTCGCGCAGGCGGGCATCCGCAATGTGCTGGCCCTTCGGGGCGATCTGCCCGAAGGTATAAGCTTTCCCGGTGCGGAGCACTTCCGCTACGCAGCCGAGCTGATCGCCGCCATCCGCAAACGCGGCCAATTTTGCGTCGGCGCGGCCTGCTATCCGGAGGGACATCCCGAATCCCCCGACCGCGATGCCGATCTGGACTATCTTCGCCGCAAGCAGGATGCCGGCGCGGATTTTCTCACCACCCAGATGGTGTTCGATAACGACATTCTGTACCGCTTTCTGTACCGCGCGCTGGCCAAGGGCATCGATATTCCCGTCACGGCAGGCATCATGCCCGTGGTCAACGCGCGGCAGATTCGCCGTATCGTGAGGTTGAGCAATGCCACGCTTCCCCAGCGCTTCCTGGCGATTCTGGACCGCTTTGCCGACGATCCGGACAGCATGGAGAAGGCGGGCATCGCTTATGCCACCGACCAGATCATCGACATGGGTCCCGAGGGCGGCAACCTCGGCGGCACCGTCGTGGCCACGGGCACGCCCGAAGAGGTGGCTGCCAACGCCGCAAGCGTCACGGGGCGCTTCCTCGGGCCCATCCTCGAGCGAGACCGGCTGCGCATGGCGCAGCGCGGTCAAAAGACTG